>Ga0185299_10002629_pt1 | contig 26998 bp, 24 predicted proteins | sample PaiPotPPA55metaG_FD_128002 | JGI IMG/M metagenome (GOLD analysis project Ga0185299, IMG submission 128002) | Iron sulfur acid spring bacterial and archeal communities from Banff, Canada, to study Microbial Dark Matter (Phase II) - Paint Pots PPA... ...
CCACGGTCTCGTCCACGGTCCGGCGGAACTGCTCGACCGGGGTGAACGCGGCGATGTCGATTGCCATGATCAGGGCGTTCTGCCGGTGACGCCGACCCTCGGGCGTGCCTTCGTGGTACGAGGGCACGATCGGGTTCGCGGTGAGGCCGCCGGCCAGCATCTCGAAAAGCAGCGACATACCCGCGCCCTTCGCCCCGCCCATCGGCAGCGGCACGGCGGCCTCGGCCGGGTCTGTCGTGGGGCGCCCGTCCTTGGTCACGGCCGCGCCTTCGGGCAGCGGCTTGCCCTGTGCCTTGAGCTGGGCGATCCGGCCGAGTGCGATCACGGCCGTGGCCATGTCGAGGAGCACGGTCGGGTGCTTGCCGGCAGGCACCGCTACCGACAGCGGGCTGGTCGCTACGGCCGCGGAATTGCTGCCCGGGTACGCCATGTTGGGCACGCCGGCCACGATGCCCAGCCCGGCCATCCCGTACTGCGCGGCACGCTCGGTGTAGTAGCCGATCGCGCCGGTGTGCACGGTCCCGCGCACGGCGACCCACGCGGCCCCGGTGTTCCTCGCCATGCTCACCGCCTCGTCCATGGCCCGGGTCAGCGCGACCGGGCCGGGGGCCGAGTCCGCGTCGAGCAGGGCGATGGCGGGACGCAGCACGTCCACGGTCACGTTCGGCCGCGCGTTGGCCTGGCCGTTGTCGAACAGTTCGAGGTAGCGCGGCACGCGCGAGACCCCGTGCGAGTCGATCCCGCGCAGGTTCGCCCACACCAGTACATCGGTCAGTGTCTCGGCATGGTCGCGGGACAGGCCGTGCGCGAGGAAAAGGTCGCAGACGAGTGTGCGCAGGGCTTTCTCCGGCACGCTCAATCGGGGTTGAGGCATGATCAGTCTCCGGGGGATCAGGGAATCGACGAGGTCTTCTTCAGCGGGTGACGCGGACGTCCACGATCGCCGTGGTGCCCCCGCGCACGGCCTGCAGCGCTTTCTCCAGGCCGGGACGCAGATCGTCCGGGGCCGACAAAGAGAGCCCGAGCAGGCCGAAGGGCTCAGCAAGCGCGGCGAGGTCCGGCTGCTCCGACAGGTCCACTCCGCGGAAGTCGCCCTCCCGCACCGCCGCGCCCTCGGGGTAGAAACGCAGGTGATTGAGTTTCATCGAGAGGTACTGCCGGTTGTTGAACACGACGATCAGCAGCGGCAGCCCGAGGCTCTTCGAGGCGCTGAGGGACTGGACGATCGGGTTGTACAGGAACGATCCGTCGCCGACGGTCAGCGCGACCTCCCGCGCCGGGTCCGCCAGCTTCACGCCGAGCGCGACGCCGATGCCCTGACCGAGCCCGCCCTGCACGTAGCTGTATCGGCCGGGACGATCTGCCTTCAGACGTTGCTGCACGGTCCGTGCGTGCGTGATCGTCTCGTCGATCACCGTGGCGTCGGGGTCGAGGAGTTCGCGCAGGCAGTCGACGACGTCGGCCGGGTCGATGCCCGGCGAAGACGTCGCAGGAGCTTGACGCGGCACCGGGGGAGTGGCGTACTCCGTGTGGCGTTGCGCGACAAGAGCTGAATCGACGCCGACCTCGTGCACCGACCTCGTCAGGGCACGAAGCGTCGGGGCGATGTCGCCCTCAAGGTACTGATCCGCGCCGAGCACCTGGTAGTCGACGTACGGACGGTGCGGCACGTCGTCGATCACCAGCACCTGCGTGTCGGCCGGACGGTTGCTCGGCGGGTAGTACGGCGCTCGGCAGCAGACCAGCACGATCAGGTCGGCCTCGTCGAGCAGAGCCGTGGCGTCGCCGCCTCGGTGCAGGCGGTGCGTGCGCGGGAAGTTCGCGCACACGGCCGACTGCGGCTCGACGACCGGGATCTCCAGTGCCTCGGCGAACTCGACCAGCGCCTCGAAGCCATCCGGGTGACGCCCCGCCGACTCGGTCAGGATGACCGGGCGGCGGGCGGCCGTCAGCAGGCCGGCGGCGCGCGCGAGTTCCGAGTGCGGGCTCACCCGCGCGCCGGGCTCCGGCACCGGACGGGCCGCGGCGGGCCTGGTCCACGGCTGGAGCAGCACCTCCATCGGAACGTTCAGGTACACCGGTCCGGCGGGCGCGCGCCGGGCCAGCTCGGCCGCGCGTACGACGTGGCCGTACAGCGTGGACGCGTCGCCCACCTGCGTCGCCCACTTCGTGAACGGCGCCGCGACGGCCTGCGGGCCGCCGACGATCGACAGGTTCCGGTACCACTGCGAGCCCGGGTCGCTGCCGGTTTCGCCGTAGGTGGTCGACTCCGCGGAGGCGACCACCATCGGAACACCGGTCAGCAGCGCGCCGTGGATTCCGTTGGCCCCTTGCAGCAGGCCGGGCACGGCGTGCAGCAGCACGAGCTGGGGCCGGCCGGTCGCCAGGGTGTAGCCGGTGGACATCGCGACCGCGAGGGTCTCGTGCATCAGGTCGAGGTAGCGCGGTCCGGGTACGCCGTCGCGCCGCTGCCGGGCGAGCGCCTCCCACACCGGGGCCCACTCGGAACCCGAGGAACAGAACACGACGTCCACGCCGAGGTCCCGGCAGGCGGCCAGGATCGCCTCGCCGCCGTCCAGCCGGTCCAGCCGGTCCAGCCGGTCCAGCCGGTCCAGCCCATCCAGTCCGTCCGGCCCGTCCAGCTGTGCTGCATCCGTCATCAGTCGGTACCCGTCCTAGTTCGCAGGCTTCGTCGCCTCGACCGGCACCGGCCAGCCCAGGCACTCGCTGATCCCCCGGCCCATGATCCACTCCAGCTCCTCGTCCGTGAAGCCGAAGTGCTCGGTGAACTGGGCGATGGTGTCCGCGTACGTCAGGCCGTGGCCCATCAGCCGGGTCAGGTCGGTGCCCCAGAAGCAGCGCTCGGGACCCATCTTGTCCACCATCTCGCGCACGTACTTCGCGATGTTGAGGTTGGGGAACGGGTGCGTCGAGTAGCCGGGCAGGGCCGACACCTTGACGTAGATGTTCGGATGCGTGTGCAGGTCGGCGGTCTCCTGCACCCAGTATCCGATCGCGTCGTCCACGCAGCGGGCCATGATGCCCATGTGGTCGATGATGAGCTTGAGGTTCGGGTGCCGGTCGGCGATCTCGCCGAGCTCCCGCTTCCAGATCGGCGCGTGCACCATCGTGACCAGGCCGAGCTCCTCGGCCAGCGGCCAGTACCAGTCGCAGGTGCCGTCGATCATCCAGTTGCGGTCGATCGGCCGGTGGAAGGTGAGCCTGGTGCCCTTGACGTACGGGTTCGCGGCCAGTTCGCGCATCAGCGCCGCGCCCTCCTCGGGCCTGTTCTGCGGCACCCGCGCCATCACGCCGAAGCGGTCCGGGTGCGTCTGGCAGGCCTCGAGCGAGTAGTCGATCCGGTCGCCCTCCCAGGACGGCGGCACGATCAGCGCCCGATCGACTCCCGCCACGTCCATCAGCCCGAGGGCCTCCTGGTAGCTGAACGCCTCCTCGCGGTGGCCGTTCAGCCGGATCCGCTCGCGCGCCCCGGGGACCCAGGGGCGGTCGGGGGTTTCTTCCTTCCACACGTGGATCTGGGTGTCGACGATGAACATGCGGTCCTCGCTATCTACTGTGCTCAGGTGATGGAAACGGGGTCAGGCGGTCTGGCGGTCCAGCAGGCGATCCACCACGTGCTCGGCGATGGCCAGGCTGGAGGTCGCGGCGGGCGACGGGGCGTTGCGCACGGCGGTGACCGGGCCGAGCGTGCTGATCCGGAAGTCGTCCACCAGGGAGCCGTCCCGGTCCACGGCCTGGGCGCGCACCCCGGCGGGCGCGGCGACCAGGTCGGCCGGGACGAGTTCGGGCACGTACGCGCGGGCCGCCGCGGTGAACGCGCGCTTCGAGAAGGAGCCGCGGTACTCGTGCACGCCCATCCGCCAGTGCTGCCGGAAGAGCCTGATCGAGCCGGGCCACGTCAGGGTCCTGAAGAGCTCGCCGGGCCGCAGATCAGTGCGCTTATAGCCTTCGCGGGCGAGGGCCAGCACGGCGTTCGGGCCGACGTCCACCCGGCCGTCGATCCGCGGCGTCAGGTGCACGCCGAGGAACGGGTACGCGGGGTCCGGCACGGGGTAGACGAGCCCGTTGACCAGGTGCTCGCGGCTCGGCACCAGGCGGTAGTACTCGCCGCGGAAGGGCACGATCGCCGGGCCCGGGTCGTCACCGGCCAGCTTGGAGACGCTGTCGGACTGCAGCCCGGCGCACAGCACCAACCGGTCGAACTCGCGCCGTACGCCGCGGCTGGTCACGGCCACCCGCTCGCCGTCGCGCTCGATCCCGGTGACCGGCGCGTTCAGCAGCAGCGTTCCGCCCTGCGCCGTCAGATCACTGACGAGGGCGCGGGCGATCGCCTTGTAGTCGACGATCGCGGTCGTGGGGGAGTGCAGCGCCGCCTGGCCGCGCACATGCGGCTCGAGTTCGCGCAGCTCGTCCGAGCGGAGCCAACGCACGCCGGGCACGCCGTTTCCCGCGGCCCGCTCCTCCAGGTCGCGCAGTCGCATGACCTCGACCTCGTCCCGCGCGACGATCACCTTGCCGATCTCGCGGTATTCGAGGTCGTGCTCGGCGCAGAAGTCCTTGATCAGCTCCACGCCGCGGCGGCACAGCGTGGCCTTGAGCGAGCCGGGTTTGTAGTAGATGCCCGAGTGCACCACGCCGGAGTTGTGGCCGGACTGGTGCTTGGCGATCGCGTCCTCCTTCTCGAAGACGGTCACCTCGGCGCCGGTCGTCCGCGCCAGCCGCCGGGCCACGGCCAGGCCGACCAGGCCCGCGCCGACCACGCCGATCCGCTTCGGCGCCGGGTCCGAACCCGCTCCCGCCCCCGCGCTCACTGCCCGCCGCCGAACCGGATCGCGACCGTCTTGACCCGGGTGTAGAAGCGCAGCGCCTCGGCGCCTTGCTCCTTGAACGGGGAGCCGGAGTCGCCGAAGCCGCCGAACGGCAGGTGCACGTCCCAGCCGGGCGTCGGCAGGTTCACCGCGACCTGGCCGGCCCGCACCCGGTTCGCGAACTCGTGCGCGTGCGCGAGGCTGGTCGTGAAAACGCCCGCGGCCAGGCCGTAGACCGAGTCGTTGACCGCCTCGACCGCCGCGTCGAAGCCCTCGACGACGCGCACGGCCGCGACCGGGCCGAACACCTCGTCGCGCCAGATCGCCATCGCCGGCTGTACATCGGTGAGCACAGTCGGGGCGACGTAGCATCCGTGCTCGAACGCGCCCTCGCTCGGCGCGTGTCCGCCCACTGCGACGGTCGCGCCGTCCGCCTTGGCCTTGGCGATGTGGCCGAGCACTTCGACCTGCTGACGGGCGCTGACCAGCGGGCCCATCGTCGTCTCGGGATCGGAGCCGGGGCCCAGGCGCAGCGACTCGGCGTGCGCGACGAGCCCGGCGATCACCTCGTCGGCCACCGCGCGGTCCACGATCACCCGGCTGGTCGCCGTGCAGCGCTGCCCGGCCTGGCCGAAGACGGCGGCGGCCACGGTCGGGATCGCGAGCGCGAGGTCGGCGTCGGCGACGATGGCAGTGGCGTTCTTGCCGCCCATCTCCGTCTGCACCCTGATATTGCGTCCAGCGACCCGGCGCTGGATCATCCGGCCGACCTCGGTGCTGCCGGTGAAGGACACGGCGGCCAGGCGCGGATCGTCGAGCAGCGCGTCAGAGATCTGGCTCGCCTTGCCGAGCGCGACCGAGAAGACCCCGGCCGGGAGCCCGGCGTCCTCGAGGGCGCGCGCCAGGTGCAGCGCGACGAGCGGGGTGTCGGTCGCCGGCTTCAGGATCACGGCGTTGCCCGCGAACAGGGCGGGGGCCGATTTGCGCGCCGGGGTGATCAGCGGATCGTTCCACGGCGTGATCAGCGCGACGACGCCCAGCGGCTCGGTGCGCACGCTCGTCTCGGTGCCGGGTCGCGCATCGGCGAGCAGTCGGCCGTAGGGCTGCCGGGCGAAGGAGGCGTAGTAGTCGAAGAAGTCGGCGGCCTTGGCCACCTCGCCGCCCGCCTCGGCCAGGGTCTTGCCCATCTCGGCGACGAGGTCCGCGGTGATCTCGGCGGCCCGTTCGCGGATCAGGGCGGCCGCGCGGGAAAGCACCGCGCCGCGCTCGATCGGTGTGGCCCGACCCCAGCCGGGCGCCGCCCGCGCGGCCAGCTCGTAGAGTTCGGCGACCTCGGCCGCCGTCATCGCGGGAACCCGCGCGACCACGCGGCGGGTGTCGGCCGGGTCGAGGACGTCCGTCGAGCGCCCGTCCTCGGGCATCCGCCACTCGCCGCCGACCGGCCGGGCCGCCGTGCGTACCGCTCCTGGAACCAGACCTGGATTCACCGCTGCGCACTCCTGCTCGTTCCGCCCGCCCGCTCGGCGGGGTTTCTCGAGCGTAGGAGCGCGCAGCAGGCCTCCGAAATGGGTCTACGCGCAAACTTAGCTGTACGCCGCGCCCGCGGGATCGCTCTGACCTGCGCGGATGCGGGGGCGTTCGGATGTCAGCGAGTGCCCAGGCTGCATTCATGATCTTCTCATCCGGCGCTGGCATCTTTGGGGTCACGGATCGATAACATCCCTTGACGGAGACATCCATGGACGCAGAAGGCGCCGCACGGTCCGTGCGGCACGGCAGGGCGCGAACGGCCACGATCACCGCGATCGTCGCCGCCAGCGGCATCGCGGGGTCGATCGCCGTGGCGGCCACCGTCCCCAAGGCCACGCACGGCTCCAGCAGCAGCACGTCCTCCTCGACGAAGAGTTCGAGCTCCGACTCCGGCAGCTCGACCGACACGCTGACCTCCTCCTCGTCCACGCCGACGGCCAGCAGCAGCACGGGTTCCACCACCTCGAGCAGTTCCAGTTCCTCCGGCTCGACCTCGTCCAGCTCCGGCTCCTCGAGCTCGAACAGCGGATCCAGCTCGTCCTCCGGCAGCAGCGATGCGAAATCAGGGAGCTCATGATGACCGTTCAGACCGCACCCCTCGCCCCGGCCGCCGCGGAATGGCGGGCCCTCGGCTGCTCCGTCCGGCTCGTGGTCGCCGACCCGGCCAAGCTAGCGCTGTGCCGCACCCGGCTCACCGCCTGGCTCGACGCGGTGGACGGCGCGTGCAGCCGGTTCCGGCCCGACTCGGAGATCTCGGTGATCTCCCGCGCCGAGGGTCCGGTGGAGATCAGCCCGCTGCTCGCCGACGCGCTGTCCGCCGCGATCCGCGCGGCCCGGCTCACCGACGGCCTGGTCGATCCGACGGTCGGCGCCGCGATGGCCGCCGTCGGCTACGACCGGGACTTCGAGCTGATCGAGCCGGACGGCGCCCCGATCCGGGTGACGCTGCGGCCGGTGCCGGGCTGGCACCTGATCGACCTCGAGCGTCCCGAGGACGAGACGGCGGGACCCAGCATCCTGCGGCTGCGCGAGGGGATCACGCTCGACCTCGGCGCCACCGCCAAGGCCTGGGCCGCCGACAGCGCCGCCGCCGAACTGGCCAAGATCGCCGACTGCGGCGTGCTGGTAGCGCTCGGCGGGGACATCGCCGTAGGCGGGATGCCGCCGCTGCGCGAGGACGGCGAGCGCTTCTGGCGGATCACCGTCCGGGACCGCACCGACGCGCGTACCGGCCTCGGCGAGAGCCCCGAACTGCCCGAGTCCCCGGCCGACCTCGGCCCGGAGGCCGAGATCAGCATCACCGACGGCGGCCTCGCCACCTCCGGCACCTCCTCGCGGCGCTGGCTGCGCGGCGGCGACCTGCTGCACCACATCCTCGACCCGCGCACCGGCCTGCCGGCCGCGACCCCCTGGCGCACCGTCAGCGTGGCCGCGGGCAACTGCCTCGACGCCAACACCGCGTCCACCGCGGCGATGCTGCTCGGCGCCAAGGCCCCGGCGTGGCTCACCGCGCACGGACTGCCCGCGCGGCTGGTCCCGGAGGACGGCGGCCCGATCGTCTACACGCCGGGCTGGCCGGTGGACGCCGAGGTCTCCACCCTGCCCGCGGTCAGTAAGACAGGCCGCGTAGCGTGAACTCCTCAATACTCTGGTACGTCTCGCAGGCGACCGGAATCGTGTGCCTGGTGCTGTACACGATCGTGATGCTGCTCGGCATCACGGTCGCGGGCCAGGGCGCGCTGCCCGGCCTGCCGAAGTTCAGCGTCGTGGCCCTGCACCGCTCGATATCCCTGCTGTCCATCGCGTTCCTCGCCGTGCACATCGGCACGGCGCTGCTCGACAGCTACGTGAACATCTCGCTGGTCTCCACGGTGGTCCCGTTCGCCTCGTCCTACGAGCCGCTGTGGATCGGGCTCGGTGCGGTGGCCGTGGACCTGATGATCGCGCTGGTCGTCACCAGCCTGCTGCGCGGCCGAATCAGCCCTCGCTTCTGGCGCGCGGTGCATTGGCTCGCCTACGCCTTCTGGCCGGTCGCGATCGCGCACACCATCGGCCTCGGCTCGGGGTCGGGCGGACTGATCAGCGGCTGGGGCCTGTGGCTGACCCTTGCCTGCGTGCTGGCCGTGGCGGTGGCTCTGGTCTGGCGCGTCGTCGTCCAGCTTGAGCGCTCGCGCCGCACCCCGGCCCAGGTCCTTCAGACGACGAGGAGCGAAGTACGCGTATGACAGCCATCGACAGCGACATAGAGCATCCCATCGACTACGGCGTTCGGGAGGCCGCGGTGCAGCAGCAGACTCAGGACAACGGCGTGCTGCCGTCGCGTCCGCTCAGCTTCGCGGACCACCGCGCGTACTACAGCGCGTTGCCCACCCCGGACCGGCTGCCGCTCGGCGAGCTCACTGCGATGCTCGGCCACGCCGGGCTACGCGGCCGGGGCGGCGCCGGGTTCCCGCTCTACCGCAAGATCGTCTCGGTCTCCGGCGCGGCACGTGCCCGCAAGATCGCCCCGACGGTCATCGCCAACGGCTGCGAGGGCGAGCCGGCCAGCCACAAGGACAAGCACCTGCTCTGGCTCGCGCCGCACCTCGTGCTCGACGGCCTGGTGCTGCTCGGCCGCGAACTGCGGGCGATCCGCGCGGTGCTGGCGATCGAGGCGGGCGCGCCGAACGGCAAGGGCGACCTCGTCCGCCGGGTGCGCGAGGCCGTCAACGAGCGCGACGTGCGCCAGGACGGCGTGCGCATCGAACTCGTGGAGGTGCCGGGCCGGTTCATCGCGGGCGAATCCGCCGCACTGGTCTCGACTCTCAACGGCGGCCCGGGGTTGCCGAGCTACAGCGAGCACTCGGTGCGCGAACGCGGCGTCGGCAACACCCCGACGCTGGTGCAGAACGTTGAGACGCTCGCGCAGGTCGGCCTGATCGCGCGGTACGGAGCCGACTGGTTTCGCGACTACGGCACCGCCGCCGAGCCGGGACCGCAGCTGTTCACGGTCTACGCCGGCCGCAACCGCCCCCGCGTCGTGCAAGCCGCGGCCGGCACGCCGCTCTGGCCGCTGATCGCCGACGCCGAGCCGGTCGACGCCGTGCTCATCGGCGGGTATCACGGCTCGTGGATCCCGGCCCCGCTTGCCAGGCACGCCCGGCTGAGCGAAGCAGAACTCGACGTCCCGCTAGGCGCCGGCCTGATCGCCGCGCTGCCCGCGGAACGCTGCGGCCTAGCCGAGACCGCCCACATCGTGCGTTACCTGGCACTCGAGTCGGCGGGCCAGTGCGGCCCCTGCCTCAACGGCCTACCCCGCATCGCCGCTGCACTTGAGCAGTTGGCCGACCCGCACCACGCGTCACGTGACCAGAGCCTGCTCGAGAACCTGGAGCGCTGGTCCGGCATGGTCGAGGGCCGAGGCCTATGCCACCACCCCGACGGCAGCGTACGGCTCGTCCGCAGTGCCCTGACCGTCTTCCGCACCGAGATCGCGGCCCACCGCGCGGGCGTCTGCACCGGCGGCGACCGCCGCCCCCTGCTCCCCGCCCCGCTCCGCGACCACGCCGGCGACCACGCGTACGCGGCGCACTGACTAGAGCCGGAAGGTGTAGACGACGATGGACAAGAGACTCTCGACCGAACTGACGGTGGACTGGGCCGCCTGCAAGGGCCACGGCCTGTGCGCCGAACTGCTCCCGGACCACATCACGCTCGACGACTGGGGCTACCCGCTCGTCTCAGGCCCGGTCTCCGCGGCCGCCGCCAAACGCGCCCGCCGAGCGGTCGCGGACTGCCCGGCCCTCGCGCTCAAGCTGAGGGCGGCGGCGCGCGAGCCTCAGTCCTCGTAGACCGGCGGCTGCGCGGCGGCGAGGGCGGCCTTGATCGCCTGGGGGTTCCTGGTCGGGATGACCCAGGTCATGGTGTCGCTCTGGTAGATGCGGTCGGCCACCTTAGCTCCGAGCCGGCCCTTCGGCGGCCGGGTCGCCTGGAACGAGGCGCGCTGGGTCTCGACCTCGATCACCAGAACGGCCCCGGTGAGAACGTCGATGAACCGACCCGGAGCCCAGGCGGCGTCGCGCAGGGAGTACCACCATTCACCGTGGTACTCGTTAGGCCCAGGACCGAAGCCGGTCGACATGGCCTTGAGTTCGCGCGAATTAGTTAGTACCTTGATACGCTTCACGCCCTCCCAATCGCAGGAGTAGACGTGCATCGACCTGGTGAAGCCCTGGATCGGCTTGTCGCGCGGACGAACCCGGCTGTGTCCCTCCTCGACGGCCTGGACCCCGCCGATCCGGATGCCCTGCTGGTCCATCCGGATTCCCAGCGGCAGCATGCCGATCAACGAAAGCACCTGGATGGAGCCGATGAACAGCAGCCCGATGACCAGGATCACGATCGTCCCGATACTTCCGAGCATCGCCGCCAGCAGGATCCCGAGGCCGAAGATCGTCCACGTCGTGATGGGGATCGGCCACCGCTTCGGGTCCTTAGCCGAGCCGTTCTCCGCGTATTCGGGATAACGGACGTTCGGCCTCGGCGGTTCGTTCGGCGGTTCGTTCAGCCGCGGGTCCACAATCACGGGAATCTCCGTATGACGTTGTGCAGGTGGTCGGCCAGCGTGCTCTGATCGTAGTCGCCGAGCACCTCGGCCGCGCCGGGCTCCCCGACCGACACTCGGGCCCGGTACGCGTCTTTCTCGACGGATACCCGCAGTCGGGACAGCGCACGACCTTCCGGATGGTGGTACACGTCGACCTGCCGTGCCGCTCCTTGCGCGGGGAGCCATGCCCACTCGGCCAGCAGATCCGCGGCCTTCCAGGTGCCGGCCAACGCGTAGTCGTAAACCCTGCCGAGATCGGCCAGGTCCGGCGCGGCGGGTTCGGCCGGAGGCTGCTCGCGGGGCATCTCCACCACCGCGGCCCGCAGCGGCTCGGCGCTCGTCCCGAGACCGTAGACCCGAGGCCCGGTGATCGCGGTCGAGGCGACGCTGGTCACGGCCAGCCATACCGGCCGGGCACGTGCGCTGAGGATCATGGCGAACGCCGGGTGCAGCCGGCGTCGGGTCGTGGCCTGCGCGCCGTATCCGCGCGAAGGTTCGCGGCTGACTAGGCCGCGCTGCTCCAACTCGGCCAGCGCCTCGCCGCCGAACCGCTCGCGGGCCTCGCCGGTGAGTGCCGCCCACGTGCCGAGTGCGGACTCGTCGAACACCGCCTGCCGGTGCCCGCCGAACAGGCACAGGTCCACGGTGAGCAGGCTGGGCATCGGGGCGAGACCGGCGCGATCCGCCGTCGCGAGAAGTCGTTCGGCCTCCTCGACGTCGGCGCGTCTCAGGTCACGGGCCAGGTCGTCGATCATCAGAGCCAACTTGTCACATCGGAGACGAGGTGCCCGGCACCGTGGACCACGCTGGCCGCCGCGTGCCCGACCGCGCTCGCGGCCTTCTCCGCGCCGTGCGAGATGCCGGCCCAGTGGTGGACCACGTAGTCCCCGCCGAGGTAGAGCCCGGTGGCGACGTCGGCCACCATCACGACCTCGCCGACGACCGGAACCTCGTCCAGGGCGTTGGCGCCGGCCAGTCCGGCGACGAACGAGGACCCGGCCGCGGTCGACGTGACCAGGCTCGTGGTCACCGCGAGGCCGTTGACCACCGCGGCGCCGCGGTCCACCCAGCCCAGCGCGCCGCTGTCTTCCGGCTTCCAAACGGTACCGGCGTCGCCGATGATGCTGAGCACTCCCATGCCGCGGCCGACCCATTCGAACTTGCCGAGTAGGCTCTCGGCCGATTCCATCCACTGATCCCCGAAGGCCGCTGCCGCGTCGGTCTTCGCGCCCCAGCGGGCGAACGCCTCGGCCACGTCGTCCCAGGAGGCCGCGCCGCGGTCCGCTTCGAGGGCCACCTTGTTGACGTCCTCGTAGAACTCGTCGTTCAGCTTCGACAGGTCCTTGACGAAATCCTTGGCGTCGTCCCTGGCATCGTCCAGGCCCTTCATCACGGTCTTTTCCCAGGCCAGACCTCCACCCAGGTCCCAGGGCAGGTGGACCTTCTCGATCCACTGACGGACCGGCTCGGTCGCCTCCATGACCTTGTCGAGCGCGTCCGTCGCCTCATTGATCGCCTCGACCGCCGCATTCGCCGCCGCGTTTGCCGCGCTGGCGGCGGTTGCCGCGGCCTGCTCAGCGGAGTTCTGCAGGGTCTGGGCCTCGGCCTGGGCGGCCTGGCTCGCGGAGTTGACGGCGCTTTCCACCGAGTGCTGCGCCGAGGACAGATCCGAGGCGTAGGCGCGTATCGCGGCGGCGACTTGGTGCAGGGGGGCGGCCAGGTTGCCGACGCTGGTCGCCGTGTCGTTGCAGAACGCGGTGTAGCCGGTCGCGGCGTCGCCGGTCCATTCGGCCTGCTGGCATATGCCGATCGTCGTGCGGCCGACGGTCGTGCCGAGGGCGGTCACGTCGTTGGCGTGCTGGTCCAGCTGCTCGGCCAAGCTCAGCAGCGCGGCGGCGTCGCCGGACGGGGCCGAGACGGTGACCGTGGCGGAACCGCCGCCCGCGCCCTCGGCCCTCATCGGGCGGCCCCCGATCCGGCCTTGTTGAGCGACTGCGTGTTGTGGTCCTCGGCCTGCTGGTAGCCGCGCGCGTTGTCGCCGAGGGTCTCGCTGATGTGGCCCAGCAGGGCCAGCACGTCGAGGATGCGCGCGGAGCAGGTGCCGTCCACGTTCGCCAGCGCGTTGGCCAGGTCCTCGTTGCCGGCCGCGTTCACCAGCGAGGCGAAGGTTCCGGTGAGCGCGTTCGATATCGACTCTGCCTGGTCGCTCACGCCCTGCACCAGCTTCGCGCCGTTCGCCAGTTCGGTCGCGTTGACCTGATAGCCGCCAGCCATGGCGTACCCCCAATAATCACCCGTTGGAGACGCACGTCCCTAGGGTGCGTCACGGGTCGTGAGGCTAACAGACGTCAATGTGGCGTCGCATGCGGCGTCGTACGGCGTGTCGCGGTGAGTCCCGATCGTTACCGGAGTCGCCAGGGTCATCTGGGCGGGCTACGCGGGCTCGGCCGCCAGCGGCGGCACGCTCGTCGGGTCGTCGAGCACGGTTTCGCAGCCGTAGCGCAGCGCGCCTTGCAGGGTGGCGTCCTCGCCGAGCAGGTCGGTGCTCAGGATCGGCTCGTCGGTGGGGGTGACGGCGCGTCGGCCGGCGAGGTGGCGCAGGATGTTCGGGACCAGCCAGTCCGACCAGGCCGCCAGGTGCCCGCCGAGGACGACGCGCTCGGGGTCGGCGACGCGCGAGACGGCGGTGAGCGCCGTCGCCAGAGCCCTGGCCCCGGTCTCGAGCGCGCGCACCACCGCGGGGTCGCCGGCGCGCAGCCTTCGGTCGAATTCGGCCCGGCCGGACTCGAGATCCGGGTCGAAAGCCTCCGGGTCCATGCCCGCCGCGGTCAGCAGGGATCTGAGACCTAGGTAGGTGACCAGGCAGCCGTGGTCGCCGCACTTGCAGGGCGGGCCGTCGAAGGAGACCGGGATGTGGCCGAACTCGCCGGCCATCCCGTGCCCGCCGGTCTGCACCGAGCCGTCCACGACGAGGCCGCCGCCGATGCCGGTGCTCATCATGCGCAGGTAGGCGAAGACGCGCGGGACGGATCCGGTGTGGTCCATCAGCGCGCGGTACTCGGCGAACGCGCCCATGTTCGCCTCGTTGACCACGCTGATCGGGCAGTGCGTGTCCGAAGCCTCGGCTTGGATCAGGGCCCGCAGGTCGACGCGGCGCCAGCCGAGCAGGATCGAGTCGGCCACGATCTCGTCCTCGACCACCGCTCCCGGCACCGCGATCACCACGCGGGCCAGATGAGCCTTGACATGAGCCTTGACCCGTCCGGACTCGTGCACCTCGTCCTGCGCTGTGCGCACGATCTCGATGATGGCCCGCACGATCGGGCGCGGGTCGCCGAACTCGGCGCCGTGCGCGCGCTCGTCGCGCCACAGCACCGTGCCGCCCAAGTCGGTCGCCGCGCTGATCAGCTGATCGCGCGTCACCTGGATCGCGACCGTCAGCACCCGGCCGGGCGCCAACTCCAGCAGACGACGCGGCCGGCCGCGCGCGCCGGAGGAGGCGAGGCCCACCTCGTGCACCAGGCCGCTGCCCATCAGCTCCGCGGTGAGTGCGGTGATCGAGCCGTTGACCAGGCCTGTCGCCTCCGCCAGTTCAGTGCGTGCGCACGGGCCGTACGCGGCGATCTGGCGCAGAACGAGGGACAGGTTGCGGCGGCGGACGTCGGCGGAGCCGGTCGGGCTGTTCACCCGCCTGATTGTGGCCGATCCCGGCGTCCCCGAGGACCCGCCGGGGACGAACACAATATTTCTCATCCCAAAGAATATAGCTCCGTCTCCGGGGGTTCGGCGCGCCGGGTTCCTCATCGCGTCTTAAGGTCCACCAGGGCATGTTATGCAACCGTAATTTCTCGACGGTTGAAATAAATAGTCGCCCTGCCAATACTCAGTGGCACCGGCAGCCCTCGCGCCGGGATCACAACGATGTGAAGGACGCCATGACGACGCAACTTCGTGCATCCGGCACAGATCGGGGCGCGCTGCGCGCGGGCACGATCGCCGCCGCCCTGTTCGCCGTCTGCCTCGCGCAGATCGGCCTGGCCATGCCGGCCACGCTCAACGGAACCTTCCAGTCGGTGTTCAACCCGACCGGCTCCGAGCTGACCTGGATATCCGACTGCTCGCTGCTGCCGATCACCGTGCTCGAGCTGACCTGCGGAGTGCTCGGCGACCTGTTCGGGCGCAAGAGACTGCTGATGGGCGGCGCGTTCCTGCTCGCGGTCGGTGAACTGATCTCCGGCACGGCCCCGGCCTCCAACGTGCATGTGCTGTGGATCGGCCAGATCGTCGCGGGCATCGGCTGCGCCGCGCTGTTCCCGACCACGCTCGCGATGCTGGTCGCGGGCGAGAGCTCGCACGCCAAGCGGGCCCGGATGATCGCGATCTGGGCCGCGATCCTGTCCACCGGCAACTTCCTCGCCCCGCTGCTCGGCGGCATCACCGCGACGTACTTCAACTGGCGCATCGCGTTCTTCGTCGTGCTGGTCCTCGCCCTCGGCGACATGGCGATCACCTACTTCGCCGCGCAGGACTCGCGTTCGCCGCAGGGCCGCTCGCTCGACCCGGCCGGCCAGACCACGATCGGCCTCGGCCTGTTCGCGCTGCTGTTCGCCGTGATCCAGGGCTCCTCGGACGGCTGGGGCAACACGATGGTGGTCGCCGGGTTCGTCGCCTCGGCCGTCTTCATCGTCGCGTTCATCCTCGTCGAGCTCCGGGTGCCGAACCCGCTGCTGCGGCTTGACCTGTTCCGCAACCGCAACTTCGCGCTGGCCTCCGCGGTCACCGTCGTCGGCATGTTCGCCTTCCTCGGCACCGCCTACGCCATCAGCATCCGGATGGGTCCGATCCAGGGCCAGTCCTCGATGCGCACCGCGGTCGCGTTCCTGCTTCTCAGCGGCCTGACGATCTTCCTGCTGCCGCTGACCCACCGGCTGATGGCCACGCTGGCCCCGAAGTGGGTGCTCGGCCTCGGCTTCACGCTGATGGCCGCGGGCGACATCTGGGCCGGGCAGCTGCCGATCGCCGACTCCACGCTGACCGCGCTCATCCTGCCGATGGGCCTGGTCGGCGTCGGCTTCAGCTTCGCCGTCTCCGCGGTGACCGCGACCGTGGTCGAGACCGTCCCGCACAGCCTGGCCGGCATGGCGAGCGCCACCACCAGCATGCTGCGCGACTTCGGCTTCACCCTCGGCCCGGCCGTGATCGGCGCCATCGCCACCGCCAAGGCGGTCAGCCTGTTCAACTCCTCGCTGGCGAGCTCCGGCCTCGGCGCCGCCGACCTGGGCAAGGCGCACGCGATCCTCGCGGCGGGCGGCCCGATCGCCGTGCTGCACGCCGATCCGACGGTCGCGGGGATCGCCTCCAAGGCGCTCGGCAGCGCCTACGGCCTCGGCTTCACCGTCGCCGGCCTGGCCGCGCTGGTCTGCGCGATCGTCACCGTGACGCTGCTGCGCGGCTCGGCCGACGAGACCGCGGAGATCGAGGCACCGGCGGAAACGGCCGCCGCGTAACCGGCGCGGGCGCACCGCTCCATCATGACGGCCCGGTCCCGGTCGTCTGAGCAATCCGGGACCGGGCGATTCCCACGCCCGCGGCAACGGGTTTGGGATGGCTCCTCCTGCTCAACGCTGTGCGAACAAGGAGAACCCTTGACCACTTTACCTTCGCTTGACCTCCCGCGCCGCTCCCGTCGCCGGCCGCTGGTCGCGGTCGTCGCCGCGGCGCTGATGCTGGCCGCGGGCGTCTGGGCCGGCGGCTCCGCGGCCGCGAGCTCCGGCTCGACCGCGACGGCCTCGGCGAGCGCGATCACGCCCGCCATCAGCTGCTCCGCCGCGAGCAGCATCAACCTGCTGGCTCTGTCCGGAGCCAACACCGAGATCACCTCGGCGACCTCGGTCGCGGCGGCCTCGAACCCGTCCGGCGACTGGGCCGCGTGCGAGGTCCAGGGCATCATCGCCCCGGAAACGCACTTCACCCTCTACCTGCCGACCAGCACCTACGCGGGCGAGTACCTCCAGGAGGGCTGCGGCGGCGGCTGCGGCAGCGTGAACGTCAGCACACCGACGGCCGCCGCGGGCTGCACCCAGTCGACCGACGGGAACTTCGCCGTCGCCGCCGACGACGAGGGCCACGAGGGCGGCGGCTTCGCCGTGATGGCCTTCCAGGACCCGGAGATGCGGGCCGTGTTCGGCTACGAGTCGGAGCACCAGCTCGCGCTCGTGTCGAAGGCGGTCATCAAGGCCTTCTACGGCACCGCCCCGGCCGACTCGTACTACGACGGCTGCTCGGACGGCGGCCGTGAGGCGCTGATCGAGGCCCAGCGCTACCCGACGGACTTCAACGGCATCATCGCCGGGTCGCCTGCCTCGATCCAGACTGAACTGAACGCCTTCGAAGAGGCCTGGAACGCCCAGGCGAACACCGGAGCCGACGGCGCGGCCATCCTCACCGCGGCCGACCTGACGCCGCTGCACAACGACGTCCTCGAGGACTGCGGCGGGTCCAACGCCGTGTCCCTCGGCTACCTGTCCGACCCGCTGGCCTGCGACTGGCAGCCGAGCAGCATCGAGTGCAAGTCCGGACAGACCTCCACGTCGACGGACTTCTGCCTGACGGCCGCTCAGGTCGAGACCGTGAACAAGCTCTACGACGGCGTCCGGGACTCCAGCGGCCAACTGCTCTACCCGGGCTATGAGCTGCGCGGCTCCGAGCTGAACTGGGCCGGCTGGATCGTGCCGACCGGCACCGAGGAGTCCGGCGCCATCGACGCCAACATCGCCACCACCGCCTGGGAGAGCTGGATCACCCCGACCGGGACCTTCGACGGCACCGCGTCCTACATGGACGTGAAGTTCACGAAGGCCGAGTTCGACAAGGTGACCGCGGCGAACGACGGCGAGCTCGACGCGACCGACCCGAACCTCTCGGCGTTCGAGAAGGCCGGCGGCAAGCTGATCCTGTGGGCCGGCTACGCCGACCCGGCGATCAACCCGGCCGGCACCATCTCGTACTACCAGTCCGTGGTGAAGACCATGGGCGGCCTGAGCGCCACCGAGCAGTTCGCCAAGCTGTTCCTGCTGCCCGGCGTCGCGCACTGCGGCGGCGGCCAGGGGCCGAACAACTTCGACGCGCTGACCGCGATCACCGACTGGGTGACGAAGGGCTCCTCGCCGAGCAGCCTGACCGCCACGTCGACGAACAGCAGCGGCACGGTGACCGCCTCACTGCCGATCTACGCCTACCCGAACATCGCGGTGGATACGACCGGCGGCTCGATCCTCGAGGCCTCCAGCTACACCCCCGAGGTCTCGAAGGCGGAGGAGAACCTGAACATCCAGTGGCTGGGTAGCTTCCGCTCCGGGTACGAGACGGTCAGCGGCTGGGTCAACGGCCAGTGGGTCACCCGTCCGGCCGGGCTGAACTGAGGCCGATCCGGCAGCACGCCCACCTGCCGCGCCTTTCCGGCCGGCAGGTGGGCTCCGGGGTGACGGAGCGGCTCGGCCGGCTCAGATCGACAGCACAGAAAGCACAGAGACGGAGTAGGGGAACACCATGACTGAGGCTGGGACGACATCCGCGGGCGCGCTGCTCGTCGTGAGCGCGCACGCGGGCGACTTCGTCTGGCGGTCCGGCGGCGCGATCGCGCTGGCCGCCGAGCGCGGGCAGCGGGCCAAGGTGGTCTGCCTGTCCTACGGCGAGCGCGGCGAGTCCGCGAAGGCCTGGCTGGCCGGAAAGACGCTGCCGGAGATCAAGGCGCTGCGCCAGGCGGAGGCCGAGGCCGCGGCCGCGGCGCTCGGCGCGGAGATCGAGTTCTTCGACGCCGGCGACTATCCGCTGCTGGAAAGCCACGAGATCGTCGACCGGCTGGTGCTGGTCTACCGGGAACTGCAGCCCGCGGTCGTGCTCACCCACACCCTCGTCGACCCGTACAACGGCGACCATCCGGCTGCCGCGCGGATGGCCCTGCAGGCGCGGATCCTGGCCCAGGCCATCGGTTACGAGGCTCCCGGCGAGCCGCTCGGCGCGCCCCCGGTCTTCTCCTTCGAGCCACACCAGAGCGAGCAGTGCGACTTCAAGCCGAACCTGCTTCTCGACGTCACCTCGGTGTGGGACCGCAAGGAGAAGGCCATGCAGTGCCTTCCCGCGCAGCAGCACATGTGGGACTACTACGCCGACCTCGGCAAGCGCCGCGGCGTCCAGTTCAAGCGCAACGCTGGCCCGAACCTGGGCCTGGCGCACGACACGCGGGCCGAGGCCTTCTTCCGGCACTTCCCGCAGACCACCCGGGAGCTCTCGTGAACCGCGTCATCGTCACCGGCGTGCCGCGTCCGCCGCTGGCCCAGCTCGACGAACTCGCGGGCTTCGGCGTCGCCACCGTGCACGAGGCGCTCGGCCGGGTCGGGTATCTGGGCCCTGAGCTGCGTCCAATCCAGCAGGGCAGGCGGATCGTCGGCAGCGTGGTCACTGCGCTGGTCTGGCCGGGCGACAACCTGATGATCCACGCCGCCGTCGAGCAGTGCGCCCCCGGTGACATCCTCGTCGTCGCGCCGACTTCGCCGTGCACGGACGGGTACTTCGGCGAGCTGCTCGCCACCTCGCTGGCCGCGCACGGAGTTCGAGGCCTGATCATCGACGCGGGCGTGCGCGACACGGCCGAACTGCGCGAGATGGGCTTCCCGGTCTGGTCGCGGCATGTCAGCGCGCAGGGCACGGTCAAGGCCACCGCGGGCGCGGTCAACGTCCCGGTGGTCGTCGGCGGCCAGACCATCGTTCCCGGCGCCGCGATCCTCGCCGACGACGACGGCGTGATGACGCTGCCCGCGCGCGACTTGGGGCGTGCGATCGAGGCTTCGAAGGCGCGCGAGGCCAAGGAGCAGGCGACGCGCGAGGCGCTGGCGTCGGGGGAGCTGGGTCTCGACCGGTACAACCTGCGTCCGCTGCTCAAGGACCTCGGCGTCGAATACATGACGTACGAACAATATATTGATGATGAGCGCGCCCATGAGTGAGCCCGATGGAATCCCCTGCATCCTGATGCGCGGCGGCACGTCGAAGGGTGCTTACTTCCTCGCCGATGACCTGCCGGACAACGTGGCCGAGCGCGACGACGTCATCATGCGCGTGATGGGCACTCCCGATCCGCGGCAGATCAACGGCATCGGCGGCGCGCACCCGCTGACCAGCAAGGTCGCCGTCGTGAGCCCGTCAGCCCGGGACGACGCGGACGTGGACTACCTCTTCCTGCAGGTCGGCGTCGCAGGGCCTTCGTCACCGACAAGCAGAACTGCGGCAACCTGCTCGCCGGCGTCGGGCCCTTCGCCGTCGAACGCGGACTGGCCAAGGCGACGCGGGAGCGAACCAGCATACGGATTCACCTGGTCAACACCGGCGAGTCGGCCACCGCCTCGTTCACGGTCCGCGACGGTCGCGTGGACTACACCGAACCCATCCTGCTGTCCTTCGCAGCCCCGACCGGCAAGGCGCTGCTGCCCACCGGAAACCTGGTGGACGAGCTCGACGGCATCCAGGGCACGTGCATCGACAACGGCATGCCGAGCGTCGTGCTGCGGGCCGCCGGCCTCGGCGTCAGCGGATATGAGAGCCCTGCCGAACTCGAGGCGAACGAGCAGCTCACCGCGCGCATCGCCCGGATCCGCGAGGACGCCGTCCGGCTGATGGGCCTCGGCGACGCCCCCTCGCTGCCGAAGATCTCGCTGCTCGCCCCGCCGCGCGAGGGCGGAGCGGTGAGCACCCGGACGTTCATCCCGGTGCGCGTGCACGAGGCGATCGGCGTGCTCGGGGCGGTCAGCGTCGCCACGGCGCTGCTGCTGCCCGGGGCCGTCGGCGCGGAACTGGCTCGGCTGCCCGACCAGCCCGGCGCACCGCTGCGCCTCGAACACCCCACCGGCTCGGTCGACGTGTCGGTCGAGCTCGACCCCGAAGCACCCGCGGACCGGCCGCGCACCCGCAGCGCCGGGCTGGTACGCACCGCACGAAAGCTCTTCGAGGGCGCCGTTTTCCCCCGCCCCGCCACGTAGGACCGAACGAAGAACAGGAACGAGCACCCATGACTACGTCTCCCTTCCACGAGGTCGCGCACCTCGGCCACGTCGAGCTGCTCACCCCGGAGCTTGAGGCGAGCCGGCAGTTCTTCACCGAGGTCATGGGCCTGCGTGAATGCGCCCGCGAGGGCGACTCGGTGTATCTGCGCACGTACGACGACTACGAGCACCACAGCCTGATCCTCACCGGCCACGACACCTCCGGCATCCGCACCACCGCCCTGCGCACCTGGAGCGCCGAGGCCCTCAAGCGGCGCGTCGCGGCGATCGAGGAGGCCGGCCACGGCATCGGCTGGCGCGACGGGAAGTTCGGCATCGGCCAGACCTACGCCTTCCGCGACCCCGACGGCCACGAGTTCGAGCTCTACTGGGAGTCGGAGCACTACCGGGCCCCGGAGGCGTCGCGTCCGGCGCTGAAGAACCAGGCCGAGGCCAAGCCCGCGTACGGCGTCGGAGTCAGGCGCCTGGACCACGTCAACTACCTCGCGGCCGAGGTCGAGGCCAACGGCGTCTTCCAGCACGAGATCCTCGGCGCCCGCACCAGCGAGCAGATCCGCCTGAACGACGGCCGGATCGCGGCCCAGTGGCACCACTTCGGCAACAAGTCGTACGACCTCGTCTACACGGAGGACTGGACCGGCAGCCGAGGCCGCCTGCACCACATCGCCTTCGCGACCGACACCCGCGAGGAGATCCTGCGCGCCGCCGACCTCTTTCTCGACGCAGGGGTCTTCATCGAGACCGGACCGCACAAGCACGCGATCCAGCAGACGTTCTTCCTGTACGTCTACGAGCCCGGCGGCAACCGCATCGAACTGTGCAATCCCGTCTCCCGGCTGCTGCTCGCACCCGACTGGGAGACGATCACCTGGACCGAGACCGAGCGCGCGAAGGGCCAGGCCTGGGGCCTGAAGACCATCGAGTCCTTCCACACGCACGGCACCCCGCCGATCGAGCCGTAGGTATCCGCTGCCCGGAAGGCTGTACTCGGGTGCACCGGATGCTGCCCTCCGGGACCTAGCCGGATCCGCATCGGAACGGGCAGAATGGCAGCGTTCTCACCCGTCTGCACAACGTCGAAGGGGGCTGTCATGCGCGCTCTCGAGGTCAAGCGGCTGAAGGCCGCGCAGAAGCCCGGACGCGCTCCGGCGCCCACGCGGGAAACGCCGGCGCCGACGACCGCCGCCGAAGTGACGCCGCAGTCCGCCCTCACCCTCCAGCGCTCGATCGGCAATGTCGGCTTCGGGCATGTGCTGGCCGCGACGCCCGTCCAACGGGCCGGGGGGAAGAAGCCGGACTGGAAGAACAAGAGCACAAAGGAAGCGCTGCGGACGGTGAAGCACCGGCACAAGGACGACCCGCTCGTCCTCGCGCTCGTCGACACCTTGCACCACGTCGTCCCCAAGTCGGCGCTCGCCCAGTACGCCACGCTGCTCGACAACGATCAGCTGAGGTCCGTCGTGTCCACGTTGAAGCCGGTGGCCAAGTCGGCCTTCAAGAACGATCAAAGCGCTTTGGCCGATGTCTCGCTGGCGCTCAAGAACATTCCCTCCAACTATGTTCTCGGCCCGAGGCCGGAGGAGCGGTCCGACGACCCGGGCAACAGCGGTGCGGACCTCAACCGCACTTCCTCGGGATCCGTCACGCCGCGTTCCAAGCAGCTGGAATTGGTCTACGAGCACGTGGTGGCGGCCGTGGAAACGGGAAAGCCGCTCGGCAACACGGAGCTCAAGGAAAACTTCCTGCGCCCCCTCAAAAAAGCGTGTGAAATGCACGTGGCCATCGGTGCGGAGCGCGGTTACGACGACGTCGGACTCGATGAGCACCGAGGCCACTGGGAGAAGACCGGCAGCAAGTACCACCGCCACAGGAAGTAACGTCCTCAGCCGGTGAGATCGTCGAGGAAGGCGTTGCCGTAGACGCGGTCCGGGTCGAGGGCGGCGAGGGTCGCGAGGGCGGCGGACCAGCCGTCGTTCGACGCGTGACCGGCTTGGACCGCGGCGGGGATGGTGTCGTGCAGGAACGTCGAGTTGGTCCACGCGCCGTCACCGCTGTAGGCCCAGCCCTTGGACCACTCCGGGTGCAGCGTGGCGGTGGGACCGTTGAACTCGCCGAGCAGGAACTGCTCGAAGCCCTCGTAGAACTCCGTCGCGCTCGGCGTGCCCGGCAGGGTGAGTACGTCGAGCCAGACGGCCACGTCGTAGTCGTGGTCGGGCCGGGGTCGAACCGCCGAGAGAATCGGCTCCCGCGCCCCCGGGATCGCGCAATCAGCCGCATCATCGAGCCCGGTGACACGCACCTCCCACGGACCGTTGACCGGGAAGTTCCCGTCGTCCTGATACTCGGCGATCGCGGACTTCAGGTAGGCGTAGGTCTTCGAGACGACCTCCTGGATGTTCTCGCGCCTGGTCAGCACGGCGTATCCGTTCGCCGTCACGCGCAGGGTGGTCGGGCGCACGTACAGCTGGGTGTTCTTCGCCCAGCCCCACAGGTCCGCGCTGTCCGTCGCGAGCAGCCCGGCGGTCACCGTGCCGGCCACGACCTGGGCGTAGAGCGGCGTGGCCCACGTGTCGCCGGTGATGATCAGCTTGAGCAGGTCGGAGGCCGCTAGCGGGACCTCGTCGGAGAACGGGTAGTTGAACGGCGTGTAGGTTTCCCGCGAGGTGGCCGGCTTCTCCGGGGCGAAGCTCCATAGCTTGAGCCACGGCGACTGCGTGTAGGGGAACCAGATCGTCTCGACCCTGCCGCACTCTTCGACGAACGCCGCGAAGCTCTGCTCGCCTGCCTGCTCTGGCGGCGCGAACAGCGTGTCGGCGGTGACGTCGGTGCGGCTGACGCAGCGCACCCGCTCGTTCGCCGCCACCCGTAGCGTGGCGCTGACCAGCAGAGCCCGGCCGAGGTGGACGAGCAGCGCGCTCATCTCGGCGTCCCCGCGAGCGAAGGTGCGCGCGACGTAAGCATCCTGCGACTCATCCCAGACGATCGCCGTGAGCTCGGTGATCAGGTTGCTGACGGTCCCGAAGGTCTGGCCGGGCACGTTCGCCTGGCCCGCGACCGGAACGGCCGTGCCGTGACCGTCGATCGCCAGGACGCCGCCGAGCGAGAGGTCGCCGGGGGCGGGGCACGCGGCGAGGCCGTAGCCGTGGTCCTCGAGCTCGGTGAGCAGCTGCGTCATGGTGACGCCGGTCTGCGCGGTCACCAGCGCGCCGTGCGCGTCCCAGCCGACCTTGACGGACGTCAGGTGCTGGGTCAGGTCGATCAGGATGCTGTCCTGCCCGCCGCGGTCGGTGATCGTCAGCGGCGACCAGCCGTGCCGCATGCCCGCCGGACGCACCCGCATGCCTCTGCTCCGGGCCCAGTTGACCACGGAGACGGCCTGCTCGACCGAGCGCGGCGCGCAGGTGAGCACGTCGTCCGCCTGGATCTCGCCGGACCAGTTGCGATACGCCTGGGTATAGCTCTCCACCTCCGGCGGCACGTCGGCGTCCGCGGCGGCCGGGATCCGGAAGGCGGTCTGCCAGCCGAGCGCGGCCAGACCCGAGGCGGCGGCCGCGCGCAGCACGGTGCGCCGCGGCAGGGCGGTCGGAAAGTGAGAGTTCTGCGATGTGGGCATGGTTCCAGCGTCGCCGCCCGGCTTCCGCTGGTGCAGGGGGTTACGTGCGTATTCACGCGAACGGGTGAATATGGCGGGATCCGCGGGACGCCGGGCGGGGGAGCGCGGCAGGGGCCGTACTCCGTTCGGGGCACGTCCATTCGGGGGCGCTGCGGTTGGCACCCGTCTGTGGCCGGTCGAATGATGGTGAGTGCAGGTGCGTTCGCCTGTGCGCGGGAGCTCCTCCTCCCGCGCTCTCTCAGTTCCGACGACGAAGGCGGCTGCCATGGACGACGAGACGACCGGTTTCTGGGCGGTCGCGCTGGGCGCGGCCACGGCCTCGGGGACCTGGGAGGGCTTCCGGATCAGCCCGGTCCGCCGCACCGCCGAGCTGCACGTGGACGGCGCGCTCACGGTCGGCTCCGAGCAGCCGCGAGTCGCTGGGTCCGGGGAATCCGGCGACTACGCCCTCGTCCTGTCCCGCCCCGGCTTCGGCCGCGACCGCGTGCTGGTTGCCGGGAAGGGCGGCACGATCGAGTTCGGACACGACGTCGTCGAGATGCTCAGCCGGCCGGACGCGGCGGACGGAATCGCCGAGCTCTGGCTCACCGACCTGGCCACGGGGGCGACGAGCGAACGCTGCGAACTGCCGCGGGTCACCGAGGGGATGCGGACGAAGCCTGCGGAGCCGAAGCTCTAGGCGCTCGGCGCGGCGGCGCGAGTCAGCAGGCTGCCAGGAGGCGAATCGCAGTGGTGCTGTCGATGCCCATCCTGCTCGTGCTCGGCCGCCGGACACCTGCTCAGCACGGTCCTCTCCTAGCGGTTACAAGATTTTCCGGTAGGCCCTGGGAGGTACCGCCGGTGTCATACGCCACGGTAGGGTGCGGCCTGGGCGAACGTGCCCGATCGGAGCGAGAGGGAGTAGCGCCGTGGCTGACCGTATCCGTTGGGGCATCGTCGGGACCGGCGGGATCGCCTCGAAATTCGCCGAGGATCTCAAGCTGCTGCCGGACGCCGAACTCGTCGCCGTCAGCTCGCGCGGCCAGGGCTCGGCCGACGCGTTCGGCGACCGCTTCGACATCCCGCACCGGCACGTCGGCCACGAGGAGCTGGCCGCCGACCCGCAGGTGGACGCCGTCTACGTCGCCGTGCCGCACACCGGGCACCGCGCCGCCGCCCTCGCCGCGATCGCCAGCGGCAAGGCCGCGCTCGTCGAGAAGCCCTTCACGCTCAACGCCGCCGAGGCCGAGCAGATGATCACCGCGGCGCGCGCGGCCGGCACGTTCCTCATGGAGGCCATGTGGGTGCGCTTCCTGCCGCACTACATCCACGTGCGCGAACTGCTGGCCGAGGGCCGCATCGGCGAGGTGCGCGCGGTCGTCTCCGATCGCGGTGAGACGCTGAGCACCGACCCGTCGCACCGCATCAACAACCCCGAGCTCGGCGGCGGCGCGCTGCTCGACCTGGGCATCTACCCGATCTCGTTCGCGTCGATGGTGACCGGCGGCCGACTGCCGGTGCACGTCGAGGCGGTCGGGCGGTTCACCGAGACCGGCGTGGACGCGCAGTCCTCGATGGTCTTCGAGTACGACAACGGCGCGCACGCGGCGATCTCCACCTCGCTCGACGCCCGAGGCGCCAACCGCGCGTCGATCACCGGCACCGAGGGCCACATCATCCTCACCCGGCCATGGGCCCGCACCAGCCCGGTCGAGGTGATCCTCAACGACGACAGCGTGTACGCGACGACGCTGCCGCACGAGGGCATCGGCCTGCGGCACCAGGCCGCCGAGGTCGGCCGCCGCCTGCGCGCCGGCGAACTCGAGAGCCCGGTGATCCCGCTCGACGAGACCCTCGCCGTGATGCGCACGCTCGACCTGGTGCGCGAGCGGATCGGGCTGCGGTACCCGGGCGAGGCGTAGCGCGCCCTCGGCCGGGCCCCGGGCCCGGCCCGCGTCAGCTCTCGCCCGGCTCCCGGCTCTCCAGCAGCCGCAGCCAGATCTCCGAGACGGTCGGGTACGAGGGGACGGCGTGCCGCAGCAGTTCCAGCGGCACCTGTCCCACCACCGCGACCGTCGCCGCGTGCACCAGTTCCGCGACCTCCGGGCCGACGAAGGTCGCGCCGACGAGCGTGTCCGTCTCGCGGTCGATCACCAGCTTCGCCCGGCCCCGGTAGTCGGCGCGCTGGATCGAGGTCGCGGCGAGCGCGCCGAGGTCGTATTCGACGGTCTCCACGTCGATCCCGGCGTCCCGCGCGCCCGACTCGGTCAGGCCCACGGCGGCCACCTCCGGCTCGGTGAACACGACCTGCGGCACGGCGCGCCCGTCGGCCAGGTCGCGGTAGCGGACGCTGTCCATCGGCCCGCCCTCGGCCCGCGCCGCGATGACCGCCCCGCACACCCGC
>Ga0185299_10002630_pt1 | contig 26997 bp, 25 predicted proteins | sample PaiPotPPA55metaG_FD_128002 | JGI IMG/M metagenome (GOLD analysis project Ga0185299, IMG submission 128002) | Iron sulfur acid spring bacterial and archeal communities from Banff, Canada, to study Microbial Dark Matter (Phase II) - Paint Pots PPA... ...
CAAGGTCTTTACGGACAATGACGATGGTGGCACCGCTGGGGCCGAGATTTTTTTGCGCGCCGGCGAAGATCAGGCCGAATTTTTTTACGTCCGTGGGGCGCGAGGCGATGTCGGAGGACATGTCGGCGACGAGGGGGGCGCTGCCGGTGTCCGGGAGCGTTTTCCATTGCGTGCCTTCGATGGTGTTGTTGGTGCAGATGTGCACGTAGGAAGCGTCGGGAGAAAACTTCATTTCGTTCTGGCGCGGGAGGCGCGCGAATTTTTCGGGCTCGCTGGATGCGGCTATGTTGTGGAGGATGCCTTTTTTGAGTTCACCGATGGCTTTGGCGGTCCACATCCCGGTGTGCAGAACGTCGACAGGCTTGCCGGGGAGGCAGAGATTCATGGGGACCATGGTGAACTGCATGCTGCCGCCGCCCTGGAGGAAGACGACAGCATATTCGTCGGGAATGCTCATGAGCTTGCGGAGGCGAGCTTCCGCGCCGGCAATGATGCTTTCGAATTCGGGCGAGCGGTGGCTCATTTCCATGACAGACATGCCGCTGCCGCGCCAGTCGAGGAGCTCTTCGCGGATGCGCTCAAGCACGGGGAGTGGGAGCGCGCCGGGGCCGGCGTTGAAGTTGAATGCTCTTTTGGAGGTTTGAGTTTGGGTTTGGGGCAGATGCATGGAGGTAGTCACGATGGCGAAAATCCTCTCTTGGCTAAAAATGGCGGGGCGTTCTCAGCGGAACAGCGCGCCTTCTGATGGAGTCAGTAGGGCTCTAGAATAACAGAAGTGATTGGAGGGTTCGAATTTGCGGGGGTGTGGTGTGCGGTGGGAAATAGCGACAGTGCGGAGATTGGTAGCCTCTTCAGAAGATTCCGACCGCTGGACAGTAGAACGGGTCCTGGTGAGCCGCGGGCACTCGGCTTACGTTGCGCCCTGAACTTAATTATCCCGCCGCACCAAAGGTCTTGCGATTGAAAATGCTAACCAGTGCCGTGAAACGTTGTTTATCGCGTTCGATGCTTTCCAAGTCCCGCTTTACAGCGTCGGACAGCATGCTGTTCAACGCTTTGCGAGCGTCGTGCGATGCATTCAACCGACTAATGACTTCCTTGGCGAATTCATCGGCCGCATCACTTTGAAGTTCTACAGGTGAATTCAACATCGGTTTTTCTTCCATGGGCCCCACTTCTCCATCCATATGTTGACGCTCGGGGTCTTGCCGCGCTGTCCAATAATGCACACTCCGTGTTCGGGCAGCATTTGGAGAGTCCCGTCGCCAAAATGAATGGAGTTGCGGCGCTTTGCTTTATTTCCCGAAGCGGAAGCGTTCCACTACGCTGTCTTCCACTGCCAGCAATTCTCGTGGCTCGCCGCGTTCGACCGCGAAGACATACCAGCCAGCGCCTTGGGGCATCCCGCATTTAGCGGCTTCGATGAGGGTTTTGTGTGGGTGCATGCACCGCCGGTGGCACCAACTATCGGTCCAGCCCGCTTCGTAGTGGATATCGTTGAGGGTGGGGTAGCGAAAACGAAGGCCGGTCATAATTTGGGTGATGAGTTGAGTGGACATGGCGTGCCTCTTCAGAGGGAAGTGCTGGGCACCTGTATGACAAATTTTTATTGCGCGTGCAAGTACTTTTCTTGTTATAGGGCAGTCGGATGCTTTGTCTTTGCCTGGATAGTGCTCTTGCAGTTTCCGGGGGCGCCTTTGTGTGGATGGCCCAACATTGCGCAGATTCGTAGGTAATACGGGTTTGGGCAACTGGGACTTGGGGTTCATTGACCACTGCTATGCAAAGCTGGATTCTGAGTGGGTCATGGAAGAACGCAGAAAAAATCGAGCCGGTTCGGGAGAGCGGCGGAAGGCTGATGCTGAGCGGATTGTCGACGCGCTGAAGAGGCGCGGACGGACGGCGATACATGTGCGAGGCACTAGTATGTTGCCGCTGGTGCGGCCTGGCGACGTGGCGTTGATTCGCAGGGATAAGCTGGAGAATATGAGAGCCGGGGATGTGGTGTTGATGCAGCGCGGGGAGCAGTTGATTGCTAAGCGGATTGGCGAGGATGAGGATACTGGGGGCGCGGGGATTTTAGGTTTGGGCGAAGTGATGGGCGGCGATGGTGATGGCCAGGATGTTTCCGGACGTGGCCAGAAAGTAGACCAGCAGCAGAGGGAACAGTTGGGCGAGCAGCAGGAATGTTTGGGAAAGATTGTGCGGGTGCGGCGGGAGAAGAAAAAGATCGAGTTGGGCGCTCAAACGACGCCGACGAGAGCGGGTGATTCCGTGGTGCTTCGACCGCCACGCTGAGTGTGAAGTGTGGATCAGCTGGGCGGTTTTGACCCAGTAGACATTGAAAACTGCGAGAGCCACGCTACAAACTGCAAGACCCACCCTACAAAACGAGGGTGGGGCACCCTCCGGCTAACTATACTTCTTATAAATAGTAAATTTAACGTGGGAATAACTGCAACCCTAAGATCCAGGTTCATACCTCAACTGCGAACCTGGGGCACCCCGTTGAGATTTATTTCCCAATTAAATTATTGAGGCGGAGTTGCCAGGGCGAATTCGACGCGTTTGCGCATGGGGTCGATGCGGTCGGCGCGGACGCGGACTTTGTCGCCCAGGCTCCAGGTGAGTTGTTTTGGTTTTGTGCCGCGGCCACGGCCGGAAGAATTTCTGCGCTGGCCGCCGCGGGGGCCTTCTGCTCCGCCGGGTAACGAGACGATGGCGTGATCGTGTTCGCGAAAAACGACGCGGGTGCCGGCGGCTTCTTCCAGGGCGCTGTTGGGGAGCAGGCCTTCCACAAAAACTTCGAAGAGCTCCACGAAGCAGCCGTACTTTTGTACAGAGATGATCAAGGCGTCGTATTCTTCGCCGAGATGCTGCTCCATGAACTGCGCGGTTTTCCAATCCATTAATTCGCGCTCGGCGGCGTTGGCGCGACGTTCGGCTTCGGAGGTTTCCGCGGCAATTTCCTCGAGTTGATGCTGGGAATACAGTTTGGCTTCTTCGTTCTGGGTCGCGAGTGCGGCGGCGGCGGTTTTGCTCCACTGCGAGGCGCGGGGCGGAGCTGCGGGTTGCGGCTTGGCTTCGGGATGTTCGAGGGCCCACTTCAGAATGCGATGCACGATTAAATCGGGATAGCGGCGAATTGGCGAGGTGAAATGGGTGTACTCGTCGAAACCCAAAGCGAAGTGGCCGAGAGGCTCGGCGGCGTAACGCGCCTGCTTGAGAGAGCGAAGCATTAAGTAGGAGATGATGCGCTCTTCGGGCTTGCCGGTGACTTTGCGAATGAGGCGCTGGTAATGCTGGGGCGTGATGTTTAAGTCGACGCCGCCGGGGAGGGTGACTTTCATGGGGCGTTCGCGGCCGTGGCCGTAAGAGTCGGGGCGGCCGGCGCGCGCGGGGGCGGGGGTGCGTCCATGACGCACGGCAATTTCCCGTTGCTGCAAATTTTCGACGCCGAGAGAATAGCCGAAAGCGCGAGCGAGTTCTTCGAACTCGAGGACTTTGCGAGCGTCGGGCTTTTCATGAACGCGGTGCAGGGAGTTGATGCCGCGCTGCAGCAGATAACTGGCGACGGCGCGGTTGGCGGCCAGCATGAATTCTTCGATGAGGCGATGGGCGATATTGCGCACGCTGCGGCCGATGCTGACCATGCGCTGCTGATCGTCGAATTCGATGACTTGTTCGGGGAGATCGAAGTCGATGGAGCCGTGTTCGTTGCGGCGGGCGTTTAGGAGGAGAGCCAGCTCCTTCATGTTTGCGAAATGTTTTGCGAAGGGGGCGTAACGCGCGGTCATCTCGGGATCGTTCTCGATGACTTTGTTTACGTTGGTGTAGGTCATGCGTTCGAAGGAACGAATGATTCCGGGGGTCATGCGCGCGCTGCGCATGTTGCCGGCGGGATCAAATTCCATCAGAGCGCTCATCACCAGGCGGTCTTCGTGGGGCTTGAGGGAGCACATGCCGTTGGAAAGCGATTCGGGGAGCATAGGGACGGCGCGGTCGGGAAAATAAACAGATGTGCCGCGCAGGCGGGCTTCCTGATCTAGCGGGCTTTCGGTGCGAACGTAATGGGAAACGTCGGCGATGTGTACCTGGAGATGCCAGCCGCCGTCGGAGCGGCGTTCGACGTAAACAGCGTCGTCGAAATCGCGGGCGGTTTCGCCGTCGATGGTGACGATGGGGAGGGCGCGAAAATCTTCGCGGCCTTGGTGTTCGGATTCGCTGACGGGAATGGCGCGGCGCGCGGCTTCCTGCAGGACTTCGGCGGAAAATGTGTGCGGGAGGTGATGCTTGCGAATAATAATTTCGATATCGACGCCGAGGTTGCCGGGGCGGCCGAGGATTTCGACGACGCGTCCGGTGGGCGGTGCGCCGCCACGCGCGTAGCGCGTGAGCTCGACGTTGACTACCGCGCCGTCGAGTTCCGGGAGCACTGGGAGGCGCCTGGGGCGGGCTGCTTGGTGATCGACGCCTGGCAAACCTAGTTTTTTGCGCAACTCGGGAGTTAATTCATCGCCGGGCGGGATTTCTATTTCGTTCTGAATGCGAATGTCGTAGGGGAGAACGACATTGCCGCTCGAGCTGTAGCGGAAAAGGCCGACCACGGTGGTGTGTGCGCGTCCGAGGATGCGGACGATGGTGCCTTCGGCTCGGCGCGTTCCGGTGACGCCGTACGCGGGTTTGATTTTTGCGATGACCTGGTCGCCGTGCATTGCGCCATTTATGGCGCTGGGCGGAATGAAGAGATCGCCGTCGAGTTGCGGGACCGGTGTGGAGGGAACGACGAAACCGTAGCCGTCGTGGTGGAGTACGAGGCGGCCTTTTATTTCATCGCGGGCAAGGAGATTTGTGGCGGGCTTGGTTTGCGTGTCTTTGATTTGCGCAACGTCGATCTGCGTCTTGTCGATTTGCTTATCGCCGGGGCGGCGCTTTGCTTGCGGAGTTGCGGCAGACGATTCTTTTGCGGCGTTTCGTTTGGCTAGGCGGTAGCGGCCTCCGGGGAGTTCTTCGATGGTGTTGCGTTTTTTGAGTTTGGTGAGGATTTTGAAGAGGGGGCGACGGTCGGATTTTCCGAGATTCAAGCCGCGGGCGATTTCATTGGCGGAGACGGGCTCGGTTTTAACCTGTAGAAAACGCAATAGATTTTCAGGGCTGAAGTTGGAGGTGCGGGACATTAGGTGGTTAGCGGGCTATAAGCTTGCAGAATGATTCTACTTAAGTTTTTTTGAAGGAGGGCGAAACTTTTTGGGGGCGGGTGGGGTTTCATGGGCAGGCCAACACACGACCGGCTAGTCACCCTCCGTCAGACTAGCTGGTTCTCCCCGAGAGGGGAATGCGAGGAGGCGGGAAGACCTGGCCCGCCTCCTCTTTTTTTTGTTTTTCTTTTACTCAGATTTCTTCGGATTGGTTTCAAAGATGGGCTGGGTGTTTCCACGTTACAGGAACCCACCCTCTAAAAACCTGAGGGCGGGCCACCCTCCGCGTTTTTTCAGTTTTTGTTGGACATTACTTCTTGAAAACTTCTCGAATGGTCGGGCTGGATGTTTCCACGTTACAAGACCCACCCTCCAAGAACCTGAGGATGGGGCACCCTTCGCGTGTCTTCAATTTTGCTAAATGGACGGTTAGGCTAAAGCAATTTGAGGACTTCTATATGGCCGGTTTTGCGGAGGATGTCTACGGAGATGCCGGCGGAGTAGCGGTGAATGATTACGTCGCAATTGGCGCCGGGGATGCCTAAATTATCGATGCGCACTTCTTCGATATTGGCGGGCAGGATGGGATTGGCGAAGCAGACCTGGCGTTCAGCGGCTTTTATCTGCAGGCCCAGCATGGCTTGAAGCAAAAGATATGGAGCGCCGGCAGCCCACGCTTGTGGCGCGCACGCGACGGGGTAGAGGGTGGGGCCGATGGATTCGGTGCGCTTGTGGAAGCCGCAGAAAAGTTCGGGCAGGCGATGCAGATCGACGTGCAAGCTGGCTTCGTAAAGACCGTTGAGGATGGAGGCGACGGCATCCTGGAAACCGTAAAGAGAGAGGCCGAGGCCGATCAAGGCATTGTCGTGAGGCCAGATCGAACCGTTGTGGTAGGACATGGGGTTGTAACGCAATTCGCCGGAGCCGATGGTGCGCACACCCCATCCGGAGAAAAGCTGAGTGGACATAAGCTGGCTGCTCATTTTTGCGGCGTGCTCGGGCGAGGCGATTTTGCAGAAAAGAGTTTGGGCGGCGTTGGAGGAGCGGACTTGGCATTGCTGTTTTTTGCCGTCGAGAGCGAGCGCGTACATGCCGATTTCTTCGCACCAGAACTCTTCTTCAAAGCGCTGCTGAAGGCGATCGGCTTCCAGGTTGAGTTTCAAGGCGAGATCATTTTCGCTGAACGCGCCGGCGAGCAGGGCGGCGGAACGTTTGGCGGCGTAGGTGTAGGCCTGCACTTCACATAAAGCGATGGGCGGTTCGGCTAGCTGGCCATTGGAGTGAAAAACGGAATCGTTAGAATCTTTCCAGCCCTGTTGGACCAAACCAGTGTTGGAGCGGCGCGCGTATTCGACGAAACCGTCGTGATCACGATCACCGTACATATCGATCCAGCGGAGCGCGGCTTGAATGTTAGGCCAGATAGAAGATAAAAATTCGATGTCGGCGGTGCGCAGAAAATATCCCGCGGCCAGCACGATGAATAAGGGCGTGGAATCCACGCTGCCGTAATAGCGGCCGAAGGGAACTTCCTTGAGCGCAGCCATCTCGCCGCGGCGCATTTCATGAAGAATTTTCCCCGGCTCGGCGTCCTGTTCGGGAATTTCCTCGGTAGCCTGCTCGTCGGCAAGATATTGCAAAACGCTTTTGGCGATGTGCGGGGCGATCCACAAAGTTTCGAGCGCGGTGATAAGTCCGTCGCGGCCAAAAACGGTGGCGAACCAGGGAACGCCGGCATAGGGATACTCGCCTTCGGGATTGCCGTCGGTGAGCATGCGCAAGTCGGCTTCAGAGCGCTTGAGCCAGGAGTTGATGCGTTTGTTGGAAGTGGTGATCTGGCACTCGTGCAGGCGTTCGTTGGTGGAGCGATGGTGCAGGGTGTCGAAAGCGCGCTGATAAGGATTGGTGGGAATGGGAATTAAATTTCGTTCGCAGGAGACGGTGACGAAAACGGATTGCTCCTGCTTGGGATCGAGAGTGAATTCGTAACGCGCCTGGCGAGTGGTGAGCACACGCGGTTTGGGAGTGAATTCGACGCGCGTTTTTCTGCTGATATTGTCCAAGCCGCGGTAGGAAAGGACGGCGGTATCGCCGTCGAGAGAGTCGGACAGGCGGTCGCCTTTTTTTGCACGCTTGGTGCCGCGGACTTCGAAGATGTCGGCGAAGTCGGCTTCGAATTGAAAGCTGAGGGAGATTTGCAGCGGCTGCAGACCGTAATTGATCAAGCGGATCTGTTCGTAGCAGGTGGCCTTGTCGAGAAATTTGGCGCGGAAAAGATGAATCGTTTCGCGGGGCAGACCTGGTTCGATTCTAAGGCCGGCGGCGCCATTGGCGATGGTGGTGTCGAAATTGGTCATGTCCACGGCGAGGAAAGCGTTGTCGTCGCGGATAGTGGAACTCAGCAGCATGGGAGTCTGCGAATTTAGCTGCAGGGTCATGCGCGAGAGGTGGCGCGTTTCGGAATGGAACAATCCGAACTGGCCGAAGCCGAGCGGCTCGATGTCGCCGTAGCGATTCAGGACCGCGAAGGTGTCGCCGTACTTGAGGACGCGTGTGCGGTCGTCGGCGAGCGCCGAGGTCGCCTTAACGTAATACTGGTCTTTGACGCGGACGATATCTGCCACAGAGATATCCTGCCATGAATCGGGGAATTTTTATTATGCGATTGCCTGTGAATCAGGGGTGACAGGCATATCCTGGGAAGGAGAAGCGAGGTGAAGATCCGAGGACATGGACTGGAAGACCTGGATGTAGTGTTCGGCCATATGCGCGGACGTGAAGCGCTTTTCAAAAACGTTACGGCAGGCGGTGCGTTCGATGGATGCTATTTTTTCCACCGCTGCCACGGCGTCATCCATATCGTCCACGATGAAGCCGGTGAGACCATCCTGCATCACTTCCGGAACGGAGCCGCGATTAAAGGCGATGGTGGGAGTGCCGCAGGCCATGGCTTCGATCATGGTCAGACCGAAAGGCTCGGGCCAATCGATGGGGAATAAATAGGCGTAGGCGTTGCCGAGAAATTCGCTTTTCTCGTCTTCGCCGATTTCGCCAATGAATTCGATGTTGGGATCGCCCATTAAAGGCTTGATGGTGGATTCATAGTATTCGCGGTCGGCGTTGTCGATTTTCGCGGCTACTTTCAGGTGCATGCCAGCGCGCTTGGCGATTTCGATGGCGCGATCAAGACGTTTTTCGGGGGAAATGCGTCCGAGAAAAGCGAGATAGTCTCCAGCCTTGGGATTAAACGTTAAAAGATCAACAGGCAGGCCGTGATGCACGTTGGCAACCCAGTTGGCGCGCGGCAATGGTTTACGCTGCGCCATAGAAATGGAAATCACCGGGGCGTCCGCGTAACGCTTATAAACTGGAACTAAGTCGGGAAGATCGAGGCGGCCATGAAGTGTCGTTACGGAGGGCAGCGCGCAATAGCGTGACAACGGGAAATGCATGTAATCGATATGGAAATGAATGATGTCGAATTCGGGGGCCATACGCATTACGTCATCCAGCATGGCGATGTGATGCGCCAGATGGTCGATGGAATTTTTGCTCAGCCGCAGGGAAGTTTTTGATCCGGGAATGAGCTTCGCGGAGGTTTGTGAATCGCCGCTAGCGAACAGAGTTACTTCCTGGCCTTGCGCAACCAACTCTTCGGTAAGGAACGAAACGACGCGCTCCGTACCTCCATACATTTTCGGTGGAACACTTTCATACAGGGGAGATACCTGTGCAATTTTCACTGGGGCCTCGCGCTGGGCAAACCATGCCCATCAGCACTGCAAGTGTAAACTTTTTAGTGGTTCAAGAGTATCCAGTAAATCCAGTAGAGAAATTAGAAAGATTAACTGACTCGACAAATTACATTTGGAATTTGAATCAATTGAATAAGTATTTTGCTGCATGAAGAATCGTTGCGCTAGTGGCGTATATAATGACTCAAGGATTAAACAGGCGATTGGGAGAGAATTTACTTCAGGCCGTGACGGTCACAGACGAACGATTGATTCCAAAACAAACCGCGGATAAAAGTACGCCGAAGTCTGTTCAGAGAGTGGTGATTGAAAGCGTGCTACCGGAAATCGATGGCGGACGGTTTCCCATTACGCGCACGCCGGGGGAACTGGTGACGGTGAGCGCTGATATTTTTGCCGACGGGCACGATGTGGTCGATGCGGCGCTGCAGTATCGCAGAGACGGCGATGCGAATTGGCAGTCCGAGCCGATGCGATTGATCATAAATGACAGGTGGGAAGCGCAGTTCCGCCCAAGGAGCGCGGGAATTTATTTTTATACTTTGCGAGGGTGGGTGGACGGTTTCAAAACCTGGGCCCGTGATTTGGGAAAAAAAGCGGACGCGGGGCAGGACCTGACGTTGGACTTGAAGACCGGGGCGCAATTTTTGGCGGCGACTGCGAAGCGGGCGAGTCCCGCGGATGAGCGAATATTGAGTGCGCTGGGTGCGCGGTTGAGAAAGATTACTGGTACGGATGCAGCGGCGGCGGTGGCGTTCGCTGAGGATGAGGATTTGATTGCGCTGATGTCGCAGTACCGGGAGCGCACAGGCGATACGGTTTACGAGAAAGGGCTGGTGGTGCGTGTGGATCGGGCGCGGGCGCGGTTTGGCGCGTGGTACGAAATGTTTCCGCGCTCGTGCACAACTTCCGTAGAGCGGCCTGGCACGCTGCGGGATTGCGCTGAGTACATCGAATATGTGGCGGATATGGGATTCGACGTTTTGTATTTGCCGCCGATTCATCCCATCGGGGTGACTGAACGCAAAGGCAAAAATAATTCCACGACTCCGACGGCGTCGGATCCTGGGAGCCCGTGGGCCATTGGTTCGACGGACGGCGGACACAAAGCTATTCATGCGGAGCTGGGAACGCTGGCGGATTTACGGGCGTTAAGAGAGAAAGCGGGGCTGCACGGAATTGAGCTGGCACTGGATATCGCGTTTCAATGTTCGCCCGATCATCCCTATGTGAAAGAGCATCGCGAATGGTTTCGCTCGCGGGCGGATGGCAGCGTGCAGTACGCGGAGAATCCGCCGAAGAAGTATCAGGATATTTATCCGCTGGATTTTGAGACATCGAATTATGCGGCGTTGGCGGAAGAATTAAAGAGCGTGGTTTTGTTCTGGATTTCGCAGGGCATCAAGATATTTCGGGTGGACAATCCGCACACGAAGCCGTTTGCATTTTGGGAATGGCTGATCCGCGAGACGCAACGGGAATATCCTGACACGATTTTTCTGGCGGAAGCATTCACGCGGCCTAAAGTTATGTACCGGCTGGCAAAATTGGGATTCACGCAGTCGTATACATACTTCGCGTGGAAAAATACCAAAGCGGAGCTTACAGAATATTTCACGGAAATTACACAGCCGCCGGTTAGCGAGTTTTTTAGGCCGAATTTGTGGCCGAATACCCCGGATATTTTAAATGAGTACTTGCAGAAGGGCGGACGACCGGCGTTTATTGCGCGACTGGTGCTGGCGGCAACGCTGGGGGCGAATTATGGAATTTATGGGCCGGCGTTTGAGTTAATGGAACATGTGCCGGTGCGCGAAGGCAGCGAAGAATATCTGGACTCGGAAAAATATCAAGTGCGAGTTTGGAACAGGAATGATCCGAAAAGTTTGAAGGGCTTGATACGCCGCGTGAACAGCATACGGCGGGACCATCTGGCTTTACAGCATAACGATGGTCTGAAATTTCACCCCACCGATAATCCGCAAATTATCGCGTACAGCAAAACTTCAGAGGATCGCGGCGACAAAATCATGGTGGTGGTGAACCTGGATCCGGTGAACAGGCAAATGGGATGGGTGGATGTGGCGTTGAAGGAATTGCGGTTGGCGGATGGGGAGTCTTACGAAATGCACGACCTGCTGACGGATAGGAAATATGTCTGGCGGGGCAGCAGAAATTATGTGGAACTGAATCCCGCCGCTTTGCCGGCGCATATATTTCGTGTTGAGCCGTTACGATAATATTGTGAGCTTGCATTCACGCTGATGAGGCGCTGAAGAGGAGAGTTACCCCGTTGGCGTTGCAAGAAGACAACCTGTGGTACAAAGATGCGGTCATTTACCAGACGCACGTACGGACTTTTTGCGACAGCAATGGCGACGGCATCGGTGATTTTGTCGGGTTGACCCAGCGCCTCGACTATCTTCAGGAACTGGGCACCAACACCATCTGGCTGCTGCCATTTTATCCTTCGCCGTTACGCGATGACGGCTACGACATCGCGGATTACACCACCGTTCATCCGAGCTACGGGACGCTGGACGACTTCAAGGCTTTTCTTACCGCGGCGCACAATCGAGGCCTGCGCGTAGTCATCGAAATGGTGATGAATCACACTTCGGACCAGCACCCATGGTTTCAGGAAGCACGCAGCTCGCGGGATAACCCGAAACGCGATTGGTACGTGTGGAGCGATACGGATGCGAAGTACCAGGGCGTGCGGATTATTTTCATCGATACGGAACTTTCCAACTGGACGTGGGATCCGGTATCGAAATCGTATTACTGGCACAGGTTTTTCAGTCACCAGCCGGATTTGAATTTTGATAATCCCATGGTGTTCGAGGCCATGTGGGAAATTATGAAGTTTTGGCTGGACATGGGCGTGGACGGATTCCGATTGGACGCGGTGCCATACCTGGTGGAGCGCGAAGGCACCTCTTGCGAAAATCTTCCGGAAACGCACGCGATTATCAAGGAAGTGCGCAAGCGGCTGGATCAATTTTATCCGGGGAGAATGCTGCTGGCGGAAGCGAATCAGTGGCCCGCGGATGTGCGCGCGTACTTTGGAGACGGCGACGAATTCCACACCGCGTTTCATTTCCCGTTGATGCCCAGAATGTTCATGGCGGTAAAATTGGAGGATCGCAAACCGATCATTGAGATTCTCGATCAGACACCGCCGATTCCGGAAAATTGCCAGTGGTGTATTTTTTTGAGGAACCACGACGAGCTCACGCTGGAGATGGTGACGGACATCGAGCGCGATTACATGTACGACGAGTACGCCACGGATAAAACGATGCGCATTAATTTGGGTATCCGGCGGCGGCTGGCGCCGATGATGGAAAATGACCGGCGACGGATCGAGCTGCTGAATGGATTGCTGATGTCCATGCCGGGCACGCCGATCATTTATTACGGCGATGAAATCGGGATGGGCGACAATATTTATTTGGGCGACCGCAACGGGGTTCGCACGCCGATGCAATGGAACGGGGGCACGAACGCGGGATTTTCCTTTGCTGATCCGGAGCGGTTATATTCGCCGCTGATTTCCAATTCGCTGTACGGCTACCAGGTGGTGAATGTCGATTCGCAGCGAAGATTCAACCACTCGCTGCTGTCATGGATGAAAGCGTTGATCAAAACACGGAATTCGTACCGGGTGTTCAGCCGGGGAACAATGGAATTTTTGCGGCCGTCGAATCACCGGGTGCTGGCGTACATTCGCGAGCTTGGCAACGAGAAAATTCTAGTGGTGAATAATTTGTCGAGTTCCGCGCAGGCCGTGGAGCTGGATATGCAGCGATACAAGGGTTACATACCGATAGAAATGTTTGGGAGAAACCTGTTTCCGAGATTCGGCGATTTGCCCTATCTGTTGACGCTCGGACCTTATCAATTTTACTGGTTCCGACTACGCCGCATTTGACGCCAGCAGTTTAAGCTGCGCATTTTCGACGTGAGCCCGGTATTATATTTTCGCCCGGTTGAAAGTGAGAGTTGAAGTACTTTGGCTGACGAAACCTTCCTTTCTGACGACCTACTGCGTCAATTGATGAGCGTCGGCGAGGTGGACCTGCTTGTCGGGATCCTCTCGCACAGTAGCGCCAACACCATGCGGCGGGCTGCGCACTACGTGGAAAAAAGTTTGCAGCAGAATTTTGTGCGCCAGCGCGTGGCGATTATCAGCGTTGACGGTGGCGCGGCGGAAGATGCCGGTTCGGACTATCACTCCGGCGACGGGCAGCCGGGGGACAGTTTGAACTCCAAGGGGCTAAGCTCGCTGCGCACCATTCACCGGATTACGGCGGGATTTAATGGCACGCCGTCGCTGGGCTTGGCGCTGCGTACGATACTTTCGTCTTCGGATTTGTTGCGCGCCAAGGCATGCGCGGTGGTATCGCCGGTGACTTCGAGTGCATCCCCAGAGTGGGTCGCGAATCTTTTGCGGCCAGCGTTTCGCGACAACTTCGATTTTGTAGCGCCATTATATTCGCGTCATAAATTTCAGGGCTTGCTGGCGCGGAATCTTTTATATCCCATGACGCGCGCGCTGTTCGGGCGGAGGATTCGCGAATTGTATTCCGATGAGTGGGCGTTTTCGAGCCGGCTTGGGACGCTTTGCCTGAATGAAGAAGATGTGTGGCGCGAAGAGGCGGTGCGTTCGCGACCGGAAGCGTGGATGGGAATTTCGGCGCTGACTTCCGACTTTCGGTGCTGCCAGGTGTACCTTGGCGAGAAGCCGCCACCTCCGGATGGCGCGGGTCCGGACTTGGTGGAAGTGTTGCGACAAACGGTAGGAAGCCTGTTCTGGTTGCTGGAAACACATCAGCAAGCATGGATGGAGCGCAAGGGTTCAGAACCAGTGCCGACATTCGGTCCGGACCACGCGGTCACGGCGGAACCGATGGAGATTAATCGGGCCAGAATGTTTGAAATGTTTCAAAACGGCGTAAAAGAATTAGGGCCAATCCTGCAGTTGATCTTAAGCCCAGAAACGTTTGCAAGTATTCAAGGCATCGCTACGCTGGAGCAGCAGTTTTTCCGGTTCGGCTCGGAGTTGTGGGTGACGATGCTGTATGAGTTCGCGGCGTCGTACCATCATTCGGTGATAAACCGCGATCACCTGGTGCAAGCGTTGGTGCCGCTTTATCGAGGGAAAATCTATGCGTTCCTGGCGGAATTTTCCGAGGCTTCGGCGGCGGACATGGAAGCGGTGAGTGAACATCTTTGCCTGGAGTTCGAGCGGCAGAAGCCGTATTTGACGGAGAAGTGGAAAGTAGGAGTCGAGGTGAAATCATGAGAGTCACCATCGTGCAAGGGTTAGAGCAGGCTTACTACAATCTGGTGCATATGGTCGCGGAATTTCTGCCGCGATTTGTGGTCATGGTGGTCATCATTTTGGTGGGCTTGCTGGCGGCGTACCTGCTGGGGCACATGTTGCGGGCGGTGCTGCGGCTGACCAAATTGGATCGCGTTTCGGAAGATGCCGGAGCTTCGCGGGTATTGCGGATGGCGGATCTGCCGTCCATGACGGAGTTGCTCAGCCGCTCGATATTCTGGATCACGTGGGTGGGATTCATTCTGATCGGCATCAGCGTTTTGGGCGTGGCGGGATTGCAAGAGCAGATTTCACGATTGTTCCGGTTCCTGCCGGAAGTATTTATCGCCATGCTGATTTTATTTCTGGGATTAGTGCTGGCGAATTTTTTGTCGCGGGCGGCGCTGCTGGCTTCGGTGAACGCGGGGATTCGTTCGCCTAAAATTTGGAGCTGGTCGATTCGTTTTGTGATATGGATTTTGGCGATTTCCATGGCGCTGGAGGAACTGGGCCTGGCCCGGCAGACGGTGCTGGCGGCGTTTTCGATTGTGTTTGGAGCTTCGATGCTGGGGCTGGCCATTGCGTTTGGACTGGGAGGGCAGGATCTGGCGCGGCGCGCGCTGGAGAGATATCTCGGAAATTCGACGAAGGAAAAATATAAAGAGCCGCAACCGTTGTAGGGCATTGGCATTGCATGCATTGGATGGAGAAAAATGTTTATGGCCGCGGACGGGATTTGGCAGAGAAGTGTTTACTAATTTAAAGGCGGAATTGCCGGGACAGTTGCCTGGTTACTTGAAGGGGCAGCGGTGGTTCGGGGGGAAGGCTCGGGAAATTCGGGCGGCGGAGGTGGTGGATTTTATTACGTTGGAAAGGGATGTACTGGAGGCGGTGATTGTTGTAGTGAAGGTGGAGTATGAGGGCGGCGGGGCGGATTTGTATTCGATGCCGTTGGTGGTGAGTAACGACCCGGGTTCGAACGTCAGAGGGGAGCCCGGGTCAACCGGGGTAAACACCACCGGAGTAAACCCACCGGGAGTGAACCCAGCCGGAGTAAAGAAAGACCCGGCTGCGAACCTCAAAGGCGAACCCGGGGCACCCGGAGTAAACAAAGATACGGCGCCGGGGCTGAAGGTTTCGGGGCGGGGCGGGGGAAGAGTGGCGGTTACATTCAGCGATGCGCTGAAGAATGAAACATTTCTTTCGTTTTTGCTGGACGCGATTGAGAGGGGGTTGGTTTTTACCGGGGAGGCCGGGGAACTGGTGACGTCGCATACTCATGCGCTGTCATTGCAGGAAACTGGCGCAGCGGGGAGTTTGCGTCCGCGCGCGATAACGGCGGAGCAGAGCAACAGCTCGGTTGCTTACGGGGACCGCTTGATGTTGAAGTTTTTTCGGCGGTTGGAAGAGGGCGTAAATCCGGACCTGGAGATGTGTGGGTTTCTTACGGAGAAGGCCCACTACCAGCACACACCGCAGTTGCTGGGAGCGCTGGAATATAGCGGCGTGCGTGGAGTGCCCATGACGCAGGGGATTTTACAGAGCTTCGTGCCGAACCAGGGCGATGCGTGGCAATACACGATGAAGTCGATTTCGAATTTTTATAATGAGGTGGGCAAGGGTTCGGCAGAAGGTTCTTTTGGCGAGACGCAGGATGGCGCCGCGCGGGCATCGATCGCTCCATTTCTGGAATCAGTGGGGCTTCTTGCGCGGCGGACAGCGGAGTTGCATCTGGCGCTGGCGTCCTCAGCTGCTGCAGGCGAGCCTGATTTTGCTCCGGAGCCTTTTGATGACAAGTTTCAACGCAGTTTTGAAGATACGCTGCTGGAATTGACGAATCGAATTTTTGGGCAGCTACGCCACGCGCAGGATCGGCTGCCGGAAAATGCCAAAGCGAAAGTGGAGAAAGTGCTGGCGAGCGAGCCACAGATCATTGAGCGGTTTCATGCCGCGCTGAGTGCGCCAATACGCGCGGTGCGCACGAGAATACATGGTGACTATCACCTGGGGCAAGTGCTGTACACCGGTGCGGACTTCGTGATTATTGATTTTGAAGGGGAGCCAGCGCGGCCATTGTCGCAGAGGCGATTGAAGCGTTCGCCTTTGCAGGATGTGGCGGGCTTGCTGCGGTCATTTCACTATGCGGCGCATGCGCCGTTGCTGGCGTCGACTGGCAGCGTGAATGTTGACGACAGCAACAGGGACAAGTTGAATCGCTGGGCGGAAGTGTGGGCGAAATGGGTTAGCGACCTGTACCTGACGGAGTATTTGAAAACCGCTCGCGGCGCCGAGTTTCTGCCGCCGAGCCGCGAAGGAATTATGACATTGCTGCAACTGCATGTGCTGGAGAAAGCGGTGTACGAGTTAGGGTACGAATTGAATAACCGGCCGGAGTGGGTGGCCATTCCGCTGGAAGGAATTTCGAAGACTTTGGAGTCGTCAAATTTGCAGTGAGAAGGACGCGCCATCATGAAGCCCACCAAAAAACCTCTCAGTTCCAAATCTAGAATCGCGCCAAAGCCGAGCCGCAACAAAAGATCGCCACAAGGCGAGGCGCCCTGTCCGGACGAAAGACGTCCGGACACGAAGGCGGATGAGATTTACGGGGATACAAAAATTCCGCCGAGCCACCGGAAATAAGCGCCCGCGGAATTTTCCAGCGCTTCCACGCATCGCAGCGTTCATTCACTTAGCGAGAAATTGTTTGTTTACTTTGGCGGTCAGGCTCCTGGCGTCGAAGGGCGCGCGCACTTTTGCGTCGTTGTCGAAATAGACGAAGACGTCGCGCTGAGATTTCTTGGGGCCATTTTCTTTGATTACGCGGTCGGCGTCTTCCGGTTCGCTTCCGCGTGCCCAATGGCCGACGCGAGTGGCCCATTGATCCAAGGATGGCTCGTCGTAACCGCTGGCATACAAAACTTCGGAGCCGTGCAAGCGGCAGTACATGAAATCGGAAGTGAGGTCCATCAGGCGCGGCCATTCGACGGTGTCGGCGCAAACGAGCGCGACATCGTATTGGCGCAGAAGATTTATAAATTCAGGAGTCACAAAGCTGGCATGACGGATTTCCATGGCGTGACGCAGGGGACGCTTGGCGTCGGATTTCAGCGCGGTGCGGCCGGACATCCATTTATCGTGCTTGCGGGCTAACGCGGATGCTTTCTCGGTGTCGTGGGGCAGCAATAGAAAAAAATCCTCGAGCACTTCAGTCCTGAAGATAAAGTTCGGCGGTAACTGCCACAAGATCGGTCCCAGTTTCGCGCCTAAATTAAAAATTCCCGAAGCCAAAAAATTCGCGACTGGAGCGTTGGCCTCTTTGAGGCGCTTGATGTGAGTGATGAAGCGCGGAGCCTTCACGGAAAAGACAAAATCGTCGGGGGTCTCGGCGGCCCAGCGTTCGAAACTCGGGGGGCGCTGCAGCGAATAAAAGGTGCCATTGATTTCGATGGAGTTGAAAGTTTTGGAGGCGTATTCGAGTTCGTGTTTTTGTTTTAAGTCTTCGGGATAGAAAACACCGCGCCAAGGTTTGTAGGTCCACCCGGAGATGCCGATGCGCACTTTTCCTGGGTCAGCCATGGAGAAGTAGTTTAATCGCTCATGGCAAAACGCGGGCGATCTTCTTGAGGTCGGCGATGAAGCGGGCCATTTCTTCGTGGCGGGCATTTTCATCGGGGGCGCGCAAGATCGAAGAGGGATGCACGGTGGCGGCGACATAGGGCGCGAGGCTGGACTCGACGAATTCGCCGCGATGCTGGGTGACGCGAAAATCTTTGCCGAGCAGGGCTTGAGCCGCGGTGGCGCCGAGACAAACAATTACTTTGGGGCGAATGGCGGCGATCTCTGAATCGAGCCACGGGCGGCACGCGGCGATTTCCGCGGCGTTGGGTTTTTTATGGATGCGTCGTTTGCCGCGGGGCTCCCACTTGAAATGTTTTACGGCATTGGTGACGTAAACTTTTTTGCGGTCGATTCCGGCTTCGACGAGGGCATTGTCGAGCAGCTTGCCTGCGGGACCGACGAAAGGTTTTCCCGCAAGGTCTTCCTGGTCGCCGGGTTGCTCGCCCACCAGCATGAGCCTACTGTGCGCGGCACCTTCGCCGAAAACGGTTAGCGTGCCGAGCTTCCAGAGATCGCAGTTTTTGCAGGCTTTGGCGGCTTCGCGCAATTCGTCGAGGGAGGCTTTGGTGGGAATTAAGTCTAGCTGCTTGGTTAGCACGCGCTTGGCCATGCTCGACTTTTCCTTCGTCAAGATTAGGATGCGTGAGAGCGTGTGAGGGGGGCAGGCTATGGATTATGTCGAAGGTGTGTGCTGGCCTGTGGGCTACGGTTGGCGCAGGGCGGTCACGGGGTCTATGCGGCTGGCGCGACGCGCGGGGACGAAGCTGGCGATGAGGGCGGCGATGACGAGGACGGGGATGGTGATGGCGAAAGTTGATATGTCGGCGGGGCGCATTCCCTCGACGAGGCGATTCAAGATGCGGCCTGCGGCGAGAGTGGCGAGGATGCCGACGCCACCGCCGACAAAGATCATCGCGAGGCTTTGTACGAGGACGAGGCGCATTACATCGAGGGGATTCGCGCCGAGGGTCATGCGTACACCGATTTCGGGGACGCGCTGGCTGGTCAAGTAGGCCAGCACGCCGTAAATGCCGATGCACGCCAACAGCAAGGCTAATCCAGCGAATACGCCGAACAAGAGCAAGAGGAAGCGTTGACGGGCGAGCGAGGCGCTTAAGAGTTGCTCATGGTGTGGACTTCATAGAGGGCTTGATCGCCGGCCGCGCCGCGCAATTCGCGCCGCAATGGCTCGACGACATTCGAGGGTGGGATGGTTGTTCGCGCGGCAAAAGACATGATGGATGAAAAGAAATGCAGCAAGGGGGCGGGTTCCTGGGCAAAGGGGTAATACATTTGATCGCGGACTCGCGATTGATCATCGGCAGCCAAGCCCCACTGGCGCACATGACCGACGACGCCGACTATCAGAGCCGGAGTGGCGCCCATGGCTGGAATCCAAAGGCGCTTGCCAACTGCGTCTTTCGTGCCGAAGGCATGCTGAGCGAGATTGTCGTCAATCACGATCACCGGTTCACTGCCGATGCGATCGTGTTCATTGAAGAAGCGACCTTGGCGCAGCGGAATGCCCATGACGTTCAAGTAGTCCGGCGTTACGCACGACGCTAGCGCGACCGGCTCCTGGTTCGGTGGCGGGGGCGTGGCGGTGGTCCAGTAGGGGAGCGAGTTCGATCCTTCGCGCATTGGGATAATATCGGCCAGTGCGACCGATTCGACGCCGGAGACGCGTCGAGCACGCACCTAGTGCGACACGCAAAGCCGGGCTTTAGACGAGCCCGTGACGCACACAAAACGGGCGGCGCGATTCTGCATTCGCGGGTCAGTGGTTTGCCTTTGCTGCAGCGGAGTGAAGACGTCCGCATCGCCATCCAACTGGAAGCCAGCGGGGGCAATGCCGACCACCGTATATGGTTTGCCGTCATAATCGAATGACCTGCCGATAGCGGTGGGTTCGCTGGCAAAGAGGCGCTGCCCCAATCCATAACTGAAGATCGCGACGGCCGGCGCGCCGGGCCGATCTTCATCGGGCCGAAATGCGCGGCCTTGTATGGGAGAGATACCGAGCGTGGAGAATAACTCGGTGGAGATTTGCCGGCCGTTTACGTACTCAGGTTCGCCGGGCTCACTGATGGTGCCGCCGTCATAAGTCCAGGCCGACAATGCGAGCGTTTGGCTCTGGCGTTTGGCGTCGGCGAAATCAAGATTGGAAAAGCCCCAGGACTCGCCGAAGGCTTTGGTTAATCCACGCAAAGTGACGAGTCTGTCCGCTTGCGGGTATGAGAGCGGCCTTTTAGGAGAACACTATTGATTACCGCGAACATGAGGGTGGTGGCGCCGATGCCGAGCCAAAGCACCAGGAGCGCGATGATAGTGAAGCCGGGCTTTCGCCGGAAAGTGCGAAGCGCGTAGCGGGCGTCCTGCAGCAAATCTTCCAGCCAGCGGGTGCCGCGCGCATCGCGGCATTTTTCCTTGACCTGTTCAGGACCGCCGAGCGCAAGCCGCGCTTGTCGTCGCGCTTCTTCAGGAGCTATCCCGCGGGCGACTAACTCCGAGGTGTGCTGTTCGAGATGAAAGCACAATTCCTTTTCGAGCTGCGCTTCCATTTGCGTTCGTCGCGAGAGGCGCTTCCACCAGCTCATAGTGCACCGCCGTCGGCCAGGCCAAGGATCAGTGCAATGGCATCGATCAGGCGCTGCCAATCGGCCGTTTCGGTTTTAAGCTGCTTCAATCCTTGTCGCGTGAGGCGATAGAATTTGGCTTCGCGCCCGGTCTCGGTTTCTTTCCAATCGGCAGCGAGAAGGTCGCGGTTTTCGAGGCGATGCAGCGCTGGGTAGAGTGAACCTTCAGGGACCTGTACTACGCCGCGCGAAACTTGTAATAGCCGCTGTGCGATGGCGTAGCCGTGCACGGGGCCGAGGGCAACGACTTTCAGAATCAAGAGGTCCAGCGTGCCTTGGGGAAGATGGGATTTCGAGGACGTCATGCTGATACCTCGCACTTCTATGCATTAACATGAAATGAGTCGAAGCGCAAGGCACGCCACGCTTCAGGTACCAAGCTGCGTCCGTGATATAACTTTCGGTCCGGTTCAATGACTGTTACGAACTTGTAAACCAGCATGAGTGCGGTCATTCAGGTTTCTAAAGTGCGCAAGACCTACGGCGCTACGGTGGCGGTTGACGAAGTGTCTTTTGAGGTGCAGGACGGGGAGATTTTTGGTCTGATCGGGCCCAATGGCGCAGGGAAGACCACCACGATGGAGTGCATAGAGGGTTTGCGCACGCCGGACCACGGCACGATTTCAGTTCTGGGGCTCGATCCGTTTCGTCAGGTGTATAAGCTGCAGGAGCGAATTGGGGTGCAGCTGCAGCAGGCGCAGCTGCAAAAGCGCATCAAGGTGTGGGAGGCGGTAGACCTGTGGGCTTCGCTTTACCGCAAAAATGCAGTGGATGGCGAACGGCTGCTGGAACAGCTGGGGCTGAGCGACAAGCGGAATGCGTGGTTTATGAATCTTTCGGGAGGGCAGAAGCAGCGGCTGTTTATTGCGCTGGCGCTGATCAACGATCCAGAAGTGGTGTTTCTTGACGAGCTGACCACCGGGCTGGACCCGCAGGCCCGGCGCGCGATCTGGGAACTGGTGCGCGGGATTCGCCAGCGAGGCAAAACGGTATTTTTGACCACTCATCTGATGGAGGAAGCTGAACGGTTGTGCGATAGGGTGGCAATCATCGAGCACGGACGGATTGTGGATATCGATAGTCCGGAAAAACTGGTTAGCCGGCATTGCCCGGAGCGAACTGTGGTGCTTGCCACGGACGATCCTATGGCTGAAGAACGCTTTCGGAGCATCCCGGGAGTTGAGGTGGAAAATTGCGGTGACTCGCGGTTCGCGATTCGGGGCGAAGGCGATGAGCTGGTGACGGAGGTGATTCATTGTTTGTCCGAGAATGGGATGCGAGTTACGGATTTCCGGACCATACTTCCAAACCTTGAGGATGTGTTTCTTAAACTGACTGGTCATTCGATTCGAGAGTAGGCTTGAAAATGATGTTGCGCGGACTCTGGAAACTGACGTGGATCGAACTCAAGATTTTCATGCGTGAGCCGCTGGGGGCAATCGGGACGATTGTGGTACCGGTGGTAATTTTTATTGTTGTGGGTCGAGTTGCCGGGCGCGGAGTCTCGCCGCAATCTCTGAATGCGAGCGGCTTCCTGCGGGTGGGGCTGCCGGTGCTAGCGTCGCTGCTGATCGCGGTCAGCACGGTGCTGTCGCTGGTGACGATTATTTCGATTTACCGCGAAGGTGGCATTCTGAAACGGCTACGCGCCACGCCGCTGCGGCCGCAGACGATTCTTAGCGCTCACGTGATCGTGAAGCTGATACTGACGGCCACTACACTGCTGTTGATGATGCTGGCGGGCAAACGGTACTACCCCCTTGGAGTGCATGCCCCATTGTTCTCGTTCACGATTGCGCTGTTGATTAGTACTTGGAGCATCCTGTCGATCGGGTTTTTGATCGCGAGCATCGTTCCTACGGCGCGGTTTGCGCAGCCGATTGGCGCGGTAATTTTTTATCCAATGTTCGGCTTGTCGGGACTGTTCGTGCCGGTTGCGGCGTTGCCGCCGGTGGCTCATGCGGTGGCGCGGGTGCTGCCACTAATGTATGCGGTGCGTCTACTTCAGGGAATCTGGACGGGCGAGGCGTGGTCGGCACACATCAGTGACTTAGCGGCACTGGCATTGGGATTTCTCGTGTGCACGGCGCTGTCGGCGAAGGTTTTTCGTTGGGAATAGCTGGATCATGGCCATTCCACGGTCATGTCGATCGGCAACGTGTGTTGGAACAGACTGGTTGGGAAAAGACCTGGGAAGAATTCTTGGTTGGCCGATGTGGCCGCTAATGTCCCAATTTTGTGCGGCTGGGGTCGCCCAAGATCCATCCCACCAGGAAGGCAAGCAGCGACGCTAAGAGTGCAATCGCGCCGACGGCGATCCATTTGCCATAGGAGTAGATATGAGGGCAGTCGGATATTCCTTGGTAGTCGGCGCTGGACTGCTTTACTCCGCTGTTGACAACCAGGTTGCGGAAGCGTAGCTCTGCCAGTGCGCTTTGTTGCGGCGTAAGTGGGGCCGGCCTGAAGTTACCGGTTGCCAACGGGGATGGTTTTGGCGGTTTTGTATCGGCTGATTTGGGCGGCGGGGCCGGAGCACCTTGTTTTGCTTCCGCGGACAAAATCACTTTTTCTTTTGTCTCAATTTCCCGGCGCGCTTCCAAGCCTTCATCTTCGACAAAATTTTCCACGAGAGCATTCGTGTGCAGCTCGTTGGAAACTTGTGTAGGTTCGGATACGACGAGCACTGGTGAATCGGCCACGGCGACTGACGCCGGCATAGAGTCGGTTACCGCTGCGCGGCTCTCTGCAGTGGCGCCAGTTTGTTTTGCTTCTGCTTGCCGGGAGCGCGTTTTGGCAATGGAGATTCCGGCTTTCAGCTGGATTCGAACAGTTTCGCTCAAGTCCTTAAAACGTATGCCCGCCTGTTTTTTGGAGTCGCTGATCCAGGCGATGTCCGCGGTGGTCTCAATCCAATGCTCAAATTCGGGGGCTTGAAAGCGCAAATTTCGAAGACCACTGGCGTCCATATCTTCAGCAGACAAGATAGCCATGCCACCTTCGCTGATATTGAGGACGATGCCGCTGTTGTTCTCGCCCAACTCCACCAGGCTGGCGCGTGCGTCATCGAGCCTCTGGTGGACGCGGCGGTCCGATCCGATGCGTTCCTGGTACTGCGACATGTTCCCTCAAGTGCGCCGCGCGCGGCTACGGCGATGGATGGCTCGATACGGCGCTGGCCGTCGAAATACTTGACTTGGGAAGAATGAGGCGGCCGGACACGCGATGCCTCGCCAGTTTATCCACGACCAACTCCATCGGTGCGGTGTCGTTGGGCCGGTAGAAAAAAATCGGCTCATCGAGCGAGCGATTTTTTTGCACCAACCGTGTAGCGCCAAAAACAAGTGTCATATTGAACCGATTTTTCTTCAAGTTGGAATCTTGCAGCTCGATGGTAACACCCGCAACTGTGCTTTTTGCGCCTTTTCCGTTCAGCGCAAAATCATAATCGGTATGCTGGGCAGCGGTGCGCAGCAGTTCGATCTCGTTCTGATTGCGCTCGAGTCGTTTGTTCAGCTCATCGATGGTGGCTTGCATATCTTTTTTCGCGTTGTCGAGTTCCTTGCGCACGGCGGCGAGTGCGCGGCGGGACTTGGCGGAGACGTGCTCAAGGTCGCTGCTGCTGACCTTGGTGTCGAGTTCGGTAGTACTGGCCTTCGCGCTAAGTTCGCGGCGCAGTTCTACATCGAGCTTCGCGATTTGTTGCGCGTCCCATGCCGCGGACGCGTTCGGCTATGCGTTGAGCCGCGGCGACCTGCAGAAGGGGGCTGCGGCGGGCCAAGTCGACACGCTCTGGGTACACGCGTGACAAGGGAGCCGACATCGGATCCTCCTCCTTCTGACTTCTGAGTCAAAAAATACCGGACCAGCTTCGAGCTATATACGCGACCTCCGAGCAAAGCGAGGGGCGCAGCGACAACCATACAGTATGGCACTACACCATTTTCAGAATGCCGAGGGAATAACGATATCCATGTAGTTCGTTTGTAGAGAAAACTGTAGCGAAGGTGCGTGGCAGGCGAGATTTTCACGCGCGACACCATGGGAAACGCAACTCACGACACGAATCTTTGCGTTGAAGGTGCTAGTGTTTAGGGTTCGATTCGTTCTGTTGCAGCCGAGAAAAACGAGGGATGAACCAAAAATGAATTTTTCGGGGAGAGTTGCGCTGATCACCGGTGCGGGCAGCGCGCTGGGGATAGGTTTCGCCACTGCTCGTGTGCTGGCACGACAAGGGGCAAAAATCGCAATTACTTCGACGACTGAGAGGATCAAAGAGCGGGCACGCGAACTGGCCACGGAGAAGGCTGATGTTTTTGGTTGGGCGGCAGACCTGCGCGATCACGCGAGCACGCAGATGCTGGTTCGGGAAGTCCTCGCACGCTATGGCCGCATCGATATCCTGGTAAATAATGCGGGCATGACGCAGGTCAGCAATCCTGATCAGACTCTGTCGTTATCTTTAGCGGAGCTTAGCGAAGAGGATTGGGATTACAGCATGGCGCTGAACCTGAAGACGACTTTTAATGTGACGAAGGCGGTGCTGCCGTCGATGTTGAGTACGAACTATGGCCGTATCGTGAATGTTTCATCGGTCACCGGGCCGCTGGTTAGCAATCCTCGCGCGACGGCCTACAGTGCGGCTAAAGCTGGCATGGTGGGGCTGACCCGCAGCTTGGCCATGGAGGTTGCCCGCAACGGAATCACGGTGAACGCGGTAGCGCCTGGCTGGATTGAAACGGCGTCTTCAACGGCGGAGGAAATCATCGCTGGTAAGAATACGCCGCTTGGCCGGCCGGGCCGTCCCGAGGAAGTCGCCGCTGCTATCGCGTTCCTTGCTTGCGAATCGGCATCCTATGTCACCGGGCAGATGATGGTGATCGACGGGGGCAATACCATCCAGGAGTACAAAGGGCCGCCTGATTCTTACTACTGAGCGATTCTATTGATGCGAGGCCGGGACGAATTGTTTTGGACAATCGTGTATCTGAAACCCCTCAGGTTTTCCTGCTGCTAATCCAACTGGCGAATTCCGGCGTATAGCTCAGCAAGGGAGCGGCACTGGGGTGAGTCGCGTGAGAGCGCCTCGTGCCTGAAGATCCCGAGACAAAATTCGAAAGGAGCCAGAATCGTGGGCACACAAGAGGAAAAGCTACAAGTTCGCGCAGAGGTACAGGAAGAAACGGGAACAAGCCGTAGAGCTTTTTTGAGGCGAGGCGGGATCGCCGGAGTCATCGGAGTCGCAGGCATCGGGAGTCTTCTGACATTGGGATCTTCGAGTGTGATGGCATCTTCGGGTTTCGGGCACGACGAGCACGACGAAGATGGCGACGATTTGAAGAAAGGCGACCGCGACATCCTGATCGCTGCAGAAATCGCCGAGGCTCTGGCAGTCACCACGTACACGAACATCATCGAGAATGCTCCGTTTTTCAAGCGCCTGGCATCGGATGATCAGGGTTATCTACGCGCGGCGCGCCAAGAAGAGATGTCGCATTACCTGCTCGAGAAATCCGTGACGGACGAGCCTTCGCCATTTAAATCGTTTTTCTATCCCGCAGGGATGTTCGAGGATGCGCAGACGACATTGAACGTGTTGGTCACGTTGGAAGATGCGTTTATCGCGGCGTATCTTGTGGGTGTGCGTAATTTTAGCACCGCGGACTTACGGGTAACCGCAGCCCGAATAATGGGAATCGAAAGCGATCACCGCACGCTTGCTCGAGTCGTGGGTCCGGGAGTTGCGGCGCAGGATGGCGGGCCCATCGAGAAAATTACAGGTGCGCAAGGGATCGCGGAGAGCGTGGATCCTCCGAACAATAATGGTTACGAACGAACGCTGTGCTGGACGCACATTCAGCAGGCGGTTGCGGCGCTCACGCCCTTCGCCGACATCAACGCGGCCAAAGCTGCGGGGTTTGATGTGTCGAAGTCGTTCGGATTCGATCCGTTTACTCCGAAATTGCCTAACGCACTTGGGGCTTTTATTTCGTTCAAAGGCTGCTAGGGCTTGGCGGACCGGTGGCGCCGGCTTCGGCCGGCGTTTTCTGGGCGGCAATTCAGTAGGCTTTTGAAGGCACCATCTATGACGTTGTCGGTTCTGTCAAGAGACACTTGTAGGTGGCGAGCTGTGGGCTCATTTTTTTTTCCTTAAAAGCCGCTTTTCTCTTTCCTGCATTGACCAAGGCTCGACTCTTTGAATCGAACGATGGAAACTGATTCCCCCAACCATCTATTCGGTCACCTTGTTACCGACCATGATTCGTTCTTCAGACTCCCTGGTAAGGGAGACAAGGCGCCCAATCACCGTGACGATGGGCTCGCGCCCATCAGGGTGCCCCCGGGGCTGCCTTGCAGGCGAACCAGCCGTGGGTATGCTGCGCCACTCCGCAGTATCCAGTACATACGCACGGCCAACTTGCGCGCGATGGCCACTTTGGCAATCGCGTGTCCTCTACGGAATTTCA
>Ga0185299_10002631_pt1 | contig 26989 bp, 24 predicted proteins | sample PaiPotPPA55metaG_FD_128002 | JGI IMG/M metagenome (GOLD analysis project Ga0185299, IMG submission 128002) | Iron sulfur acid spring bacterial and archeal communities from Banff, Canada, to study Microbial Dark Matter (Phase II) - Paint Pots PPA... ...
GCTACGGCTACGCGGGCGCCAACCACCTCGCCGACAAAAAAGACGAGTCGAACCCTTATTTCAGCTACGATCCGGCGAAATGCATCGTCTGCAACCGTTGCATTCGAGCCTGCGAGGAAGTCCAGGGAACGTTTGCCCTCACGATCGATGGGCGCGGTTTTGGGAGCCGGGTTTCGGCGGGGCAAACGGAGCCGTTCTTCGAATCGGAGTGCATATCCTGCGCCGCCTGCGTCCAGGCGTGCCCGACCGCGACGCTCGTCGAGAAGTCGGTGATCGACATCGGCCCGGTGGAACACTCCCTCGTAACGACTTGCGCCTATTGCGGGGTCGGTTGCAGCTTCAAGGCCGAGATGCGGGGCGAGGAGCTCGTCCGCATGGTGCCCTACAAGGACGGCAACGCGAACCATGGTCATTCCTGCGTCAAGGGCCGGTTCGCCTGGGGCTATGCCACCCACCGGGATCGGATCTTGAAGCCGATGATCCGCGCCTCGCTATAATCTGGCTGCGGGCGCATCGCGTGAACTGGATGATTGCGGCTCGAACGGTTGCTTGGGAAACGCCGTCGGCATCGATTCTCTCCCAATTCGAAAGGTCCACAGCAACGCAATCGTCAGACTTTAGGTTCGCGCGCGTGTGCTGCGGCGATCAGCCGCATCAACGTAGAAGCCTCGCCGCTCCAAGCGGAGGCTAATATTAGCATGTTATCGCAATGCGAGCTGGAATCGTGGTTGCCCGGTCCGCCGTGAGCGATCTGGTGGCGCCGATGCGCGCGCCCTGCATAGCGGTCCAGCGCGGCGCAAAATTCGGTGGCGCTCTCCCACAACCATTCGTCTGTCTCGCGGACAGGTCGCCGCCGATGTGGCTCGAGTTCAGTGTGAGCGTCAGCGAGCATTGCCAACGCTTCGGCAATTGCTTTGGCCTTGCGATCCCGGCGCGACGAATGGATCATTGCTTTGCCCCGTTGGTTCAAATCTCCGCGCATCAACAAAGCGGACGTCACCGCACGAGAGATATTGGACTCGGCATTTCGTCAAAACTTCGACGACATCGTGCCAGGCATATGATGAAAAGCTGGTGTGGGGCGGGTGCAACACGGCGCGGGCCGGGCGGCTGGCGCGGACGGAGGCCGTCGGCTCTCTCGCTCTCTCTCTCTTAATTTCTACATCGCGGTCCAGCGCGGCGCAAAATTCGGTGGCGCTCTGGCGGCGCCAGAGGGCGCGGGCGGAAAGGCTAGCCACCGGGTTAGCTAACGTTGTTCAGATTTTGGCTCTTAAGCACTATGTCATTGAAATTATTGGTGTGTCATGATGGATTGGAACCATGGCCTCCGCCTTCGAAAGGCGCGCTTCCCCTCTTTGCGAGAACGCTGTGCCGGCGGCCGTATGAAAAGTAGAGCAGAAGGCCGAGCGCCATCCAAGCGACGAACCGTTCCCAGGCGACCGTAGGGAGCTTTGACAGCAACCACAGGGAGAACCCGATGCCGGCTAGGGGTATCCAGGGGACGAGGGGCGTCCGGAAGGTGCGCCGGACGCCGGGCCGGGTCCGCCGTAGCACGATGATCGCAAGGCAGATGATCATAAAAGCCGAGAGCGTTCCGATGTTCACCAATTCGGCAACCTCCTTGATCGGGAAGAAACCCGCGACGAGGGCGGTGAGTCCTCCCGCAATCAGCGTCGGGCGGTGCGGCGTGCGGAACCGCGGGTGCACCTGCGCGAACCATGCGGGAAGCAGCCCGTCGCGGCTCATGGCGAACCAGATGCGAGCGCAACCCAGCATGAAGGCGAGCATGACGCTGGCGATACCCGCCACCGCCGCCGCGGACACGAGCAGCGTCACCCAGGGCAGGCCAATCGCGGTGAACGCCGCCGCGACCGGAGCGGCGCTGTTTAGAGTGTCGTAGCGCACCACGCCCGTGAGCACCAAAGACATCGTGATGTAGAGCGCGAGAGAAATGCCTAGCGAAAGCAGAACAGCGCGGGGGAGCTGGCGCTGCGGGTCGCGAGCCTCTTCGGCGGCGGTTGTGAGAGTATCGTAGCCGAAGACAGCAAAGAAAACGACGGCAGCCCCCTCGATCACGCCCCCGAAGCCGTAGGGCATGAAGGGATGCCAATTAGCGGAGTGCACGTACGGCAGACCGGCTGCGATGACGAGGATGACCGCCGCGATCTTGATGATCACCATGGCCGCGTTGAAGCGCGCTCCCCACTCGATGCGCAGCGTCAGGAGGCCCGCGACCCCAAGGCTCCCTAGCATGGCGGCGAGATCCAGGACATGGCCTGCGCCTGTCCTGGGCGCACCCGTCGCCCAAGTGGGGAGCGTCAGGCCAAGCTGGATGAGCAGGGCCTGCAAATAGCCCGACCAGCCGATCGATACGACGGCGACGACCAGCGCATACTCGAGCAGCAGATCCCAGCCAATTATCCACGCAACGAGTTCGCCAAGCACGGCATAGGCGTAAGTGTAGGCGCTGCCAGCGACGGGGATCATCCCGGCAAACTCGGCGTAGCAAAGAGCGGCGGCGGCGCTGGCAATGCCTGCAATCACGAATGACAGAGACACGGCCGGCCCCGCTTGAGTCGCGGCGACGACCCCTGTGAGCACAAAGATGCCGACCCCGATGAGCCCGCCGAGGCCGATGCTGGTGAGCTGCCATAGGCCAAGCACACGGCGAAACTGCCCCGTCCGGCCGATCTCGGATTGGAGTTGCTCGATCGACTTGGTGCGCCAGAGCGCCTGCAGTCGCATGGATTTCCCTGATAGTTCGAGTTGAATTTCAAGTCCACTTCCGGAACGGACTATGATACTAGCCGAGCGGTGTCGAATTGAGAGGGGTGTCGATCAAAACGCTAGCAAGGGGGACGACAGCTTTCGGGAGTCGAGATGATGCGTTGTCCCTGTCATATGTGGACAGGGGCATCGAACCTTGAGGGAGGTGGCGGGACAAGGAAACCACGCTATGAAAAAGACGACTCTCGCCGCACTCGCAATGAGCCTTTGCACGGCAACATCGGCACATGCTGAAAAGCCCACAGACCCCCAGACCGAGCTAATCGTTAATCTCGCCGTCATCACCGCCAGCGTCGATCGTTGCCACTTCGAGATTGATAGCCGGATCGTTGGTCTCGATCTCTTGAAAGAGCTCATGCTGATCGAAGATGCGCCGCCAGACGCCAGGTATCATTACAACATGGCGTCTGCGCTAACGACGGCCGCAAACGCCGTTCAAGCGGCTTATGACGAAGATCCGCGAGCATGGTGCGAGAGCACGTGGCGCAACTATGGTCCTGACGGCGTAACCAAAAAGGGCTGGATTACGCGATAGGAACTGCTCACCATAGCGAAATCCTGCGAGAGAATGTTGGATTCCAGGTCCTCTCCCCCCGCCACCGCGCCGTCGCGGGTTCGTTGGGTCGAAAGTATCAGCCAGGAGGCGGGAGGCCGGCAATCCGCCCTTCAACCAGACCAAGAAAAAGTCGGACAGGTCAGCGGAGGACACAGCATCGATGTTCGGGCTCCTTCTGACATTGATCTTGTTCTTCTATTTTCTCATAGGCGGCCCTCGGATCGGCGGCGGACTTTTCTCGCTGGTACCGCCCAAGCAACGTCCCCTGATTGAGGACGTCTGGCTGCGTCTGGATCCGTTGCTGAAGCGTTATTTCGTTGGCGTGCTGTTGGTGGTGATCTATACCATGGCGGCAGCCTGTATCGGTCTTGAGCTGATTCTTAGATTGCGGCATGAGACATTTTTGGCGGTATTGACCGGTTTCCTTGAAATGCTCCCGGTCATTGGGCCTGCTTTATCTGCGGTAATCGCGGGCCTCGTTGCGATCCACTATGCGGCGGGGTCGGCAACATTATCGCCTATGCGATTTATGCGACCGCGCTGCGGCTCTCCATTGATGAAATGAGTGGACCGTCGATACTCGGCCGGGCGGGACGCGTGCCTCCGGTCCTGGTGATCTTCTGTCTTCTGGCCGGTGGCACGCTCTTCGGCATTGTCGGCATCATTGTAGCCGTGCCCCTTGCTCCGACGATCAAGGTCACCTTGGCGACGCTTTACCGCGAGCCGCTCTCCGATGAAGCGGAGCCAAAAACCATCGGCTGAGCGCGGACGATCCAATTCGGCGCGCCGGCGGCAACGACTAGATGCCAAACATTTTGCCCAGACCGATCGCCATATTCCCGCGGCAACATCTCTTAGAACATCTGAAGCGGCGCGTTGGTGACGATCCGCCGCCGCCGCGGGTCGTCTTCTGGGATGGCGAGACGTTCGATTTCGCGCGCCCGCCGACGGTAATCCTTACAATGCGCTCGCCGGGCGGAGGAGAGCTTCCTCACATATCGCGGGTTATCTACGAGGTCGCGCGCTGCGGGTTGGAGGCGATTGACATGGGGGACCTGCGCCCGCATTATGCGCTCACGCTTTTGCACTGGATGAATCGCTTTGAAGCGCGGGCAGAAGAGGTGATCGAGGCTGCGGGAGCGGATCGCTAGCGGGTATGGCGCCTCTATCTGGGGGAATGGCTCATGCGTTTGACCGCGGTTGGTTATCGGTTGCGCAGGTCTTGGCCTACAAGCCTGTCGCCAATCGTCCCACCCCGCGTCCATCGACGCGGGACCATCAATACAATTCCGGCCATACGCCGCTTGCGGCCGCACTCGACTGGGAGCGCGGATTTCTGTAGAGAACACGATGGAATCAACGATGCGGAGTTGCTCCATGGATGAGCCGGTCTTCGCGAGTGCGCGGGGAAGCGCTGATCATCCCTGGCTCCAGAAATGGGTCTCAAAGTTGGATGGCTGGCTCCGCCGGCGCCAACGGGTTTTCGAGTATACTTGGGCTCGCGACTGCGTCTTCCGCATGGCGATCAATCATCTCGACCGCGACCTTGACCTGCCGGACGGCGTGCATTTGAGATCGGGAGCCCGCGTTGTGAACTTGCACTTATGGAACGAGCAGGTTCCACCCGTCCCGGTGGCGGGCGCGTCGATCGCCTGGGCAAGCCAAATGAACCGCGGCCTTGCCGTGTCGCTGCACCACCTGGCGGAGTATCTTGCCGTGCGACCCGATTTCGATGACATCAAGGCGATTCGCGCGAATACGGGAGTTGGGACGTCCCAACAACACCAGCAACTTGCACGCGTTTCCGGGCGTTATGGGTTTGAACCGGCGCCCAAAAGCGGCTCCGTTTCGACGGGCGCAGCGATTCATCGCTTCGGCGAAAATGTCCTCATCTCACTCATGGTGTTGGCACGCCGTAACGTCGCCCTGCGGCCGGACAGCCTGGGGCGCGACCGTACTGAAGTCATTTTGTCGCGCCAAACGCTCGATGAGCGCTTTAAGTTCAATGACCGAGGCTCGCACCCCTATCGCCGGCCATGAGCATGATGGCGGCAACAGCCGTCTCAGTGCTGCGCTGGATCTCCGATCTGTGCACGCTGGGCGCGATGCTGGGCTGCGTCTATACGCTTTTCGCATCGGCGTTCGTGCTGGGTTTCCATCCTAAGAAAAAGCGGTCGCAGGCGCGCGCCGATATCCCTGTCAGTATCCTCAAGCCATTGCATGGCGATGAACCTGGCCTGTCACTACGGCTCGCCTCGTTTTTCGAGCAGGACTACGATGCGCCAATACAAATCGTCTTCGGCGCTCAGGATGCCGCCGATCCGGCGGTTGCGGTCGCGAAGCGGCTTTACGCCGCGTGTCCAGAGACAATCGATCTCATGGTCAGTGCGCGCAGCCATGGCTCCAATCCCAAGGTATCTAACCTTATCAATATGATTGCCCTGGCCCGATACGATACGTTGGTGATCGCAGACAGCGACATCGCGGTGGATTCCGGCTACCTCGCGCGAGTCATCAACAAACTTAGCGAGCCCGGAGTGGGCGCCGTCACATGTCTCTACCACGGTATCGCAGGGCCCGGTATTTGGGCTCGCTTGGCGTGCATGGCCATCAATACCCAGTTTCTGACAAGCGTTATCGTTGCACTAAAATTGAAGCTCTCACGACCATGCTTCGGCTCGACCGTGGCGATCCGGCGAGACATTCTCAACCGTATCGGCGGCCTCGCCGCCTTTGCCGACTGCCTCGCCGATGATTACGCAATCGGCGAGGCGGTCCGCGCCGCTGGATGCGAAGTTGAGATGCCTACGTTCTCGGTGGGGCACATGTGTTGTGAGAGAGGCGTCCGCGACGCCTTGGCGCATGGGCTACGCTTTGCCCGCACGATCAAGAGCATCGATCCCGTCGGCTATGCCGGCACCGTTATCACCCATCCGTTCCCGCTCGCGTTGATTGGCACGACTATGGGGAAGGGAGACTTCGTCTTCGTAGTAGTACTCGCGCTGACCTGCCGACTGGTCCTTTGCAGGTGTGTCGAGCACGCGTTCGGTCTTGCCCGCCATCCCTATTTGCTTCTCCCGTTGCATGATCTAATGTCCTTCGGCGTGTATATAGGATGCTTTTGCGGGGCGGCTGTCAGCTGGAAAGGCCATCGCTACCGCGTGACAGCCGGAGCGGCTCTTGTTGAGGATCCAAGCTGATGCCGGCAGGAATGCGCACCCTTTTTCTGCAAGCTCCGTCCTTTGAGGGCTTCGACGGCGGAGCCGGATCGCGTTACCAGGCTCGGCGTGAGATCAGATCATTTTGGTATCCCACATGGCTCGCGCAGGTGGCCGCACTGACGCCAAACAGCACGGTGATTGACGCAACGCCGCACGGGTTAAAGCTTTCCGACATTCTCGCGCGGGCTGGGGACTTCGATCTCGCGGTTTTGCATACGTCGACGCCATCATTCGGCTCCGACGTAAAGGCCGCCACGGCGCTGAAAACGGTAAACCCGCGTCTCAAGGTAGGCTTCGTCGGCGCCAAGGTCGCCGTCGAGCCGGATGCCAGCTTGCGAGATGCCCCAATTGTCGACTTCGTCGCTGGCATCGAGTTCGATTTTACCATCAAGGAAATTGCAGAGGGTCGCGACTGGAGCGCCGTCGCCGGGCTTTCCTATCGTGACGCCAATTGGGTGATCCGGCACAACGAAGCGCGGACAATTCTTTGGAACATGGATGCGCTGCCATTCGTTACGCCAATTTACAAGCGAGACCTCAAGCTCGAGAAATACTTCATTGGCTATCTCAAGCATCCTTATGTATCATTCTACACCGGTCGCGGCTGTAAATCGCGCTGCACCTTCTGCCTGTGGCCGCAGACCGTAGGCGGACATCGCTATCGCACACGCAGCGTGGGCCATGTGATGGACGAGATGCGGTGGGCTCGCCAGGAACTGCCGCAAGTGAAGGAGTTCTTCTTCGACGACGACACCTTCACAGACGACGCGCCCCGGGCGGCAGCGATCGCGCGTGAGCTAGGCAAGCTTGGCGTCGCCTGGTCCTGCAACGCCAAGGCTAATGTCCCGCGGGAGTTGCTTAAGACGATGCGCGACAACGGCCTCCGGCTACTGCTCGTAGGTTACGAATCCGGCAACCAACAAATTCTGCACAACATCAAGAAGGGAGTGCGGATTGATGTCGCGCGGCAATTCAGCAAAAACTGCCACGAGCTCGGTATAGTCATCCACGGCACCTTTATTCTAGGCCTGCCCGGTGAGACGAAGGAGACGATCGAGGAGACGATCCGGTTTGCCTGTGAAGTCGATCCACACACTCTCCAAGTGTCGATAGCAGCACCTTATCCCGGCACATATCTTTATCGGCAAGCCCTTGAGAACGGATGGCTGGACGAAAAGAATGCGGACTTGATCGACGACCGGGGCGTGCAGGTTGCGCCGCTCCATTTTCCGCATTTAGCCCATACGGAAATCTTCCATTCGGTGGAGGAGTTCTACCGGCGCTTCTATTTTCGCGCTCCGAAAATAGCCGCGATCGTGTCGGAGATGGTGCGCAGCCCGCAGATGGTGCAACGGCGATTGCGCGAGGGTATCGAATTTTTTGAATTTCTCCGGGAGCGGCGAGAACTCTCGCATTGAACCACCTCGTCATTACCGCGGATGACTTCGGCCTCTCCGAAGAGGTCAACGAGGCGATTGAGTTCGCGCACTGTAGCGGACTTCTCCGCGCCGCAGGCCTGATGGTCGCTGGACCGGCGGCCTCGGACGCAGTCAGACGGGCGCGGCGGCTGCCAGAGCTGCGGATCGGCCTTCACATCGTCCTGGTGGAAGGGAGGCCGGCGTTGCCTTCAACCCAAATTTCCGACCTCGTCGATGGCGGGGGACACTTGCGTGCAGACATGTTTCGGTTGGGAGTCGACATTATCCGATGCTCAAATTTTCGCCGGCAGATCGCGGCTGAAATCACGGCGCAGTTCGACTTGTTCCGCGCCACAGGTCTGCCGCTCGATCATGTCAGCGGCCACAAACATTTCCATATCCATCCGACAGTAGCCGCGTCCGTGCTATCGATCGGACGGCGCTACGGGATGCGCGCCTTACGGGTACCGCAAGAGCCTGCCACGGTTTTGGCGCGGATCGAATCGGCAACGGCTTCCTGGAGCGCCACGACGCCTTGGGCGCAAATTCTGAGGATCCGCGCGCGGCGAGCAGGGCTGATCACGCCAGATGCCGTGTTCGGCCTCCGTTGGTCCGGGGCGATGACGGCGGCGCGGTTACAGGGCCTGCTCGGCCAGCTTCCGCGCGGCCTCATCGAGATCTACATGCATCCTGCCGTGGTGGACAGATTCGAAGGCCATGCAATCGGCTATCGTTATAAGGATGAGTTCGCGGCATTGTGCGATCCAGCCTCGCGCGTGGCGACTCGGAACTTGACTCATCGGATCGCCGGCTATGGTGACGTTCCTGCCCCAGACATCGCGGCACTTGCCCATTCCGCCATAATCCCGGAATGATGATCTGATGAACCGGTGCATCGCCATCGCTTGTGGTCAGCGACCGCAAATCGCGATTTTAGGGTGAGGCACGCCCCGAACCCGGGTGCGTGCTGATCGATGTGACATCCCGTCCGTCGCCCGCCAAAGCGCCGGGCCGTGATTTCTGGAGCAAAACCATTGCAACGCGGAAATCGACGATGGCAAGGTTTCGCTGAAAACTTTCCGATTCACCCAATTGACCTCACGGCATGGAGCGATAAATGCAATCTTTTGGAGACAGCTGACAAGCAATTCCAATATAGATCAAGACGGCGGCGGCGCCCCCGTTTAGCCTTCCTCCGCCGTCGAGAGCGGCGTGTCACGGCTCGAACGATCGAAGTTGAGAAGGGCTTCTGGTTTGACCAACTAGGACAAGTTTCATGAAAGGTGATGCATGATCAAGCCGTTTTCCGACGCGGCGAATGTGGCGTTGCATTCTGGAGTTCTGCCCTCGCACGAAGAACTCTGGCTCCCATGCTGAATTCGGCGATCGTTCGCACGGTCGAGTTCTGCACCCGTCACATCTGGGGCGTCATTATTGTGGCGCTCGTTCTGGCTGGCGCGTCGGCGACCTACACGGTACGTCACTTTGCAATAGACACCAACGTCAACAATCTGATTTCGCGCGATCTGCCTTGGCGGAAGCGGGAACTGGAGTACCAGACCGCGTTTCCGCAAAACACGAAACTGATCCTCGTTGTTGTCGAGGGACCTACGCCGGAACAGACTAGCGCCGCCACACGCGCGCTGGCCCAGGGTCTGTCGAACAAGCCTGCTCTTTTCCGCTCCGTCCAAGAAGAAGGAGGCGGCGCGTTCTTTCAGCGGAACCGCCTTCTATTCCTGCCTACCGACCAAGTCGCACGAACCACCGGCCAACTTGCCAATGCCGAGCCGATCGTTGGCGTCTTGGCACACGACCCGAGCCTGAGAGGGCTCGTTCGGGCGCTTTCGTATGGTCTCGAAGGATTGAAGTTGGGCAGGCTTTCCCTTGATGATTTTGCTAGAATCTCGAACATGGCGGCGGATACACTGGAAAACGTCGCCGCCTCGCAACTCGCCAGCTTTTCCTGGAATGCGCTGGTACAGGGCAATGCGCAGCCGGCTGGCCTGCGCCGCCTAATTGCAGTCCTACCCGTTCTCGTCACCAGCGAACTCGAACCCGGCCGAAGGGCAACGGACGCGATTCGCCAGACTGCCGCTGACCTGCAGCTTGCGTCCAACTTCCAGACAAACATCCGCCTGACCGGTCCCGTACCTATATCGGACGACGAGTTCGCGAGCTTGAAGGAGGGCTTGTCGTTAAATAGCATTGTTACCGGGCTAGCTGTTCTCGCCTTTCTTTGGCTGGCCGTGCGCTCACTTCGCCTCGTTCTGGCTGTAGCCATCACCTTGGCGATCGGTTTGGTAGTCACCGCCGGCTTGGGAGTCTTCCTCTTCGGCGCCTTGAACCCGATCTCGGTCGCATTCGCGATTCTGTTCGTTGGATTGGGAGCCGATTTCGCGATCCAATTCAATCTACGGTACCGGGCGCAGCGGCATGCCTCGCATGAATTGCGTCAAGCGTTGCTCGAAGCCGCCGGGCGCGTCGGCGTCCCGTTGACGCTGGCCGCGGCGGCGGCTGCCGCCGGGTTTCTGTCATTCACGCCGACGGCTTACACGGGCCTCGCACAACTCGGGCAAATCGCTGGATGCGGCATGATTGTTGCTTACCTTGCCAGTTTTACGCTGCTGCCCGCGCTGCTTGCGGCCGTGAATCCGCCGGAAGAGCCGAGGCCGTTAGGGCAACCCGCCCTGGCACCGGCCGACAACTTCCTCAAACGGCGCCGAATCCTTGTAGTTACGCTGACCACAATCCTTGCCATTGCGGGGCTGCCGGCATTGATCAAGCTGCAATTCGACTTCAATCCTCTGCATCTGCAGAGCAGGAGTTCTCAGGCGGTTTCGACCTTTCTGCAATTGAGCAGCGACCCGGCGATGGATGCCAATTCTGCGCAGGTGCTCGCGCGCTCGCGTGATGACGCCACGGCAATTGCGAACAAGCTAGCCGCGCTGCCGGAAGTTGATCAGACGCGAACTATCGGCAGCTTCGTTCCGGCTGATCAGAATATGAAACTTTCACTCATCCGACACGCCGAGAGAGCGCTTGGTTCTGCACTGAAGGCGGCGCCTGGGGCTGCGCCCACCGATGCAGAGAATATTGCGGCGCTTCGAAGCGGCGCGGAAAGGCTCGACGCGGCGGCAAGCATGGGGGATGGACGGGGCGCACAGGCGGCAAGACGCCTTGCTGGCGATCTCATGCAACTCGCCAACGCCACCGTTGAGGAGCGGGCGAAGGTCACCAACGCATTCATCAACCCGCTTAAGATGAATCTCGACGACTTGCGCCAGGCTTTAACGGCAAAGCACATCGATTTAGAATCGCTGCCACAGGACCTCGTCCGCGATTGGGTGACGCAGGAGGGGCTTGAGCGCGTCGACATTCTTCCGAAGGGGAATCCCAACGACAACGAGACGATTCGGAACTTTGCGCGTGCGGTCTTGACTGTCGAACCGGCGGCGACTGGGCAAGCCGTCGAAACCCTCGAATGGGCAGAGACCATGATCAGAGCCCTTATCCAAGCGGTGGCACTGGCGTTTTGTGTAATCGCGATCCTCCTCTGGACCGCGTTGCGCCGCGTCCGGGATGTGCTGCTGACGCTCGTGCCGCTTGCGGTGGCGCTTCTCGCGACGCTCGAAATCTGCGCATTGACCGGCTTTGAGCTCAACTACGCGAATATCATAGCGTTGCCTGTGCTGCTCGGCGTGGGTGTGGCGTTTAAAATCTATTACGTCATGGCCTGGAGGCAGGGTCAGACCAATTTCCTGCAATCGGCGCTCACCCGTGCGATATTCTTCAGCGCCGTCTTGACGGGCACAGCTTTTGGCAGCCTGTGGCTGTCCAGCAACCCTGGGATGTCAAGCATGGGCAAGCTGTTGGCGCTGTCCCTGGCGTGCACGCTCGCGTCGGCTGTATTGTTCCAGCCCGCGCTGATGGGCGAGCCACGCTCGACGGAGAAGAAGTCAACGAGCTGAGCTATTAGAGGGCATCCCGATTAGGTAGACCCATATCCGGCATTGCGAAAATTCGGTTGGAGCCGGGCCTTTCGTCTCGCCGATCACAACGTCGAGCGGCTGATTAGTCGGAGGCCACGCCGTGATTGCGCTGCGCGCAGGAAAGGCGCTTGCGGAGGCTTTCCGCGATGCGGGGCTCGTCTCGTTCGAGCAAGCGAATCCCGCGACCAAGGACGCCAAGGCAACGTGGCCATCGATTACGCCAAGCGCGTGAAGGACTGGTCGACGCTGGAAATTGCCGTCGGCGCCAAGATCGAGAGGGAGTTCATCCAGGCGGTCCCACGCCCAACTCCCGCGTTCAGAGCCTGGGAGTCTTGAAACTGATTTGCACGGCGGTTGAGGGAACTTTTCGAGGCGCCCTATATTCTTTCCGTCAAAGCCCTGCGCGCCTGTCTATCGTAGGTTTGATCGAGAATATAGCCTAAAACCAAAAACGAACTTACAGAAATTAGTGCGATTGGAGTGGCGAAAGGTGAAATGCCAAGAACTTTTTGAACAAATATCTCTGTGGGCGCTGCCAGGGGGTGATGGATGACATACAGTGCGTAAGATGCTGAACCAAGAGAAGAAAATATGCGCAGCCATACATTGCCTAGAGCGATATTCGTGCCCAAGGCCACCAGCGCAGGGGAGATCAGAATAATAAAGAGAAGATCGTATACCCCGCGAATTTTATCGTTTACAGGGAATAACAGATAGATAATTAGAATAAGGATCCCTGCTACGAAATAGGGAAATCTTATGCCATATTTTAATTTTCCAGATTTATAAAAATGATGTATTAGTATCCCCATCGAGAATGAGAATATGGTTCTGGCAAGCCCCATAGGAGCATTTCGCCATAAATAACCAAACACTGCCGTATGTTGATAAAGTGTATAAATTGAAACAATTAATCCGGAGATTGCTAGAATACCGAAAAGCATTTTCGGATTTAAGCGCTTCCAAAAAACCACAAATAATAGATTTACGACCAATTCCATAAGCAACGACCATGCAACAGGATTTATAAAAAAGAGATTATCGTCAAATGACTTTGGCCATGACGGTAGGATAAAGATTTCCATGAACGACCGTATAAGGCTTCCAGCAGAGGTAGTTTTGTCATGGCCACGTAGAAGACCTATAATCAGTATTATGGCACCGATTACAAATCAAATAATATAGATAGGATAAAGGCGTATTAACCGCCCTTTCATAAACTGAGATGCAGACATTCCGTTTTGAAATCTTGGTAAATAGGCATGCGATAACACAAATCCACTAGTACAAAGAATAGATCAACCGCAAGATAACCATCGCCTCCCGGAAAGTTATTGAACCCCAGAAATCTGTTTCGGAGGTGGAATAATGCCACAAGGATAGCCGCGACGCCCCGAACGCCATCAAGAGCCGGGAACGAATGTAAACCGGTTTTTGGGCCGGAAGGTCGTGTGTTTTTCAAGTTCAACTCGATAAGCGATGGGATGCGGCTCGGTGCAAGGTCAACTGAATACGCGCAGCGTTGGCGGCGAAAGAGCGGCATGATAGCCGCGTCCATCTGATGGCTCCCTTGCCTTCCTTGATCCATTGTTCAGCCTGCCGCGGATCGCCGCGATCAGCCACTTGCGGCGCCAAAGGATCGTCATACGCGATTTCCTCCCGATGGGCTGTTGCGTGGCGCGCGATCGGGCATTCAGTCAGCACCTATCCAGCAGCACTTATCCAGCGCTTGTGCTCGGACTTGAGCTTGCGCCCGGACTTGCAAGACTGACCGCGACTTTCAGACTCAACGCCCGGCCCCGACAATGATAAAGGTTGCAGTGGAGGTAATCCGCAAGTCGCGGGCAAGGCCGGACTTCGTAAATCCGCTTTAGCCGGGCGCCGCGCTCGTCGGATGAGAAACTCTGCAAGCGAACGTTGAACTCCTCTGCACGACTACCGCCGATCAGACATGTGATAGCGCGGTACCGCCCGTGGAAGTACTCCGCCAATCGGGTTTCCACCTCTTTTGGCTCCAGTAGCCGATACTTGTGCCATTGCTCAGGCTCCAACGACACGACAACCTTGTCGGGAAGTGACCTGATCCAACTGCGCGTCGCGGGGTGCGTAGGGATGAGAGCTTTTAGGTCGCTGGTGGCAAATCCGGCTCGGCGAGCTAGCTCAAACCCCAGGGCGATTGTGCCCCCCGTATGTGGAGGGTCGTCTAGGATCACGGCCATGTATCCTCGCTGGGCGCAGCGACTGAGCTCCCGGCCCTCCCAACGCCCCGGGCCTTTATTCGGCTGCACGGTTAGCGAAGCCACCGTCCGATAGCCCTCCGTCTTAAGAAAGGCTCGCAACAAGGGAGCAAAATAGGAACCCGCGGTGCGCAGCCCCAAGAGCAGGATTGGCTGCAAGCGATCTGGGAAGCGCGTCACAAAATTTTGTCCAAGGGCCAAGACATCGTAATGCGTGAGGTCGAGCCTGCGGAATGCGGATGGGATACCGATGGGCTCGGCTTGCAAATCGGACGGCAGCGGCGCCTGTAACAGCATGGTCAGCCTGCTGCCTGAATTAGGCAAGGAGGTTGGGTCAGGTGCGTCTGCAGCGACGACGATTGAGAAAAAGTCATCCAGGCCAGTCTGCCAGTGCTCCCTCCAACGACAGACCTGCGCCCGGCGCCGCTGCCGCAGGCTGCTCCAGATTTTTTCAGTCACCCACCTGGCGTTCCGCCCAAGACGCCGCGCCGCCAATTGCCTTGGCATGCGCAAGGTTGGCCCGCGCATGTACTCATCAGCAGCATTCAGCAGTGCGCAGGAAAGAAGAAGGACGTTTGTCGCGACTTCGCCCCTCTGCCAGCCATCTGGCACGATCTCAAGTCTGCCGATCTCGCCGCGAAGGTATCCGATTGCTTCCCCGACTGTCGGATTGGGATTCAGACACCAGCCGTAGGCTTGATAGAAATCAAGCTCTGTCGGCAGCAAGCGCTGCGCCTCTGGCACTTCGCCGCGTTCCGGCGTGTGCGTGTCGATTCCCGGCACGAGCATGCATTTTTCCTTGTTGGCAGGGGCCGCGCGTTCGAGGGCGGCGCATTCAACTCCAGAACTCAAGTCTGTGGGCGACCACTGAGCGCCTTCTCGTAGATCGCCATGAGACTCTTGTGGTTAGTATCGGCAGTGAAGTACTGGTCGAAGCGCTGGCGGGCGGCCTGCCGCAGACGCGTCAGCTTCAGCGGATCTGCGAGGATGCTTCGCACCTTCTCGCAAGATCGGCGGCGTCTCCCGGCTTGAAATGCAGGCCGGTGCGGCCGTCGTCGACAATTTCGGCCATCCCCCCCAATTTGGAGGCAATCACGGGGGTGCCCTTGGCAAAGGCCTCGATGACGACTCGAGGAAAATTCTCGTAGCATTGCGACGGCAGCGCCAGAAACGTCGCCTCTCCGACCAGCGTATAGACTGCCTCGAGAGGCACATTGCCCAACCATTGGATCGAGTCGTCCTTTGCCGCCGCCTCCCGCACTGCTCCCGCCAGTGGACCATCGCCTACGAGCCTCAGCGGCAGAGTGCCCCCGAGATGCCGCCAGGCTTCGAGGAGCGTCGCCACCCCTTTCTCCGCGGACAATCTCCCGACAAACACCGCATATCCCCCCGTTCCCGCACCGGGGCCGGGATCAGGGTAAGCGAAGTTGGATTTGACCGCGATCTTGTCAGCGGGCAGACCTCCTTCGATGAGTTTGCGCCGCCCGAATTCGGTGAGAGCGATATACACATCGATTAATTTACGCCACGTGCCCAACACTCGATGCGCGGTGAGCATCGTCGCAATCGTGGTGCTGGCGGCGCGGCTATCGTGGTAGCACTTGTGCACGATGGCCGACCAGGGAATCGACTTTCCGAGACAGTCCTCACACACATTGCCGTCGCGGAACAGGACCGCGTTGGCGCAGCACAGGCGAAAGTTATGCAAGGTCTGGACAACGTGAACGTTTTCTGCCTGGGCGGCGTAGTAGGCGGCAGGAGAGATCAGAGGAAACGTATTGTGGAAATGGGCGATCTGCGGCCGATGCGTTCGGAACAGTTGTCGCAGCTCGCGGAACACCGGCCCGCTCCAGATCGTCCGCGATCCGACCTGCAGGCGATTCATCGCATCGATCGATTCATTCGTCAGGAAATATTGCGTCACCTCGTGCCCGTGCGCTTTTAGCATGGCCACCTCTGCCGCCACGCATTGATCTTCACCGCCGGGCTGCTTGTAGAAGTTGTGCGCTGCGAGAATTTTCATCCTTGTGATTTCCCGGTCGGAACTTATCGAGCATGAGCAAGCTCAGGCCACGAGATGAGCGAGTCACCTTTATTGTTCGCTTCTGATCGTTTCTCCCTTTGACCATGTTTCATCGACCGACGCGATCTGCGACGGAGACCGCTGGCAAAGCTCCCCGTTGGTGAGCGAAGGGGCCTCGCTTGCGAATTCACCCATGAATCGCAAGACTTCATCCAGACGTTGCCACTGGCCGGTTTGCTGCACCTCCCATGAATGGCCCCACAGATGGAACACGCCGCCACATTCGAGCCCCTGGCACAAAAAGGCTCGCGCCAGCTTGGGCTAGTCTGTCGAGCGGCCGTGAGCAATGTATCGCCAGAGGTTCTCGAAGGCCGCCCGCCTGATCGCATTCCTGGCGAAAACGAGGCGCCCGTGCGGGTGGGCTTGAATCGTGGTTGGCAGTAGCCTGATTCCCGCTTTCAGCCGTGGGAAGTCGAGCGAAACCAATTCGACGCTGCGTAAACCGAGATAGCCCGCTTTTCGGACCATTTCCAAGTGCCGGCCTGAGTGCTTGCCGTTCGGCGGACAAAACATCAGACACGCCAAGCCGGTGTTGTCTTCGACCCAGGCCTTGGAACCGGCGATCTCTTGCCACGCCTGTTGTTCCGTCGCGCTGGTGAGAACAGCATGACGGAGAGTATGTGCGCCAATCTCAAATGCGCGACTCAGCTCCCGAATCTGGGTCGCTGTCATCGTCCCATTCTCTGCGGTCACTGGTACGTAAAAGGTACCGTGCAGGCCATACTTCGTGAGCAGTTCAGCAATCCGCAAATCCAATGGATGGCCGTCGTCCCAGCTGGTCGTCATATAGGTTGCCTGTTTCACGATCATCCCTCCAATGCCTTTCAACAGGAAATACGTAGGTCGAGCCAATTCTCTCAAGAGGTCCCAGCGAAAGTGTTCAGTTCGGCCTTCAGTCTGCCAAGCATCGCGTCGATGCGGCGGGAGGCGATTTGGTTGAGGAGCACGCACCAAAGCCCGCGCGGTGACCAAGACCGGTCGAGCGTCTTCAGATGTTCTCGCACGCAGGCCTGGATTTCGTCCAGCATCCGCTGTTTCTCTTCGAATGTACCGATCGTCTCGATGAAGGCTCGCAAGGCGCCATGGGCGAACATTTGTCTGCGCATTAGAGCGCCAGGGTGGCCGATGGTTTTCTTCACAGCCACGCCCGTATCATACAGCATGTACGCCAGACCGTATGACGCCGGATCCCAACGTTTGGCGACCCTTTCGTAGAAAAAACAATTCTCCGGCGCGCCCAGGTCGACGAACGAGAGTTCTCTGCCCACGATGTCGCACAGGATGTTATCGAAGTTTAAATCACCGTGAAGTTGCGAATCGTTCGACCAATATCGCTCCATCGCGGCGACGACCGCGTGTGAGGCCGATTCCAACACTTCTGGGGTCACGTGATCTCCGGTGTCCAGCCACGAGTTAAGCTTTCTTCCTGGAACCATGGTCATCACCAATGCGAGTGGTGATTCGCAAAAATACAGTGCCGACGGAGTGGAAATCTTCCAACCATTGATGATTTGGCCGTTCACCGATGCATGTAACCGGGAGAGCGCCTCAAACTGCGTGCGCACCAGATCGATATTTGGCGCTGCGGCTGGTTTGTACAACTTGATCACGAAATTGCGGTATGTGTGCCAGATCGGCTGCTGGCTTTGCGATCTAACGGCATAAACAATGGCCTGGTCCCCTTCATCAAGCTGTTCAACTACCCAGCCGCTGTCTTTGGAGCTTTGGGTGAATTGCTGGATCACCCCAATCACCATCGCCGAATTGGATTCCGAGACCATCCGATCTGCTTTTGGGCCGGACCGCGGGACGAGTGCTAAGAATGCTATCCACCGTCCGACCGATCCGGCCATATTGCCCGCCAGGAATCCGTATGCCGCCCCCACCAGACCCCACTTGACAACGAGCCAATAGACGAGGCCGACGGTGACAACGACCGCGAACAGTCCGGCCCAGAAGATCGCACGGGGACGCTCCATGCATGCCAGCGCGTTGGAAGCCGGGAAGCCAACCGCCGATGCCAGGAGCGCCAGAGCCAGCACCACCATGATGTGGCCATGTCCCTCGTAGGCCTTGCCGTGATAGAGCAAACGTATCATGTCCTCGCCGGCGAGCAGGACCAGTGCGCAGAACAAAGCCATCGCCGCGCCGAGCAGCAGTGAATCGCGAATGACCTCGCGCTGGAGTCGCGCCACCTCCCTCATGCAAGGCCAAAGCGGCTTTCGGAGCCAAAATATTGCTGATCCCCATGGTGAAAGGGTTTGAGAACAACACAACGCTCATGCACGCGGCGTACACACCTGTAGCCGCCGTACCAGCGACCCACGCCAACAGCCAGTAGGTGATATATCCTTGCACCGACAAGGTCAGCTGACTGGCGAAAAGCCATTTTCCCAAACGCCAGCTTTTCTCCATCGTTTCCCACACCTGGTCCGCGCGCATCGCAAAGTTCCCACGGGCGAGGTACAACCACGCTCCACCGGCCAGGGCGCACGCCGCGCCGATCGCAGAGCATGCAGTTGTGGCGGACAACCGCCCAGTCCATGCTAGCCAGCCGAGCCCGGCAAGCTGTATCGCTGCCACCGCCAGGTCCAGCATCAAAGACCGAGCTACGTGCAGGTGCGCGAAAGCAAACCGGCGGCCAAATTCACGTAACAACGCGAACGGCATCACCCCCGCCAACACCCAGATCACTGCTGCCAGTTTCGGCTCTGCGCCGCGCGCAGACAGACTGATAGCGGCCACTGCCAGGACGGCGACGGCCAGGACCGACAGGAGTCCGTTGTGTGCCAGCGAGCTGCCCGCATGTTCCGGCGGCGTTCCCTGCAGAGGGCGCTGCCGGTAGATGATGTAAGGAAGGGAAATCACCGATTCCTGGAAGCGGAACCGGAGTAGACATGGCAAACCTCTCGAAAGTTGTTTGCCATGGTGAATCAGATAAATGCCGATTCGGGAATCCGCCGCAGGAGTCAAACTTTCAAAGACTTGGTATAAGCCATCCTTTGGGAAACGTCGAGAGTCGGCTCAGGCTTTTTGCGAATCCATGTTGGGTACTACCTACTATTTCTTGGTTCGATCTCCACATTGGTTTGCCGGTTGCTTGCGTCGCGCTGGCGATGGCTTGAGCCCACTCGCCGCCTGCGATGCTCGTCGCTTGAGAACCAACCTGTTCCTACGATCCGTGGATGATTTGCCTGCCGCCTTGCGCTTCGCCGTCTTGAATGGCTTCCTCCAGTTTAAACTCTTGGCTTGGGTCTTGATCGCGGAAATTCGCCCCGCGGGCCAGGGCGCGGTTCCCGTGTTTGCGAAACCGCCAAGCGTTAGAAGCCCGCGACGACGCCGGGAACCGGCGCAACGTACGCCAGCGCGACCACGACGGCCTGCGTAGCCGCGAGCCAAAGGAGTCCTTCCGGCTCAAGGCGTCCCGCAATGTAGAGTGCGACCACGAAAACGAGACCCGCCAACAGCGAATTGAGAGCGCCCGCACGAACCGGCGGACGACGCGCCGCGTAACCGCCGCGGGCGAGATAATGCCGCTCGGCCGCCGCAAGGGGTTTTCGCAAATTCTGCGCGGGCTTTTCGATGAAGTGCCAAGAGAGGGCGGCAAAAAGGGCGGACGCGGGGACGCATACCAATAGGTTGACCCACCAAAACCGGGGCGCCGCCAAGTAGACAAAGAGCTGCTGAATTACATAACCGTAAAGATACATGCCATAGGAATAGTCCGCGCCCTTAATGAGGGAGAGCCGTCTAACATTGGTCAGCCCGAGATAAACTGTGACATAAGTGATAGTCAGAACCCCTGGATAGTCACCGAACGGTACAAACCAAAGCAATGGGATCGATGCGATCAGCGCGCCGGCAAACACGCGAGAAGACCAGACGATCTTATCTCTAAACAGGTAGAGAGACACGCCGACAAGAAAACACGCGACGAGAAGAGTGTCGCCGAAAACGCCGCCAGGGTTTGGAAACTGCCAATGATCCGTGTGTAAGCGCAAGATAAGGTGCGCAAGCGCCAACCCTAACGCGGCAAGGGGAATCAAGATCTTCCGTTGAACGCCTCCCAAGAGCACCAATACAGTCAAAGCCATGTAGCACAAAAGCTCGATGGGAACGGTCCAAAGTTGCGCATTTACGATTTTCGGAACTGGGTTGTTTTCGAAGACGCCAGGCAGATTATAATGAACATCCCCAATTACATTGAGGAGATATTTCAAAAACAGCGGGTCTTGAAAATAGGCTGCCAAGGGAAAAGCCGTAACGGCCATCCCGATCAAAAACGCCGAAAGGGCAACCTCAACGGCGAGCGCCGGATAGATGCGGATCAAGCGCAAGCCGATAAAGGTCAGCGTGGTCTTGGAACGCTCCCAGGCTGCCTGCCACCAAAAAACCGCTCAGCGCAAAAAACATGGGTATGATCGCCCGCACAAAAGGGCGAAGGGGCGTCACCCACAGCTCAGCATCGTTGCCATAAGTCGTTTTCACGCTGTGCACGATCACCACCGAGATCGCCAACCCTAAGCGCAGATAATCAAAGCCGGACGGCCGCCCGTTGGTGGCGTTGAGACGCTCGGCGAGGCTCAGAACATTCTCTGGCTTCATGCTTCGTGCTTCCACTCATTTCGGACAGGCGCGGATCCAGCTGGACTGATAGTAACATGGAAGTTTCGTTCGGCCACCTCACACGAGTACCAGTTGGGCTATGCCATTTCTCGAACGCGACCTCCGACTGATCACATCCCCAATGATCAAATCGCGGGATACGCGAAGATCTCTGAGCCACAATCGATCCCGAGGATATCCTTGGGGTCGAGGAGGTAGCGCATCTCATCCCAGCGCGAGGCTCGTGGCGCCGAAGGATTACATCGAAATACCCGGGAACATGTTCGATCAGACGGCTCTGCGCCCGGCCCTCCCGTTCGCGATGAGCCCGCCGCGCTTCCCCATCGGCTTCATCCGGGAATGGAATCATCGTACAAACTGCTTGCGCAGCAGAAATCCCAAGTCGGTCGCCGGCTGACGCGCGTTTGCAATGGACAAAAACATGCTGTCAGATAGCCGATGGCGGATTTTCATCGAGCGACGTCATCACTTGGTCGGTTGGTCGCTTTCTCCGTTCTCCGCGATAGATGCCGAAAGCGAGAATTTGCGAATCGGACAAAAAGCCAAATGAAATCAACAGGCGGTATTTTTGGCGGTGGGGCTGAGTAAGTGGATCGGCGCGAGAGTGGAAAACGCCAAGTCGCGAGCTCGGCGCTCCTTTTCCCTCGGCTGGGCAGTCCTTATGACGCGACCGGCCCGCTCGCCGCGGGCAAAACCTTGGCCTGCCCGGTTAACGCAAACTTTCTGCACACCGAATCGTTTGTCGATTTTGTCCCCGCCCAGAATATCTTCGTCACGCCAACAATCCCGTTGAGGACACGAGCTTCACTTGCGCCGGAAAAGCCGGTGCTTCCCATCCTTGACCGGATCGAGCCAAACTAACCGCCACGAGATGAAGGCGCAGTGCGATTTCCCGCGACAGCGACGGAAATTTCAAATCCCGTCTTTTGCAAATTGGCCGACCGGCATTGCCGTTGGCCGATGCCTCGTTGGGTGTCCATCAGCTTCCATGGCGCAAGCGCCGAAACCCATAGACAAGCGCGGCGATCAACACTCCGAGGCCCAAAATTGCTCCGCCACGCTCCAAATCATGGGCAACCGCCTTGATGTCGGATCCATGCTTGCCAAGATAAAACCCTGCCAACGTCCATAATGACACCCAAAGTGCTCCTCCGAGCGCATTGAAAATCAGAAAGCGCCGCCAACCCATTTTCAGCATGCCCGCCACGACGCCGTTCAACTGACGCAGGATATTGACGAACCTTGCGAAAGCGACGGTTACGGGACCATAGCGCGCGAAGACCGCTTCCACCCGGTTGAGGCGATCGGCGTTGATGCCAATCTTCTCCCCGTAGCGAAGGATAATGGCGCGGCCAAGCCGCCTTCCAATCAAATACCCTATATTGTCTCCGAGCACGGCACCGGCCCACGCCAACACCATCAGAGGCAGGAGCGATAATTCACCGCGTCCCGCGAGAACCGAAGCAAAAACGAGCACAGACTCGCCTGGAAGGGGAAGTCCTAGAGACTCTAATGTCAGAATGACCATGACCGCGGCGGCGCCGTACGCATGGACGAAAGGCTCTAGGTTTCCAAGGACGTGCTCGATCTCAACCAATAATGCCATTGTCGCCTCCGGCCCATGCTCTAGCGGATTGGCCGATTGTCGACTCCATCGCGGCTTTATGCAAATCCCCTATTCGAGCACGATTTTTTTCGCGAATCCGGCGCCCGCTTTCGCGCGCTCGCATCAAAATGTTTCGAGGGAGGAAGCGGGGATTCGGTAAGCCCTCGATCACCAGCAGACCGGGAATTCCGGTTGCGGCGAGGCGGCGGCGCGCAAGCACACGAAGCGCATTCTCACGAGACCCGGCAATCAGACGGAGCTCATCCGCCGGTTCTTCGAGACGACCTTGCCCGGTTCGCCGTGCGGCGCCCGATCCTCCAAAGCTATAAAAACCGCTTGGGGCTGGCATCGCTAATTCAGGGATGCGCTGGCTGAAGGCACGAGCGATGCTTTGTGCCTCGAAGATGGGCGCCGCCGCTATCGTGTATTCCTTAAATAAGCCGTCATCTGGTAACTGTTGTTCACTAACTGTTGTCTTAGCGAGCTGCGCGGTTATGAGGAACAATCGTCATTGGACGGCGATATTCGCCGCAATAGCGAATCTGCTTTCAGCTCCCGCCCGTACGCAGCATGATCCAGGAGTGCGGGGAGGCTTCGCGAATGCCGTCGGCGAAAAAGCCACGCGCGATAAGAGAAATCGCCATCGGCTCATCGCTTGGGCCTTGGCGGCCATTTTCGCCCTGGCAGGCTCGGCGGCCACCGCGCAATCGACTCTTACGGGCGAAAACGCCAAGGAATTGGAACGTTTGCTTGCCGTTCCGGCGGAAAACAAAGCCGTCGATTTCGCTTTCAAGAAGCCGCCGCGCATCCCTGCCAGCACTCTTGATCGTTATTTGATGTGGAATGAGATCGCCCTCGACACGACGGCGATCGACCATACGCCAGTTGCAAGCGGCGAAGATTCACACCGTTTTGGCGAGCAGCTCGGTCCGCCTCGGTCGGCCTACGCGATGGCAATCATTCATATCGCCATGTTCGATGCCGAAAATGCGATTACGAAAAAATTCGTGAGCTATTCCGGCATTCCAGCGGCATCAGGTAATGTATCGCTGGACCGGGCCATCGCCCAGGCGGCGCACGATACCCTGGTAGTTCTATATCCTTTTCAAAAGGACCGCATCGACGCGATTTTTGATGAGGACATCGTTCGAATCCCTGGCACCCAGGCCTCCATCGAGGCTGGCGCGGCGCTCGGAGCGCAAGCTGCTAACGCTATTCTCGCGTTGCGGCAGAACGATGGCTCGGCGATGCCCGAACCTCGCTGGGGCGTCGATTACCAGCCCATCGGTTATCCCAACGAGCCCGGCATTTGGCAAATGGACCCGATCAGCATGCTAGGGGTTGCGCTCGGCGGGAACTGGCCGAAGGCAAAGCCGTTCGTGATGACGTCCGCGGACCAGTTTCGCGCGCGGCGGCCGCCTTCCCTGAAAAGCACGGCCTTTAAGCAAACCTTCAACGAAGAGGTTCGCATAGGCGGAGACCCCACGCCCCCGCATTTCACGAATACGAGCCGGACCGAACACCAGACGTTCATAGCTAAGTTCTGGGCGTACGATGGCACGCCGGCGTTATGTGCCCCGCCGCGGTTGTACAATATGGTCGCGAGAACAATCGCCCTGCAGCAGAAAATGCTCACGATGCCGGAAATCGCTCGCTTGTTTGCGCTGGTGAACGTCGCCATGGCCGATGCAGGCCTCGCCTCGTGGGATACGAAATATTTCTACCAGTATTGGCGGCCCGTCACTGCAATTCGCCTACTACGTGACCCCAATTTTTACCCGCTCGGCGCTCAGGCCACCAACACGGCGGGTCCGAACTTCACGCCGCCGTTTCCGGCCTATACATCAGGCCACGCAACATTTGGCGGTGCCTTGTTCCAGATCCTGCGCCATTTTTTCCCGGACGATACAGAATTTACGTTTGTTTCGGACGAATTCAACGGCCTGAATAAAGATGTTAACGGCCACATCAGGCCCCTGACGCCAGCCTCGTACACATCGTTTACCCAAGCGGAATGGGAAAACGCGCAAAGCCGACTTTACATGGGCATACATTGGCGGTTCGACGCCGAGAATGGCATCGAACAAGGCAATCAGGTGGCTGACTATGTTTTCCAGCACGCCTTCCAGCCAGTCAAATGAACGGAAGAGAGCCCATGAAAAGGAGGGCTCGGTGCCGTCGCGATTTGGGTTGGAATTTAATTTGGCGCGATCTCCAGCGTGATTAGTCCGGCTAGGCACTGCCCGCCGTCCTTGCGCATCGTGATTCGCCTTGAAGGCAGCAAAGCCAAGAACAAATTGAGGCAGTTTCCCTGTGAAGCTCACCGGCTTGCGGCGCTGGCCCAGCGCAGCGCCTCGACGCCGGGCAATTGCTTGCCTTCCAGCCATTCGAGAAAAGCGCCGCCGGCCGTCGATACGTAGGTGAAGTCCTGGGTTACAGCGGCTTGGTTGAGGGCCGCGATGGTATCGCCGCCGCCGGCGATGGTCTCCAACGCGCCCACCTTGGTGAGTTGCGCCGCGACCTTGGCGATAGTCATCGTGCCGGTTTGGAATGGCGCGATCTCGAAAGCGCCAACGGGTCCGTTCCAGACGAGCGTCCGGGCCGAGGCAAGTAGCCCGACAGCCTGCGAGATGGTGCGCGGCCCGATGTCGAGGATCATTTGATTCTCGCCAACGGAGTTGATGTCGATGGTCTCCACGCGCACATCCGGTTGGAGCCGCGAGGCGACAACAACATCGACCGGCAGCACGAGCTTGCAATTTGCCGCATCGGCCTCGGCGATGATCTGTCGGGCGACATCGGCGAACTTCTTCTCGTAGAGGGACCTGCCGATCGCCTTGCCGCTTGCCGCGAGAAGTGTATTGGCCATGGCGCCGCCGACGAACAAATATTCGACCTCGCGCATAAGGTTGCCGAGAAGCTCGAATTTTGTCGAGACTTTCGCGCCGCCGACGATCGCCGCCAGCGGACGCTTTGGGTCAGCCAGCATCCTTTTCAGCATTTCAAGCTCATGCTGCATGCTGCGCCCGATATAGGCCGGGAGCTTGTGCGCCACCCCTTCGGTCGAGGCGTGCGCGCGGTGGGCGGTTGAAAAAGCGTCATTGACGTAAATATCGCCGAGTTCGGCCAGGGCGTCCACGAAGGCCCGATCGTTCTTCGTCTCGGCGGCATGAAACCTTGTATTTTCGAGCACGAGTACGTCGCCGTCGTGCATCGCATCGACCGCGCTCTTCGCGACCTCCCCGGCGCAATCGGAAGAAAAGGCGATATAGCGTCCGAGCTGGCGTTCTATCTCCACCGCGACGGGTTTTAGCGAGTTCTTCGGGTCCGGTCCGTTGTTCGGGCGGCCGAGATGCGACAAGAGGATAACCTTGCCTTTTTTTTCCGAAATCTCGCGAATATTAACAAGAATCCGGTCGATGCGGGTCGCGTCGGTGATCTTTCCGTTTTCCATCGGGACGTTGAGGTCGGCGCGAACGAGCACCCTCTTGCCGGCGAGGTCCACATCGTCGAGTGTCCGGAACGCGGACATGGGCGCTGTTCTCTTCATATGAGCTTTCCCATGGCGGCGGCGACATCGATCATGCGATTCGAAAAGCCCCATTCATTGTCGTACCACGCCAGGACGCGCACGAAAGTGCCCTCCATCACTTTTGTCTGATCCATGTGAAAAATCGATGAATGCGGATCGTGATTGAAATCGGCGGACACATTCGGGCTTTCGGTGAAGGTGAGAATGCCTTTCAATTGCTGCTGCGAGGCGCGCTTGACCGTGTCCTTGATCTCGTCGGCTGTCGTCTTGCGTTTGGCGACGAATTTGAAATCGACGACGGACACATTGGGGGTGGGCACGCGGATCGCCGCGCCGTCGAGCTTGCCGTTGAGCTCGGGCAGGACGAGGCCGATGGCCCGTGCCGCCCCGGTCGAAGTCGGGATCATCGAAAGCGCGGCCGCGCGTGCCCGGTAAAGGTCCTTGTGCATTGTATCGAGCGTCGGCTGGTCGCCCGTATAGGAGTGGATCGTCGTCATGAACCCTGTCTCGATGCCGATCGCGTCGTTCAGGATCTTGGCGACCGGGGCGAGGCAATTGGTGGTGCAGGACGCATTCGAGACGATGAGATGATCCTTGGTAAGCTTGGCGTGATTGACCCCAAAGACTACCGTCAGATCGGCATGGTCGGCCGCCGCCGAAATGAGCACGCGCTTGGCGCCCGCCTTCAAATGCGCCGAGGCTTTCTCCTTCGAGGTGAAAAACCCGGTGCATTCGAGCGCGATGTCGACGGCAAGCTCCCTGTGCGGCAATTCGCGCGGATCGCGGATCGCGGTGACCTTGACTGGCCCCTCGCCGTAATCGATCGAGTCGCCCGCGACCTTGATTTCGCCGGGAAACCGGCCGTGCACGGAATCGAAGCGCAGCAAATGGGCGTTGGTCTCGACCGGACCGAGATCGTTGATGGCGACAACCT
>Ga0185299_10002632_pt1 | contig 26983 bp, 26 predicted proteins | sample PaiPotPPA55metaG_FD_128002 | JGI IMG/M metagenome (GOLD analysis project Ga0185299, IMG submission 128002) | Iron sulfur acid spring bacterial and archeal communities from Banff, Canada, to study Microbial Dark Matter (Phase II) - Paint Pots PPA... ...
TTCTTCCGAGTACGACAAACTGGCTACGGCCGCATCGAAATCTTCACCAAGCCCGGAACTGATAAATATCACGGACAATTCTTCGTGCTGGGCAATGACTCTGCCTTCAACACACGGAATCCCTTCGCGGGATCAGAGCCGCCGTACGATTCCACTCAGTACAACGGAAACATTGGCGGCCCGCTGGGTAAGAAGGCTTCGTTTTTCTTTAACGTCGAACGCCGCAACATCAACGAACTTGCCGCGGTGAATGCGTTCGTCCTTGATCCGTCTTTGGTGGGAGTTCCGGTGGTGGAATCGATTCCCAACCCACGCCAGCGAACGAACCTTAGCCCGCGGCTTGATTGGGCGCTAACCCCGAATAACACGCTGACCGCCCGCTACCAGTACTTCCGCGATACTGAAACCAATAATGGCGTTGGACTGCTCAGTATCCCGTCGCAAGGCTACTTCTCCAAGGAAATTGAGCACACAGTGCAAATCAGCGACACCCAGGTGATTGGTTCGAAAGTCATCAATGAGACGCGGTTCCAATATCATCGCGATGACAGCATTCAGAACCCGCTCGATACAAACCCGAGCGTGAACGTGCTGGGGAACTTTATCGGTGGCGGCAATGGAACCAACCTGAACGACCGGGAGAACAATTACGAAATACAGAATTACACATCGCTGATCCATGGCAATCATAGTCTGAAGTTCGGCGCGCGGGTGCGCGCCACGCAAGACACCAACTCTTCCACGGCAGGATTCAACGGCACTTTTACGTTTTCTTCATTGGGGACTCCCAAAAACGACAACGACACGCCTTCGAATTGCGCCACTGTGGGGCAGAACCCGCCATGTCCCATCTCTCTGCGTTATGCTGATCTGCAGTTGCCCCCCTTTAGCAACGGCGGCATTCCGTATGCAACGCAACTTATATACACTACGGGCATTCCGACTACTGAAGTCACGTATTACGATGTCGAACCCTACGTGCAGGACGATTGGCGGATCAAGCCGAACTTCACGCTCAGCACGGGTCTCCGTTTCGAAACGCAAAATGCCATTCATGACCACGGAGATTGGGCGCCGCGCCTGGGCTTTGCCTGGGGAGTGGGCGGGCGAAGCGCTCCTCCCAAAGTGGTGATTCGTGGCGGCTACGGCATCTTTTACGATCGTTTCCAATCGGCACAGTTGTTGCAGGCGGAACGGCTGAACGGCACCACGCAACAACAATTTATTATCAATAATCCGACATGCTTTCCGGGCCTTGATAAAGCTCTCTCCAGCTTCGCCAACTGCGGCGCAGCGACATCTGCCGCTTCCAACACCTATCAGATCAGTCCCAGGCTGCACGCTCCGTATACATTGCAAGGGGCGCTGGGAGTGGAACGTCAGCTCACGAAATCGGCAACCCTGTCCGTGATTTACTTGAACTCGCGTGGCTTCGACCAGTTCCTTACCATCAACGCCAGTGCTCCATTCCCGGGCACTCCTTGCACTCCGAATTGCCCCCCCATCAATGGGGGCAACGTGTACCGTTACGTTTCCGAAGGCAACTTCAAGCAAAACCAGTTGATGATGAACACGAATGTTCGCGTCGGTTCCAAGGTTCAGTTATTTGGGTATTACTCGTTAAGCTATGCCAACAGCGACACCTCCGGCGTGAGCAGTTTTCCCTCGAATTCCTACAACATCAGTCAGGATTATGGTCGAGCATCGTTTGACGTCAGGAATCGGTTCTTCCTGGGCGGCAGCATCGCCCTGCCTTATTTGTTTCGTCTGAGCCCATTCATGGTGGTGAGTTCGGGATCTCCTTTTAACATCACCACGCCCATCGACGTGAACGGAGATCAGATTTATAACGATCGTCCGGGCCTGGTATCATCGGCGACTTGCGCCGGTCCAAACCCTACGATTTCGGGTCCGCAGAACAACATTTACTGCACGACCTTGGGCACCTTCGACGCTTTGGGTGGCGGAAAACTTCTGCCAATCAACTCCGCTACCGGCCCGGCGCACTTTGTTATGAACTTGCGCTTTACCAAGACGTTTGGATTTGGACCTAAGGCGAAAGCCAGTTCCGGCCAGGGCCAGGGTCAAGGTGGAGGAGGCGGCCCGCGAGGAGGAGGCGGCGGCGGCCGCGGCGGCGGTGGCCCGCTATTCGGCGGCGGGCCGTCATTTTCTTCGGGGAATTCAGATCGCCGTTACAATCTCACTCTCGGCGTGAATGCCCGCAACGTTTTCAACAACGTGAACGTGGCCAATCCCGCCGCGGTGTTGGGGTCCAGACTCTTTGATGTTCCCAATTCTCTGCAAGGTGGTCCGTTCTCGCCCGGCACTGCTGCCAACCGTAAATTTGAGCTGCAAGCCACCTTCAGCTTCTGATCTTGCTCTCGGCATATCGCGAATTCGCCGATTCGGGTTATGCTGGAATAAAGACTGCGTGTCGCGCGGGCAACGTAAGGGCTTGAAACCGATTGTCTTTTCTTCCAACGACCAGACGAAAATTTATCTGTACTGCAGCGGCTGCCGGCGTGGGCGCGCTCGGCGTCGAAGGCACGCTGATTGAGCCCAACCGTCCGCACATCATTCGCCAGGAAATCGCCCTGCGCCGGTGGCCGGCGCGGCTGGAAGGTTTCACCATCGCGCTACTCAGCGACTTTCATTACGAACCTTATTTCTCGGTCCATCCTCTTCGTGCCTCGATCGGCATGGTCAACGATTTACATCCCGATTTAATCGTGTTGACTGGGGATTTTGTTTCAGAGCCGTTCCTTGCGCGTAACCACGTGAAGGCCGCGTTCGCCGCCGAACCTTGCGCCCAGCTGTTACGGCAAATGCAGGCGCCTTATGGTCTGTGGGCAGTTTTGGGGAATCACGACGTTGTAACCGATCCGAATGTGGTCGCGGACGCAGTTCGCGGCCAGGGAATTCATGTCCTCGTCAATCAATCAGTTCCCGTCGAAGTGAATGGAGCGCGCTTCTGGCTTGGCGGGATTAATGACGCGCTGGAACGGAAGGCCGATCTCGAGGCAACTTTGCACAATATTCCTGCCGACGAATCCGTGGTTCTGTTGGCGCACGAGCCCGACTATGCCGACTTCGTGGCGCGTTATCCCGTGGATCTACAACTGTCGGGGCACACGCATGGAGGCCAGGTGCGGCTGCCTTTCGTCGGAGCTACTTATTTGCCTCCGATGGGCCGCAAGTACGTTTGGGGTTTGTACCAGATGCGCGACCTGACGCTTTACACAAATCGGGGCTTAGGCACGGTGAATCTACCCATCCGCATGAACTGCCCCCCCGAGATCACTTTGTTGACCCTACGTCGTTCTGCGACCGGTTAGGTCGGCGAAATTGGCATTGGTCGGCTGTGTCCGGAAATGGTGCAATCCTTTTCACCTCGGGATATGCCATTGGCCTAGGTTCGTTTCCCTAACTGCAAGACAACAGGCGAGATGCGCTTCCTCGCAAGTGGTCCTGGATTTGCCCTATCAAGCGAAGAGCGGACCTTCCGCTGGTTGGGAGATTCATGCGTCTTCGCAGCTCGCTATTGGCTTTGTGGTTGGTGCTGCCTGCGGTTGTTCTGGCAGTTGTTACACCTGTTTCGCCTGTGCGATTGTCCACTTTCGAGCGGCGTTCGAGCCAGGTTTCGAGAACTTTGACCCGCGCTTCCCAGTTCGCCGATGTGCCCCACCTCAGCTTGCGATCAGCGTGCGAACAGATTCAGCTGCCCGAGGCCCTGACCACGCCGGATCCTCTTTTCACTTCGGCGTCCCACGGCCAGAAAATAAAAGTCAGCTTCATCATTGGGACCGACGGGCGGGTTCACAGCCCGCTCATTCTTGAAAGTGCGGGGCTCGCCGGCGACCGCCACGTTCTGCAAACCGTGCGCGCGTGGCGATATCGTCCGGCAACCTGCAACGGTGTGCCGACCGAGACCGAAGGCAAGATCGAGTTTTCCAGCCGATAGCACGGGTCCGAGCCCATCGGCTAGAATGGCCCCAGCAATGGGATGATTTGATTCGTGGACGAAGAAAAGAGAAATCCTCGGCCTTCAAGTCTGCCTTCTGATTCGCGGGTAAGCGATTCCGAACTGGAAGGCCTGTATCGCGGCCTGCAGCCCGAGATGCACCGTCCCAAGCCCAGTCCAGACGCCTTGGCGGCGGCGCTCGAAGCCGCGCAACGTCTGGCTGCCGAAGCGGATGCGGAACAGGGGGCGGAGGACCTGCAACAGGAAAGCGCGGGCGATTCGAGCACGATCGTTTGCGGCGTTTGTGGATACCGCAATCGAACAGGCAACAAGTTCTGCGGCATGTGCGGGGTCACCGTCAGCCATGTGGGAGAGCCGGATTTTCCTGCGGAACAAGAGCGCCCACCGGCGCGCGGTCTGGCGCCACCTCGCAATACATTTGCAGATCAAGAGCCTGAAGGGCAGCTAGCGCCATCACGAGGCTCGGCACCAGAAACGCATCACTACCATCACCACTATCACCATCACTATTTTCCCGGCGGGCAGGAGTCGATGGGTGCAGGTTCCGCTGACTCAAATCGAGTCGAGCCAGTACGAGAGCTGCGGCCGACCGCCGCGCTGAGAGGCGATATGAGCCGCGCCGAGGCCACGGTTCGACGCATCACGCACGAGTGGGTGCTGGCCTGCAACACCAAGCATCTCGACGATCTGCTGGACCTCTACGTAGCTGACCCGTTGGTGCTGCGATCCAATTGTCCTCCCATTCGCGGCGCCGCAGCGGTTCGCGAATTTTTCTTTGGCGCGCTGGATGCGGGACTGGGAGAAGTGGAAGTCGAACCCTTGCGCGTGGAAGTCGTAGGCGATCTGGCTTACGAAGCGGGACGGTGCAAGGCGCTAATTCCCAGCGCTACCGGCAAGCGTCGCGAAGAACGGGGCAAGTATCTGTGGGTTTGCGCGCGCCAGAGCAATGGCGAATGGAGGTTGGCCGCCGATTGCTGGTCCAGCGATTTGACGCTCAGTGCGCTGGAATCCGATGTTCCGCAGAGTCCCGCAGTAAAGACCAGTCAACCGCGCAAGAACTTGTGATTGCCGGGGCCCGCCGCAGGCCGCAAATTATGGAGCGACGCCTAGCTTTGCCAGGTCTTCCCGTAACTGCTCCAATCGCTTCATCTCGATAGTCTTCATTCCCAGCTTGGCCGCGCATTCCAGATTGAGCGCCCGATCGTCGATGAAACAGCACTGCTCCGACGGAACCTGCGTGACTTCCAGGGCAAGACGATAAATGTCGTGTTCCGGCTTGCGAAAGCCGACGAAGCAGGAGCTTACAAAGAGTCGAAAGATCTTCCGCAATCCATACTTTTCAATACGGTAATCATTCACCTCGCGCGATTCGTTGTTGAGCGTGCTCATGAAATATTTGCCGGAATCAGCCAGTGCCCGGGCGAAGCCCAGGACTTCTGGAAACGGCTGCGACAGGGAAAACATGTAGTCGCGGAACACCTCGCGCGTGAACGGACGCGGACAATAGAACACCGTGCGGTCCAGATATTCGGCGAGAGTAATCTTTCCGCGTTCGAACGAGGAGACGACCATCTCGTGACGCGCCTGGAATTCTTTTTCATCGAGCTGAAAATGCTCAAGCGCAGAAGCGCGTTCCGTGCGGTCCCAGGCATTCGTAAGCAGCACCCCGCCGACGTCCCAGAAGATTGTGCGAATGACAGGCAAAGGTCATACCTCCTTGTGCGCGAGTTCTCAGAAAGTGTAGATGAACTTGCGAAGACTTTGTCGCGCTCAGACTTATTTTCTGGCGAAAACTTCTTTCAGAAGAGCAGTGTTTTGGGCGGCAGGGTTGGTGCGGATATTGATTTCTTGTTGTCCGATCTCGTAGAAGAGCCCGTCAAGGGTTTTGCCGACGACATACTTGTCCAGATCGAACTCGTTGGCGATGGCCTTGCCGCCGGGAGCCGTCTTGATGACGTGATCGTAGTTCTTGATTACCCCGACTCGTTGCAGGGAACTGTGGACGATAGGAGTGAAAGCAGTCGTGAGATCGGCGGAACAGGCTTGCTCGAAGTATTCGGTAGCGGCCGTGTCACCCCCAGCAAGAATCTTGCGGGCGTCGCGAAACGTCATTTTCTTGATGGCATCGAGAAGAATCTGTTTGGCTTGAGGGGTGGCGCGCTCGGCCGCCCGGTTCATACCGATTTCGAGTTCGTCCACCGTGTCGCCCTCGCCAATCAGCCGCATGGCTTTGCCCACGGACTGGAGTTTGGGCGGGAGCAAGATGCGGATGGCTTCGTTAAACAAAAACCCATCTGTCTTGCCCGCAAGCGCGACGGCCTTGCCAGTGGCGAGTTCCAGCGCCTGCTTGAGCGCGGAAATGATCTGGATGTCGCTCGGGCCGGAAGCCTCTTGGCGCTCGGTGGCCTCATTTGGCTTGCGATTTTCGGTGAGTTGGGCTGTGGCGCATGCGCAGAAGAAGACCGCCAGCGCGGCGGCGAACGCAGGAAGACGCATGGGATTCTTCATGGAAAGGAAAGACGAAGGAATGATTTTATCAAGAGTGGAGCCGACGTGGCACCCTTAGCTTTTCCCCGGTGCCCGCAGGTGCCCGCAAAGTGGCTCGGCAACGGTGCTCAAGGGACGCGCTCTCTGGCGATCCAGGAAATATACAAACTTGTGACATGCCGCTGACAATGTCGGGCTGGCTCGTGCCCTAGGATTCGGATGCCCAGTCGGAGACCTGTGATTAGTGTGCTGGAAACGCTGCACTGTCACGCTCTGCCTGATCGGCATCACAAAGGAGATTCAAATGCAGCGTCGTACGATTCCGCTTACCCTTGGCTTGGGATTCGCCTTGATGTTCGCAATGATGTTCGCTTCGAGCGCGGCCCAGGCGCAGTATCGCCTTACAAATTTATCCTCAAATCAAGTCCATCAAGCACAACACGATGATCCCCTGCTGGTGAATGGCTGGGGGTTGGTGCACGCTCCGGGTTCACCATGGTGGGTGAGTGACAACAACTCAGGCTGGTCAACTTTGTACGACAACCAGGGAAATCTGAATGCAGGACTGAAAGTGTTGATCCCAACGGCGGGGAACGGTCCAGATTCGCCCACCGGCCTGAACGGCCCAGGTTCGCCGACTGGCATCGTGTGGAATGCATCGAAGGAATTTCAAGTTAAGCCGGGGGCGTCGGCTGTTTTTCTGTTTGCCACTTTGGATGGAACTATCAGCGGATGGACACCGGGATCGAACATTAACCAGGCGACTCTGGCCGTGGACACTACGGCCAACAAAAATCCACATCCGGCGATGTACACGGGACTGGCGATTACGAATAAGCCTTCGGGAAACTTTCTATTCGCTGCCGACATGGCGAACGGGAAGGTCGATGTGTACGACGGAACCTTCACCCCGGTAACGCTGGCTGCCGGTGCATTCTCCGATTCGACGCTTTCGTCAGATTTTGTGCCCTTCGGCATCCAGGACATCGGTGGAAAGGTCTACGTTGCGTTTGCCAGCGCGAGCGGGGCGAGTGGCGGCTTCGTCGAAGTGTTTAACGAGGATGGAACGTCGGCGCCGGGAGTGCCGAAGCCCCTGGTCCACGGTCTGCCCCTGAACCAGCCATGGGGAATCGCGATCGCACCCAGCAATTTCGGAAGGCTGAGCAACACACTGTTGATTTCGAACAACGTCAACAATGGCACGATCAACGCCTTCAACGCCGCTACCGGGCAGTTCGTGGATGCGGTGGAGCATCACGGTAAAGCGATTGTGATCGACCAGTTGTGGGGAATCGGGTTCGGCGACGGACTCGGAAAGAACGGAACAGCCAACCAGCTATTCTTTACGGCGGGGCCGGCGAACAACGTCGCAGGTACGTTCGGAGTAATTACGGCTGATCCTGACAAAGACGACCACGACGACCACTAAAGCAGCTGGCTTCAGTCCGCGTGTCCAGATGTGAGAACTTGCTACCTGGCGAAGTTGTTTGGAGTCCCATAAGAACACGAGGCCGCCCGCAAGGGCGGCCTTTGTGCTTGCAACATCGCGTGAGAACGGATTAAGAATGCGCAGGCACAACTCGCCGCTCGTTATGGCGCATTCTTCTCGCAATGCCTGAAGGTGAAGCTGAAGCTGCTCTACTTGTTCTTTTCGATAAACTCCTTGAAGTGCTTCGCGACAGCTTCGGCCATTGACTGCTGGTTCTTGCTTCCACCTTTCTGTTTGTTAACGGAGTATGCCCAGAGCATCTTGGTCGAACTGGCGTCGATCAGTTGAACGGAGACGTTCCCCTTGTCTTCAATTCCGGCACAATACGCGAACATGCAGCGGGCAATCTTGCCACCTGTTGATTCGGATTTGACTTCCACAGGGGCGGATTTCAGCACATAGGTCGCCCTGCTCTGATCGGTGACCACATCAACCGGAACGCCCTTCTTAGTGATGGCGGCGGCAAGGTAGGTTTCAAAGCCCTGCTGCGGTTCGAGGTAGACCGTAGGCCTGGGCATCTGGGCCAACGACACCGAAGCAAGGAGCAACACGAGCAGTAGTCCAGTTTTCTTCATGGCTTTGCACTCTCCAACGGAGATTGTCGCCGCGCTCACATTCACGGCACAAGTTACGGACGTAAGGGGGAACAGAGTCCCCGTCAACCAGTCCCAGTGCAGATCAGCCATCGTCCCCAAATCTGGTCGACGGGATTCGCGAGTCCGGCTACCGCAGACCCAATGTGTTAGATTTGAAGGATTGTGGGCGCGTAGCTCAGTTGGTAGAGCAATGCCCTTTTAAGGCATGGGTCGCAGGTTCGAGTCCTGCCGCGCTCACCACGATTTAGCGGATTTCGGCAAGGTTGATTTCGGGCACCCTCGGACACTCAGAACGGTTTTTACGCAGTTGGAGCAGCGCTGCGCGCCTTCAATTTCTCGGGAAAGTTTGCCGGCAATAATCTTTAAATGTGTGGTCATTACCGGTGGTAGGGTGGCTACTTGGTGGGCAAGGAGAAATAGAAGACCGAGCCGCGGCCTAGCTGGCTGGTGACGCCAATTTTGCCGCCATGCAGTTCGACGATGGCCTTCGCGATCGGGAGTCCCATGCCGGTACCCGGCATCAGCATGCGTTGATCTCGTCCGCGATAGAATTTCTCGAAAATCATCTCCTGTTCCATCTCGTCGATGCCGGGACCCTGATCGGCGACGCTTGTGATTACCTCGGTGTCCCGCAATTCCACACTGACGTGAATCGGAGCATCCGGCGGCGAATACCTTCCCGCATTGTCCAACAACTGAGAAATCACCTCCGTAATCCGCTCAAGGTCCATCCGCAGTGGCGGAACATTCGGAGGAATGGAGATCTCGACGAGATGGAGGCGCAGGCTGGCCTGGGTATTTTTGACCGCATTTTCCACCGCTTCGCGGATCGAATGTGGTTCGAACTGAAAATGAAGTTGATGGGCATCAAGCTGGGCGACTTCTCCGGCCTCGCCCACCAGGCGGTTCAGACGGTCGCTCTCTTCATTGATCACCTGGAGCAGATCGGTTCTCTGAGGTTTGTCAAAATGAACATCCGAGAGCAGCGTTTCTGCCGACGCTTTGATCGCCGTTAAGGGTGTGCGGAATTCGTGAGTGATCGAATCCAAAAGGATGGAGCGCAGGCGATCGCTCTCGCGAGCCGCCTCACTCTTAGTGAGTTTTTCCACGGTATTGGCGCGCTCAATGGCGATGGCAACCAGACTGCCAATGGCCTCGAGACTCTCGCGAGAGAGCTCGCAGCCCGCCAGTCCCAGGGCACCGACAGACCTCACACCCATGCGTACCGGCATGAAACAGACTTTTTGTTCACGATTCAGAACTGGTTCGCCCCGGTCGCTAATCGATTTCAGCTGGTCGGCGGGGAACAGCGTTCGGCTGCGATCATCCAGAAAATAGGTCTCTTGCTTGCCTTCGAGAAAAAGGGCAGCGCCGCTGAGTTCAAAGGAGTCTACGATGTTCTTGGGAATGATGTTCAGCAATTCGAAGACGTTCTCGCTTAGCCACAGCTGTTGGCTAAAAGCGTATAACCTTTCAACTTCATGTCTGCGCTGGTCTGCATGAGCGGTGCCGCGACGCGCACGCTCGGATAATTGACTGGCTACGCCGGCGGTGACCAGGAAGGCAAAGAGCGCAATCCAGTTTTGCGGATCGGCAATGGTGAACTTGAAAAGGGGCGGCAAGAAGAAGAAGTTGTAAGCTGCGGTTGCGAGAATGGCTGTGAAAGTAGCGTAGCGCAAGCCCCAGGTAGTAGAGATCAGCAAGACGGCCAGCAAGAAGCTGAATCCAATGGTCGTCGGATTTACGTGCAGCCAGCGAAAGAAGAAGAGAACGATGCCTGCGACAATCAATACGCAGGCGAAGAGGCGCAGGATCGGATTGTTAAATGGGCGCTTCACGTGCGAGGATTCTAATCGTTCGAAATCTGGACAGCACCGAGAATAATACAAAAGCATGCTGAAGACACCCGAGCAATGGTTGGAAGAAACGACGCCGCGCAAGAAAGAGCCCGTTTTTAAGCTTTTCCTGGGCTACGCGCCCGGCGTGGGGAAAACTTTCAATATGCTCAGTGAAGGCATCCGGCGCCACAGCCGCGGCGAGGACGTGGTGATCGGCGTGGTGGAGACTCACGGGCGTGCGGGAATTGCCGAGTTGTCTTCGAAACTTGAAACAGTTCCCAGACGCAAGATTCAATACAGAGGCACAATCTTTGACGAGATGGATCTCGACGCCATTCTGGCGCGAAAACCAAAGGTTGTTTTGGTGGACGAACTGGCGCACACAAACATCGAAGGCGCCAAGCACGCTAAGCGCTACCAGGATGTGATGGATTTGCTGGATGCGCAAATCGACGTGCTCTCGACCATGAACGTGCAACATATCGAAAGCTTGGTTCCAACTGTGCTCAACATCACCCGAGTGCAGGTGCGAGAGACGGTTCCGGACTGGGTGATGAAGAAGGTCAACGAGATCGTACTCGCAGATTTGACGCCGGAAGCGCTGCAAACGCGCATGCGACGTGGGGATATCTACCCTCTGGACCGCGCGGAGCGGGCGTTGGGCCACTTCTTTCGCCCGGGCAACTTGATCGCGCTTCGCGAACTGGCATTGCAGCAAGTTGCCGGGGCCGTCGATCGTAGCCTTGAGTCGTACCTGGAACGCGAAGGGCTGAACAAGAATCTTGCATTGCGAGAGCGAATTGCGGTGTGCGTCAGTTCCAGTCCCGCGGCGCAATACTTGATCGCGCGGGCCGGAAGGATGGCCCAGCGCATTGACGCGGAACTGTATGTCCTCTACATCGACGTCGGCGCCGATGAAGATCCCCAGGATCAACGCAGCTTGGCGCAAAATCTGCGATTCGCTGAAAATTTTGGCGCTAAAGTGCTTCGATCGAAGGGAAAGAACGTCGCGGAAGAAGTCGCGAAGGTGGTAAGAGAGCACCACATCACCCAGGTGGTGTTCGGGCGTTCAGCGCAAAAAGGATGGAAGCGGTATTTGTATCTTTCGGCCATCCACAGATTCTTGCGCGATGCTCCGCCAGTCGATGTGCACATCGTTACGCAAGAAATGAAGTGAGGCAAATGGTCAATCCAGACGGAAAGCGCAACATTCTGGTGGTCGATGACGAGGCGCAGATCACGCGAGTGCTCAAAACCACCCTGTCCGCACAAGGCTACGCAATTCGAAGTGCAGCCGACGGTATGCAGGCTCTTTTAGAGATGAAAACTTGGGCTCCGGATTTAATCATCACCGATTTGCGAATGCCCAACATGGATGGGCTGGAGCTTTGCCGGCAAGTTCGAAGCCAGTCTCGTATTCCGATTATCGTACTCTCAGTAAAGGGTGAAGAGACCATCAAAGTGGAAGCACTCGATGCCGGTGCGGACGATTACGTCACCAAGCCCTTTAGCGTAAAGGAGCTATTGGCGCGAGTACGAGCGGCCCTTCGTAGAACGCATACGGAGGAGCAGCCCGAAACTCCTGTAATCGATGCCGGCGATTTTCATATCGACATTGCAGGCCGGCGGGTGGAAGTGCGGAAGCAGGAGGTACATCTTACCCCGAAAGAATTCGATGTTCTGGTGTACCTCGTGAGGCACCCTGACAAAGTCGTGACCCACCGCGCTTTACTTTCGGCGGTTTGGGGACCGAACAGCGTTGAACAGACGGAATATCTACGTGTGTGCGTCGGCCGACTGCGGAAGAAACTCGAAGTGGACGAAACTGCTCCGCGCTACATCATCACGGAACCGTGGATTGGATACCGTTTCGACGCGGGTGACTGAAGCAAAAAGCACAAATTATCAGGGAAAACCGAACCGCTCCTCTTTAGCACCTGCATTCAACGTACAACGGGCACATCACCTGCCTAAGGTAGGTATTGATTTTGCGCGGCACACTTTTACGAAGTCTTTACGATCCTTTTATTCGAAATTTAGGAGTTTTCGTATCCAATGACTAATGACCAAGAGCGATTCCAGCGTAATTGCAGTTCAGGAATGAAAGCGAATCATTGCGATGCTGCTGACGCCCGTCATAACGATGCTGTGTACAGCAGGAGTCATCTTTTACTTGCGATTTATTTTTGCACTCTGCAGAGAAAGTCGTCTTCGTTTGATCGAATACGGCAAACGTTTGAGACCTGGGTTCCGCGAAGCAGTCTTAGTCGAACGAGTCCGCTTCACAAACAAACGCAACCCGCAACCGGTAATGCGGCGCATCGAAATCAAACCGAATGGAACTTTTGAGCAATTCGGAAGGACAGGATCTGATGTCAATCCAAGAAGTATCCCCGGAACTATTGGCGGCGCTTTTTCACCATTACCACCAGGCGCTCGCTCCGGATTTTCACTGTGCGAGCGACCCGAATGCCGAACCCTGGGAGGAAATTCCGCAGCAGGAAAAGGGCCGTATGGTTGCCGCAGCGCGCCTGGCACTGCTGGAACTGGCGGGCACTTGTCGGGAACCACAGGATCCCAGGAAATATTTTGCAAAACCATATTTCGCAAAACCAGGCGAAGCGGAATGGGGCGCATGAACCGGAAGTTTGAACACTGCTAGTTGCGAGTTTGGAGAATTCCGATGGCCGGAAGCTGGAATCTAAGGCCAACTTTTTGTCAAGAAAGCGGTTGAGCGAGAACCGAACGCGGAACAACGCGTATCTTCAACCGAGATCATCGAAGTAGGCGATTTTAGAGTCGAGGTGGCCGAGCGCGTGGTGACTTTGCGGGGTGAGGAGTTGCCATTGACGGATGAGGAATTCGATGTGCTCCTGTACCTGATCGGTCATCCTCAACGCTGCGTGACCCCGCGCACTGTATTGGCGACAAGTTGGACGCGCGACGGACTCATCAAACCGAGTTCTTGAAGGCCTTGATGAGTCTCCGGAAGAAACTCGATGCAGTGGTCGCCGGCAACCAATACCTCCGAACTGAACCATGGGTCATCTATCGATTCGACCCGCGTTCTTCGTTCGCGATCTAGTGAAAACTATTGACCGATCGAAGGATTCGTCCCTCGTCTCCCGCCAAATCTTTACGAATTGTTTACGGACTTTTTAGACCAGTTTTATGCTCCGCCGTTTTTAATGAAGGATGGTCTGAAATGCTTTGTTGGAGAGGCGCTATGCAAGACATCTTTTGGATATTGGTCACAATCGCGTTTTTCGGCGTAGGAATCGCCTACGTCCACTTCTGTGAACGGGTGAAGTGAGGGAAGAATCATGAGCCTCGAATCGATGATTATGCTTGCGGTCAGTGTTTTGACGACGGTGTATTTGATTTACGCTCTGCTGCGTCCGGAGAAGTTCTGACATGACCGCGAACGGGTGGTTGCAAATCCTGCTGTTTCTGGTGCTCGTCTTTCTCGTTACCAAGCCCATGGGCATCTTCATGGCGCGCGTGTTCAACCGCGAGAAAACGTTCATGGATCCCGTGCTGCGGCCGGTCGAGCGCCTTCTCTATCGCCTGACGGGAGTCGACGAAAATCACGAGATGCGCTGGACCGAGTACGCCGTCTCGATGCTTCTGTTCAGCATGGTCTCGATGGTAGTGCTCTATTTGATGGAGCGCTTGCAGGGGTATCTTCCCTTCAACCCGCAGAAGTTCGGGGCAGTGGCTCCGGCTCACCTGGCTTTCAATACGGCTGCGTCTTTCACTACGAACACGAATTGGCAAGTCTATTCGGGTGAAACGACCATGAGTTATTTCACGCAGATGGCGGGGCTGGCCTATCACAACTTTATCTCCGCCGCGACGGGTATCGCACTGGCAATCGCGTTTGTGCGCGGCATAGCCCGGCGGCAGATGCAGACCATCGGCAATTTTTGGGTGGACCTGGTCCGCTGCTCGCTGTGGGTGCTGCTGCCAGTTTGCGTGGTAGGCGCGCTGGTATTGGTGTCACAGGGCGTCGTTCAAAACCTGAAGCCCTATGACACCGCGAAGCTGGTTGAGCCCATGCAAGTGCAAAAACTTGGTGCGGACGGTAAACCGGCGGTCGACAGCCAGGGCAAGCCGGTGATGGACACCGTAACTGAGCAAACCATTGCGCAGGGCCCAGTCGCTTCGCAGGAAATCATTAAAGAATTCGGCACTAATGGCGGCGGCTTTTTCAACGCCAACAGCTCGCATCCGTTTGAGAATCCGACACCGCTGACGAACCTCATTGAGTTGTTCTGTATTTTTGCTATCGGCAGCGGCCTCACTTACACCTTAGGGCGGATGACCGGCTCGCAACGCCACGGCTGGGCGGTGTGGGCTGCCATGGTGATTCTGTTTCTGGCGGGCGTCACAGTGGCCTATTGGGCAGAAGCCCGCGGAAACCCGTTGCTCGCTGGAACCGACCAGAAAGCCGGCATCTCGCAGCCGGGCGGAAACATGGAAGGCAAAGAGGTGCGCTTCGGCATTGCCAATAGCGCGCTGTTCGCCACCGTGACCACGGATGCCAGTTGCGGCGCCATTAACAGCTGGCATGATTCGTACATGCCTCTCGGAGGCATGATTCCGCTCGCCAATATCATGATGAGCGAAGTGATCTTTGGCGGAGTAGGTTCCGGCCTGTATGGAATGTTGATCGATGTCGTGCTGGCAGTGTTCATCGCCGGCCTGATGGTGGGGCGGACGCCGGAGTATCTGGGCAAGAAAATCGAGGCCTATGACGTAAAGATGGCCATGTTGTTCGTCCTGATCTTTCCTCTTGTGATTTTGACCTTTGCCGCCATTTCTGTGGTGAAGCCCTTCGGAACAGGTGGAATCCTGAATCCCGGGCCTCATGGATTTAGCGAGATCCTTTACGCGTTCGTTTCCGCAGCGGGAAACAATGGGTCCGCCTTCGGCGGGTTGACCGCGAACAATGCGTGGTACGACACAACCATTGGCGTCGCCATGTTGCTGGGCCGGTTCTTCATGAAGATTCCTATGCTGGCGATTGCGGGCAATCTTGCGCAGAAGAAATATGTGCCGCCATCGTTGGGCACTTTCCCGGTGACAACTCCGTTGTTCACGGTGCTCTTAATTGGCGTGATCCTGATCGTGGGTGCGCTGACATTTTTCCCGGCATTGAGCCTTGGCCCGATCCTCGAGCATCTGCTCCTGGCGGCGGGCAAGACGTTCTAGAGGATCCGAAATATGGCCATGACAACGCAACCCGCAACGCTTCCCCAGGCTCAAGCCGTTCGGCTCGGGCAATCGCCGATGAAACCCAGGAAGAAAGCAGTCTGGGAGTGGAAGATTGTTCGGAATGCGATCAAAGATGCTTTTCTTAAGCTGAACCCGCGGAAAATGATGGGCAATCCCGTCATGTTCGTGGTCGAGATTGGAAGCGTCATCACCACTGCTCTGCTCTTCAAGGGCGGCTCGGCATTCAAGTTCAATCTGCAGATCACGTTGTGGCTATGGTTCACGGTTCTCTTCGCGAATTTTGCTGAAGCCATGGCCGAAGGCCGGGGTAAAGCGCAGGCTGAGACCCTGCGACGAGCGCGTTCGGAAACCATGGCCAATCGGATAATTGGGGATGGCACGCAGACCGAACAAGTAGCAAGTTCAAAACTCCGTGCCGGCGACTTCGTGTTCGTCTCGGCCGGGGAGTTCATTCCGTCGGACGGCGAGATCATCGAGGGGGTAGCCTCGGTGGACGAGTCCGCAATCACAGGCGAGTCGGCTCCGGTGATTCGCGAGGCCGGCGGTGATCGATCAGCGGTTACTGGCGGCACACGCGTGTTGTCGGACCGGATTAAGGTCAAGATCACCTCCAATCCTGGGGAGACATTCCTCGACCGAATGATCGCCCTGGTTGAAGGCGCGGAGCGGCAGAAGACACCGAACGAGATCGCCCTAAACATTCTGCTGGCGGGCTTGACAATCATCTTTCTGCTCGCGGTCGTGACCCTGCAGCCATTCGCAATTTACGCGGGTGCGCCGCAAACAGTATTCGTTCTGGTGTCGCTGCTCGTCTGCCTGATTCCCACCACGATTGGGGGATTGCTCTCCGCCATCGGAATCGCCGGGATGGACCGCTTGGTGCAGCACAACGTTCTGGCGATGTCGGGCCGCGCGGTGGAGGCGGCAGGCGACGTCAACACGCTTTTGCTGGATAAAACTGGGACCATCACGCTTGGAAATCGACAGGCATCGCGCTTTGTACCCGCGCCCGGAGTGACCGAGCAGGAACTGGCAGACGCGGCGCAACTCTCGTCTCTGGCCGATGAAACTCCGGAAGGCCGATCCATCGTTGTGCTCGCCAAGGAAAAATACGGCTTGCGCGGACGCGAATTGGGACAGCACGACGCGCACTTCGTGCCCTTCAGCGCTCAGACCCGCATGTCTGGAGTGGATCTCAACAGCTTTGAGATTCGTAAGGGAGCAACTGACGCCATCGCAAAGTATTTAACTCAGAACGCCAACAAATTGCCCCCTGAACTGAAAGCCACGGTAGAAGAAATTTCACGTTCAGGAGGCACGCCCCTGGTTGTAGCCGAGAAGAGTCGCGGCGCGCTCGGAGTCATTGAACTGAAGGACATCGTGAAGGGAGGAATGAGAGAAAGATTCGATCAACTGAGAGCGATCGGAATTCGGACCGTCATGATCACCGGCGACAACCCTCTCACGGCCGCCGCGATCGCGCAGGAAGCCGGGGTTGACGACTTTCTGGCCCAGGCTACCCCGCAGGACAAAATGGACCTGATTAAGAAGGAACAGGCAGATGGCAAGCTGGTGGCGATGACAGGGGATGGCACTAACGATGCCCCGGCGCTGGCGCAAGCAGATGTGGGAGTCGCGATGAACACCGGCACGCAGGCTGCGAAAGAAGCTGGGAACATGGTGGACTTGGATTCGAATCCAACGAAGCTCATCGAGATCGTCGAAATCGGTAAACAGCTGTTGATGACGCGCGGCGCACTCACCACCTTTTCGATTGCGAACGATGTCGCGAAATACTTTGCCATCATCCCGGCAATGTTTGCCGGCACGTTTCCGGTGCTCAATGCATTGAACATCATGCACCTGCAAACACCGCAGTCGGCGATCTTATCCGCGGTCATCTTTAACGCCCTGATCATCATCGCTCTCATCCCATTGGCGTTGCGCGGCGTCAAGTACCGGCCCATGGCCGCCGCCGCTATGCTTCGAAACAATCTGTGGATTTACGGCTTCGGCGGAATCGTCGTGCCATTTATCGGAATCAAGCTCATCGACATCATCATTACCCATATCGGGCTTGCGTAGAGGAATTGAGAATGAAAAAGAATCTAGTTACAGCGGTGCTGATGACCATTACGACCACGATCCTGCTGGGGATTATCTATCCCTTAGTAGTGACCGGGATCGCTCAGGTCTTGTTTCCCAAGAAAGCAAATGGACAACTGATCCAGGTGGATGGCAAGACTGTAGGATCCAGCCTTATCGGCCAGGGATTCTCGGCCCCCGCTTACTTTCATTCTCGTCCATCGAGTGCAGGCAATGGCTACGACGCGGCCAATACCAATGGTTCACAACTGGGGCCGACAAACCAGAAGCTGATCGATCGAGTAAAGACCGACGTCGCCAGTGCTCAAGCGGAGCATCCTGGCGCTGCCGTGCCGATCGATCTCGTCACCGCATCCGCCTCAGGCATCGATCCCCACATCACGCCGGCGGCTGCCGAGTTCCAATTATCTCGCGTCGCCAAGGAACGCGGAACCACGGTCGAACGGTTACGGGCGGTGGTGGCCACGCATACGGAGGGAAGACAGTTAGGAATTCTGGGCGAAGCGCGAGTCAATGTGCTCGAACTCAACCTGGACCTGGACCAGCAGTTTCCGGTACAGAAACGTGCCAGCGCTCAGTAAATACCAGGACCGACGCAATCTTAGAAAACGTGAAATAACTTTTTGAAAACCTGCTTACGCTTGAGCAGACGCAGCGATTGGTCCCACTCAACGCAATCCAACCCTGGAACCCAGCCTACGCTCGATGCCATGCACCAGAAAGTGGACGAACTCAACCACGGCATCCTGCCCCCGGCGTGACGGTCGTCCCCATGCTGGATCGCAGCGATCTCCTGCATTTCACTTTGCATACGGTGATGCATAACCTGACCGAAGGCATGATTTTGGTCAGCGTCATCCTTTTCCTTTTTCTTCTGAATGTTCGGCTGCTCACATGGTGGCGCTTACCATTCCGTTCTCTCTGCTCTTTGCATCAATCTGGTTGGATTTAAGTCACATTCCGGCCAATCTTCTCTCTTGGGCGCACTCGACTTCGGAATGGTGGTGGATGGAGCGGTGGGCATGGTCGAAAACATCGTTCGACACATGAACCGCCTAAAGAACGGTTCCGGATCAGGGAGTCATAAATCTGTCGCGGAAGAGATTCGCGAGGCCGCACATGAGGTGTAGCGGCCCGCAAATTCCCGAACCCAAACGAAGGACAACTCCATGAAGAGGCCACCGCCCGTGCAAGTGATAGCAAGACCTTGCAAGACATTCCGCGTCCCCGATTCGCAGGAAAAGTGGCAAGGGCTGTGGGACCGCAAGAATTGCAGAAGTTTGAATCCTAAAGGACACCCGAGCAGTATTGACCAGACTTGGAGCCGTCAAGAGCAGAGAGTGATGTTAGCGGGATTCTGTGGATGTGAGTCTCGCGCCAAAGGAGACCGACGTGCACCGTGGATACCGATATCTCAGTTCTCTTCTTCTGACCGCTGCTCTTGCTGCACCCGTTGCGATGATGGCCGCTGCCAGCCCACAAGACGATAGGAATCGCGAAAATCGACAAGGCGAGAACAACAAGCGCTACTACGACAAGGGCCACAAGGACTATCACAACTGGGACGCCAACGAAGACCGCTCATACCGGCGGTATCAAACCGAGCACCACCAAAACCGAGCTTTCGTGCAGTTGAGTACCCGGCAACAGACCGTGTACTGGAACTGGCGTCACAGCAATCCGGATAACAGATAACGATAACGAAATCGCGTGCGCGTGGGATCGTTGAGAGGTGGATGCCGGAGGCTACGGCGTCCACTGGCCAAGGAGTACGACCATGATTTATACAATGACCAAACCCTGTCCAATTTGCAAACAGCAACTAACCAAGCAAAAACCTACCGAAACCGTAGCATGCCTCTGCGGCCAACATGTTTGGCAGGGATAGGAGCGGCTATCGGACGAAGTACTGGGAAGAATGCCGATTTTCCAAGTTCATCGGAAATAGCTTGTTCTCACTTTGATCATGGCGGTCCTCCCGCCAAGCCACAACGCCAGTCCCGGACGCAAGGCATATCCCCCGGCCCGGCGCATATGCTCGATTGCTGCAGTGACCTCCCACTGCGATACAGCCTCCCCGGTATGGTGCATCTCAATCGGAGCCTCCATACTGCCGAAGATATACGCCCGCCGTGCAAAGCGCGCCCGGCGGAGATCACATAACGACGAAGCGGAAGTCGCATCGCTAGCTGAGATATGTTGAGGGCCGTGAATATGAAGAACCTCCTGTTACTAGGCGCTATGCTGGGATTGGCGAGCCTGTGCTGGGCCGGGTCGACCGGGTCAGAACGCCGGGCTGCCATCGAACGCCTGAACAACTCGGCCAAAGTGCTCGACGAAATCATGGGCGCGCCGGACCGGCGCATTCCCGACGAGATCATGAAGAAAGCAAAGTGCGTAGCCGTCGTACCCCACCTAATAAAAGGGGGATTCGTCTTCGGAGCGGAGCACGGCAAGGGCGTGGCCACGTGCCGGACGGCGGACGGTTGGAGTGCGCCGGCCTTCATAAGGATCGCGGGCGGGAGTTGGGGAACGCAGATCGGCGCTGAAGCGGTAGACCTGGTGATGGTTATCAAGAGCGAAAAAGGGATGCAGAAGCTGCTGTCGAGCAAATTCGAAATCGGAAGGGATGCATCGGTCGCCGTCGGGCCCGTGGGACGGCATTCATCGGAAAATACGGACGTGAAGTTGGATGTCCTGATCCTCACCTACTCCCGCGCCAAAGGTGCTTTCGTGGGATTCACGTTCAAGGGCGCACTAGTCCGAGCGGACAACGGTTCCAGACGCGCCATGTACGGGCCCAGGGTCACCACTCGGGCCACGCTGCTGGGTCGAGTGCGCACCCCTGCTGCCGCAGGGCCGTTCCTTGACGCGGTCCGAGGAGCAAAAGCGCAAGCGATCGCGCAGGCAAAAAAGTGAACTGTGCCGCAATCGCAGGCACCGCGCTCCACCGGATTTTCGACCATTTCTTCAAAAGAAACGGCAGTGGCGTCCGAAACAGTCGCCACTGCCGAATGGTTTTATGGGACCGTTTATAAGCCGCGGCCCAGCATGTAGCTGTTCGTACGCATGAACCAGCCTGCCTCGGCGTTATAGAAGGGCCAGGGGAAGTTGGAATTCACGTACTTACTCTGCAGGGTGTTGAGGTAGGTGGTGACGCGGGCCTTATCACCCATGGCAGCCGCACCTTGCGCTATCAGAACCCAGGGAAACGGGTCTTGGGAATTGAACGATAGCGCTGGCCACCCGGGCCACGCGGCATTTAAAGCCGCATAAGATTGCTGCGCACGCGAGTCGGAAGAGCTGACCACGCCCATCAGCGCGGGAAAGACCTGAGCGCTGGCGTCGGCGTACCACGTGTTTAGTTTGGGAGCAGCCAGTCTGCCGATATCATCCTTGTAGACTGCCCACGTTCCGTTCATCCACATGCCTAGAATGCCCTTCTGCATCGAATCCGCAGCGGCATTGTAGTATGCGGCCTTGGTGCTATCGCCGAAAGCGTTCTGAAATAAGGCCGCCAGATCTCGCAGGCCGCGATAGGCTTCGCAATTGTCCATCAGGTACTTGATCTGATAGTCGGGCTTGGCCCAAGTAAGACCGTCGGACTGCTGGGTCTGGATAATTACTCCGCCGATCGTATCGAGCTGGTAAGCGAGCCCCAGAATGGTCGAGCGAGCACTCGCGTTGCCGCTTTCCCACGCATTCCAGGCCAACGACAGGAAAGTTGCGGCGTAAGAATCGGTCGAGTCCGCGTTATTGGTAGCCGTCGGCACGCCGTTGTTCACAGCGTAGTCATAGGTGGTGCCGTAGAGGCCCCACTTGTCGGGCCAGTTGAGGTGATTGATATACCAGTTGATCCAGCCTACGACCTGTGGCATGCGGTTCGGATCCTTGGTCATTCCAATTGCAGCGATGTTGGCGTAGTAGGGGTTGAGAGTCTGCGGAGTGTAGAGCAGCGCTCCGTCCGCCTGAGAGAACTGTGCCACCCACTTTGACGCCGCATTGAGATTATTCTGATATTGCGAGTTGGAGGTCGACGTTGATGAGCCCACCGTGATGCTCATGGTCTTAATGTATACCGCGCCAGTATTGTCCCATGCCTGCATATTGATGTTATGGACGCCGGCCTGCAAGGCCAGCGCGGTGCTGAGACTGGGGGCGTAGACCGTGTAAGCGGTGGCGCTGTCGACGTAGATGCGCATGGAGTCGATTACACGACCACTCGGCGCTGAGGCTGATGCGACGAACTGCACCGGAGAAGAGACCGTTGCGCCCGCCGATGGGGACTTGATCGCAACGCCCGCATTCGTACTGACGTTGATGTTGAGCGAATTGGTGACTACCTGCCCAATGGAGTTCCAGGCATTGGTCACCACATGGTGCGATCCGGGCGCCAGCGAGAGATAAGTATTCACGGAAGCGGCCGTCGTCTTGACCAAGGGCTGATTGTCCACGTAAACCCAAATCGCGCTAACGGGATGGCTGCCTCCGTTTGCAGTTGCCGCAATATGCACCGGTGATACTACGGTTGCCCCGTTGCCAGGAGAACTGACGCTAACGCTTTGTGCCAGGGCGAGGGTGGTCAGCACGACGGCAACTATTGTTCCGCGAAGCAGATGTTTAACAGTCGACTTCAGCGGAACCGAAGAGATTAAAGAAGATTTCCAAGAACCGGGAAGAGAAGTATTTGAAAGTAAACGGGCATACGCATTTTGCAAACCAACCTCCCATATGCATCGTGGAATGACCCAAACAGAAACGGCTGCTGACACGGAGGACATCAGGAGTTCTACTGGGATTTGCGAACAAAACTACACGAATCGCTGTATTGACGCAAACTCGGAAGGACAATGGCCTGTTGGTAGACCGGAAAGCAGTTAAAGGGCAAGTACGGCGTTACATCTCTGATTCGATAGGGTTTAGAACTAATCCTTCTTTTACCCTCGCCTTTCGGGCGGAAGGACATCGTCAAGCACCCCCGTACCATGGGCCAGGTATAAATACATGAATCCCTTTATGGACGCAAAAATACTAAGTGCACAGAAGTCTCTCTCAAGGGATGGTCAGTGACAGGAGTAAAAGGCGGACTGCGACTTTACGTCATTGATTCAACGGGAGTTATGCCTGATGACTCATGGGTTCGGGTGCTTTCCAACTCATTCCCCAGGAGTAAAATCCGATAAAGGCGAGAATGTCGAGGAAAGGGCCGAAAATGAAGTAAAGGACGGGCATGAAGAGCACGGATGCATGCACCAGGTAAATGTGCAGCATGTATTGCTGGGGAACGAATAGAACCAGGTGGGTTATTGTCGCCAACGTAAGGAAGACCTTCTGTGTCAGGCTAAAGTCTAGAAGATAAAAGGTAAAGGCATAGAGCATCGGAACGAGTCCGATCAGAATGCAGCTGAATACCAGCATGCTGACCGTGTAGCCGGGCAGATCGTGGGGAAAGCGGGCCGAGGCTACGGCGAAATATCCCAGGGCGGTCGCCTGGAGGAGGCAGAAAGCGCGGATCAGGTAGGCCCAAGGCAACGCTTCCTCGGTCAATAAGAAGCTTGCGATGAGCGCCAGAACTGTGACTCCTGTAGTAATCCACCACGCGGTTCCGCTTGCCGGGCCGGCAGCTAATCCGAAGCAGGGTAGCGCGTAGTGAATGTATCTCCCCCATCCCTGTGGGACAAGAATGACGTCGCTCTTAAGCCCGAGATGTGCCCCCCAGAATGCCAAAATGCGGCCCCAAAAGCGACCCACGGCAGGGAGAAGAGCAATCCAAGAGGCCGTGCCCACCAAGGCAAGTACCACACTTTCAACGATCTGGCGGGGGCGAAGCTGCAAGCGGACGAAGGCCCGGTGCGGAGTGATCAGGCCACCACGCCAACCTCTTACACGAATGGCTTCCAGTTCGGGCGGCAACCGCCTCTCGTCTCCGCGGGATCGTTGTGGTCTAGAAATCGAGGAATACACCGACGGTGCCTCCTATACGGTGGTAAGCGGGTTCCTGGTGTTGTTCGAGGTTGAAGTTCAATCCCCAATTCGGCCCGATCCATTGCCTCCAAGTGCCGGAGATGTTTCGTATAGGAAAATCGAAGAGCACGTTGGAATTCGGGGGCGCAGCTTGGCTTGGGCCAAGGACCGGAGTTGGGGATTGGCCGATGACCTCATAGCCTTCGCGGCCCCACTCGTAGCGGAGGGAAACGAAGTGTTCCTTGTCGTGACCTTGGCTGGCAGCCACGTATTGCGTGCGGGCGAGAATATTTCCCGGGGTGGCGTGCGTCCACATGAGGCCGCCCTGAAGGATGACCGGATAATTGAAATAGTAGGCGCCCTCGACCTGGGCGCGCCAGTCATGGGCGATGGTTCTGCTCTGATCGTAACCTCCGCCTGCGCTCACTACGAGCTGCCGCCGGGGAAGCAGCTTGCGGCTGATCAGCGCATCGCTGCGAAATTTTGGCAGAAAGAATCCGCCGGCGCTACCGCCGGCCGAAAGCTGTGCGTACCAGTTCTCCGACAGAGTGCGAGTCAGGCCCAGGTCACCAAACCAACCGCTATCCCCGAAGCGGGCTTCGCGCGTGAGTTCTCCGGTGAAAATATTGCGGCCGCCGGATAGCATGGCGCGCGCATAAAAATCGTTCCAGTCGGAATTCCCACCAGTAAGCGAGCTGTGGCTGCCTCCAACTTCGATATATCCAGGGCCGTCCATCACCATGCCAAGCGCGCCCAACCCGGGAATGCTCGATCCCGGCGCCACAGTATTGCTGGAATTCACCTGTGCTCTCATCAAGGCGCAGGAAAGCAGAGATACGGCGAAGAGAATCACTTGGTGTGTCAGTGTTTTCTTCATCTCTTAGCCTCAATCGCTTCCGGTTTCGGGTGACCTTGATCGCGCCGCGAGAGCTCTACGCTCAGCTCGCGCGCGTCGCCGGCGTCAATCAGGATCATGCCATCCTGAACTCGGATCGTCGCTGTGCCTTGCACTACTCGTGGGTCGCTGAAGAATTCCTGAGGAAAGATCCAGCTTTGGTGGGCCAGCGTTTTAGGATGCGAAGCCCGTAGGGTGACTCTGTCGGCTGAATTGCGGAGCAGAGTCCATTGGACGGCCTCGCGTTGATTGAGGAAACCTGCCAGCTCGGTCATGGTGTACCAGCGGAAGCGGCCTTCCGCCTGCATCGCATCGGCATTGTCCAGCCAGGCCCGCAGTGTGGGGAAGAAGCGCTCCGCTCCAAAGGGATGCGCATATACCAGGCGGGCCGCATGCTGGCGCACCGTAAAGTCCGTCACTGCCAGCATCCAGTCGCGTACCGCTCCGATGGGCACGTCATCGAAGCCCATCTCTTCCAAGCTGGCTTCCTTTCCCATATGAAGCACGGGGAATCCCCAGATGTCGGAGCCGTCGCGCACTGCGCCACGGTAGACTCGCGTCGGTCCCAGGCCGGCATCGCCGGTGAAGTAGTAGGCCACAATGCCGTTCCGCTCAAGCCAGCGCGTCACCCATGCGGGATGGTTGCCGACCGGCGCGGAGTACTCGGTAATATGAGTGCCAGAGACGCGTTCCAGAGCGTCTTTGTTCATTTCCAGGTATTTCACGAACTCACTTTCATTGTCATCGCTGACGTTATTGCCAAAGTAGTTGTGGATCCAGCCGCCATGACTGCCAATCGAATTTCCGCGAGCCTGCAGGTATCGGATCCATTTCTGCGCTTCGGCATCATGGGCGACGTCGAGCCCCTTGTGGTCGCCAAAGGCATCGACGTCGGGCCCGGCGGTGAAGTGGATGGAGAATTTCCCCCGGTCGAAAATGCCTGCGTCGACCAATGTCTTAAGAGGTTTCAACGACGAGTGCGCGTCGATATGCCAGTTGAATATCAATCCGCCCACACCGTCGGGGACCGAGCCCAAATAGGGTAGCCCAATCATTTGCACGCCAAAGAAATGAAGGAACGAATGCAGTAGGAGTCCGTCGGTGCGCGACGCTAAATACCCCAGCGGCAGGTTCACGAAGAGCACGTGCCCCAGTTCGTCCTGCCGATAACCGGCAGCCAGGGCCCGTTTGGATTTCAGCAGGACAGTGCCATCGAAGTCGCCAATGGTGCGGAAAACGGGGTAGTTAACATCACCGTACTGATAGGCCGAGAAAGCGTACCTGTTATTCGTCTCATCATGCGCGGCCACTGCATGCCAAAGCTCCAACTTGCCGCGCCCATCAACCGGGACGAAACTTCCCGGAGGTATGCCGATTTCACGCATAGCAGCGCCGGTCCCGGTGATTTGCGCCGGTTCCATCGTGGAAGTGAGATACCGGTCGTAGAGAGCGTAATGCACACCCACCAGAGATGAGAGGCGCGAGTCACCCGCGGGAAAGCGGCCGTTCAGATCCCAGGTGCAGGCATCGTAGACCACCATGAGATTTCCGCCCGCGTGGACATAGCGATACAGTTCACCGATCAGCACGTCGTTGGCGGAACGATGGAGCTCATCCGGAAGGATGACACCGGTGGGATGAATGGGCGTCAGCGGGTCAAGAAAATCGGAATCGTGAATGGGCTCTAAGTGAAGGCCTTCTTCGCTGGCGGCGTCCAGCCACTCCCGCACCGCTGGCGTGCTGAAGGCGACTCCATCAGGAAGGAGGAGAACCAGAGTGTCCGCCCCAGCGCCAAGAGTCGTCCCATCATGACGATGCAGATAGCTCATCCGAGCAAAAATCAGCAGCGGCGCGAGAGCCGCGATGCACACATACTTGAGGCCCTTTTTCATGGTTGCGCCGTCAAAGCTGCACAGGCTTGAGGATCGAGCAAGCGCGGCTGTGAGAAACGCGCCTCTAGAGACTGCCACACCGCTTCTTCCAACACGTTCCAGGAACTGCTGTCACGAAGCGAGCCGGAGTGCGAAGTCCAGCAAGCCGCCGACCTGGCGTCGCCCAGTTTCTCGGCCGCCAGCGCGACCAAGCCCCAGGGGTGAGTGTCATACCGCCGTTCAATCCAACCAGCGCCAAACGCCTGCTTCCACTTTTCCCACGCCTGCCGCGGATCTTGACCGGGACCGCTTACGTCCGCCAGCCACGGGTAAACCTGCGCGACACTGTCGGGATAAAAGGCGGGACGGCTCTTCTGCATCGAAGGACGAAAGCGTCCGGAACGACGGTCCCAGAAGATTCGCTGGATGGCGGCGGCGAGGTGCTCGGCCTGGGCATCGGTGGCAGACGCTGCCGGGTCGTGCAGGCGCGACTGCGCGCGGGCAACATCTTTGAGCG
>Ga0185299_10002633_pt1 | contig 26975 bp, 21 predicted proteins | sample PaiPotPPA55metaG_FD_128002 | JGI IMG/M metagenome (GOLD analysis project Ga0185299, IMG submission 128002) | Iron sulfur acid spring bacterial and archeal communities from Banff, Canada, to study Microbial Dark Matter (Phase II) - Paint Pots PPA... ...
TCCTTGCCGGCTCGGCCGCAGTCAGAACGCCGCACTTAGCCCGCAAACTCCGCCTACACGATTACTTCGCCTTAGCTTTCGGCACCATGATCGGCACAGGCTGGCTAGTCCTAATGGACGACTGGCTAGGCCGAGGCGGCCCGCTAGGCGCCATCCTAGGTTTCGTCCTGGGCGGAATCATTCTCCTCCCGGTAGGCTACGTCTACGGCCAATGGGTCCTCCGCCTCCCCGACGCCGCAGGCGAAGCCGCCTACACCGCGCAAGTTTTCCCACCCATCGTCAGCTATTTCACCGGCTGGATCATGCTGCTCGCCTATTTCATCGTCTGCCCGTGGGAAGCCATAGCCCTGGGCAAAATCGCCGCCTATATTTTCCCCAAGCTAGATTCCATCGAGCTCTACCGCGTAGCAGGCCAACCAGTCTTCCTACTCCGTCTGGTTTTAGGGGTAGCGCTCACACTCTTTCTCACCACCATCAACTATCGTGGCATCCGCCAGAGCGCCAATTTTCAGAAAGGTATGACCAGCATCGTGCTTGTAATTTTCGTCGCGCTGCTCGCCATGAGCGCCGCTCGCGGAGCGCCCGCCAATTTTCAACCGGTCTTCCGCGCCACGCCGCTAGTCTCCATTCTCCTGACGCTTCAAATCGTTCCGTATTTCCTCACCGGCTTCGAGTCTGTCCCCAAGTATGCCGAAGAAGCCAACCCCGACCTGCGCGGCAAAACCTACATGACCGCCATTGCCATGGCGCTAGGCGTTGGCGTGTTCTTCTACGCGTTCTCGGTCGCCGCAGTCGCCTACATCGCCCCGTGGCCCAGCCTGCTCGGAAAACGCTTTGCCACCGCCATAGCCTTCGAGCACGGCCTCGGCGTCCACTGGCCCGTCCAACTGATCCTGGTCATGGCCATGTTTGGCCTCTTCCAATGTTTCAACGGCAATTTTGCCGCCTCCACACGCATGGTCTTCGCCTTCGGCCGCAACGGCTCCATCCCCGCCCCGCTAGCCCGGGTCCACCCGCGCTTCCAAACTCCCAGCAATGCCATCCTAATCGTCGGCGCAGCCACATTAGTTGCCGTATTCCTCGGCGACGCCCTTTTGGTCCCAGTCACCGAGGTAGGTTCCGCAGCCGCAGCCTTCGGCTGGCTAGCCTCCTGCGTCTCCCTCCTGGTAGTGGCCTCGCGCCCCGTCCCCACTGGTAGCACCGGTTTACCCAGAGCAACGCAGAGCGTCGCGAAGGGCTTCCAGCCGGCTCACACCGCAAAACTCCGCATAATGGCCACCTTCGGCGCCATAGCCGCCCTAGCCCTGGTCCTAATGAAATTTCTCCCCATCGCCCCAGGCCACTTCACCACCGCCGAATACATCGCCCTAGCCTTCTGGCTCGTACTCGGCGCAATCCTTCGCGTCCGTCGTCGGTCGTAGGAGCGGGGTTCACTCCGCCCGGCGTCAAGACCCACCTCGCCGCCCAGTAGCACAGACACTTGTCCGTGCCCGACGTGCACCCAGCCCCCTATTTCTGATCCCGTTGCTTTTTCCACTCCTCGCGAAACGCCGTTTCCCGCTCCGCAACGTAACTCTTGTAGCCTTCCGGATCGATAAACGGATTCGGCGCCCCATCCCTCAGTAACGCAAACTTCTCCGCCATCCCGTAATAACCCCCATGCGCCCCCAAAAACACATCGCACGCCAAAGACTTCCACACTCGAAACGCCCGTTCGTAATCCTGCGCAATCTCTGGATACGCCGCATTGTTCACCAGCTTGTATCCGTCATTCACGTTCGGGCTACCAACAATCACCACGTCGTACTTCCTTCCGTCCGCGCCCTCGCCTGCCTTCATCGTCCACGTCGTGCAGCCCTTCGTATGACCCGGCGTCTTGCGCGCCACCAGCACCACACCGCCCAGTTTCACCTCGTCACCGTCGTGCAGCACGCGATCCACTTTCATCGCCGGATAAAGCATGTCCGGCGAATTCCCGTACTGGAAGTCCGCCTTCCCTCCAGACTCCACCACGGGCACATCGGCATCCATCACCATGTATTTCGCGCCCGTCAATTCCTTCACCCGCGCGCTGCCCGCGCAATGATCGAAATGCGCGTGGCTGATCAGCAGAATCTTCACGTCGCTGAATTTAAACCCCAGCTTCTCCACGCTCGCCTTGATGAGCGGGACGCTCGCTTCCAGACTACTGTTGATCAGAATGTGTCCTGAAGGCGTCGTGATCAGATACGACGCCAACCCCGCGCTCCCCACGTAGTACACATCCCCCACGACCCGATGCGGCGGAAAAGCCACCATCCAGTCATTCGCTTGAGGCCCCGCTGGTTGAGGCATCGCCCCGCCGGTCCCCTGCGCCGCCACCCCATCGAAATCGCCATCGCTCGTCACCTTTCGGTCGAGCGCAGACGCAACTGCATACCCCTCCGACCGCAACCAAAGCCGCCCGCCTACCAACGCCACCGCAGTCATTGCCAGAATCACAAACTGAGTCCTGTTCCCCGCCACAGCAACCCACCTCCATCAGAATCCCGCCGATCTTACCGGCACACCACATCAAGCCTTGTAGGGGCGGGGTTCACTCCGCCCGCCGTCAACCCCCGACGCAACCTAACCCCGAGCACCAACCGCCTTTGCCCCGTCACCGCGCTACCACCACCGGTAAAATCACCGCCGACGCATGCTCCCCATCATGCAAAATCACATTCGTAGCCTTCGTGAACGATTGCTCAGACATCTTTGGGTCGGTCATGATCAATCCTTGCTCCCCGGTATTCAAGTTCCGATCAAACCGCGGAAAATTACTACTCGAAATCTCCAATCGCAAAACGTGCCCCTTCTTGAAAACATTACTGGTAGCCCACAAATCGATCACAAACCTATAAACCTGCCCGGGATTGATCAAAGTCGGCGTCTCCTGCGAGTCCCGATACCGCGCCCGCAAAATCCCCTCCGTCAAATTCTGCGCAAACCCATCCGGCCAAACATCCACCAGCTTCGCCGTAAAATCCGTATCCGCCGCCGAAGACTTCGCGAATAGCTCCACGCTGACCGGCCCGGTCACCTCCATGTCCTGCGCCAGCACCGGCGTCGAATACACCAGCACATCCTCGCGTGCTTCCACCACGCGCTGGTCCCGTGGCCCGGCCTCCCAATGCTCGCTATCGCAGCACAGCGGCCCTCCGACCGTAGGCGCCGGCTTCCCCGGATCGTAAACAAATGAATCCGCAGACTCCTTGCCGGGCGCCGCAATCGACAGCGTGCCATTCCCGCGCAGAGAATTCGCCGCGCCGCCCGAGTGCAGAAAATATTTCGTCTCCCGCGTCCGCGCCAAAGGCCAAGCCTCCTCCTCGCGCCACTGGTTTACTCCCATCACGAAAATTTTCACCGGCTTCCCCGAAGCAAACCGGTTCCGCGCACCCTTGAACAAAAAATCGTACCAGTCCAGGGTCGCGTCGTCCTCCTTGAACGCCGCCTCCGGCCCGAAGTCCACGTCGCCGACCTTGCGTTCATCTCCCGCGTGCCCCCCGATCGTCACCAGAAGCTGCTGCCCGTTCCGCGCCGCGTCGCTGCCTCCGTGCGTTTTGATCCCTGCATAGTTCCGCAGCGATCCACCCAGAAAAATGTCGTACCACGCCGCGGTGTGCAGCGCCGGAACCGTGATGTCGCCGTAATGTTCCTCAATCGAAACGTGCTTCCAGTACTCGTCATAATTGGGGTGCGCAAGCCAATCCAGAAAATAAGGCGCCAGCGAAGCCGTAGCGGTCGCATCCATCCCGTGCAAATTGAACAAGGGATATTTCTCCAACGGCAGCGTCCACATCCCTTCCACCGCGGTGGTCGCGCCCTTAACCCTGCGGTCCAAAGTGTCCCACGCTAGCCCTGACGTCCACGATTCGTCGAACCACTGCTCGAACGCGCCGCCCTGATACGTCCAGTTCGAGTGATAATTGCTCGCAGTCACCACGGGACAAATCCCCGCCAGGTGCGGCGGATGCGTGATCGCCGCCAGCATCTGCGTCGCCCCCACATACGACCCGCCAAACATCCCCACCTTGCCGTTGGAATAAGGAAGCGCCGCGGCCCATTCGATCGTGTCGTACCCGTCGTTCGCCTCATTCTTGAACGGGTACCACTCCCCCTCCGAAGCATATCGCCCGCGCACATCAAGAATAATGACCACATATCCCCGCGAAGCCCCCCGCAACCCCATAGCAAAATTCCTCTTGTCATAAGGAGTCCGCTCCAACAACACGGGGAATTTCCCCTCAACCGCAGGCCGATAAATGTCCGCACGAAGCACCACGCCATCGCGCATCGCCACCTTAACGTCATGCTCATAAGCCACGGGATAAGCCTCCGCCCCAAAGCAAACCCGACCGGAAGCCAAGGTTGCGACAAGCATCGCCACAATCACAAACCGTAGTCCGTCCACCGTCATAGCAAGGCACCTCCGCCCGAAAGCACCGCGAGAAAGTACCACATCCCGCCCACCCCGTTGTTAGTGGGGGGCAGTTTCCGATTAGCGCGGCGGTCTCAATGGGTCGACGCAACACCAGCTCGGAGTCGACCTGCAGGAGTCTCAACAGCTAAAGTCGTTCGCGAGCGTGGAGTCCGACGGAACACTACCCTGTTTAGTTCTGATTGAGTGCTGCTGGACGGATCGGTTCTCTATGGGGGAGTATTATCAGATCGGCTGATGCACTGGCTGAGCTCGCAGCGTTTACCAGGCACTGGAGAAAATCGACAGCGCAGCCAAGCGCCTTTACGGCAAAGAGAATAATTTACTTCCGCAGGTCTTAACTGCCATGATATGGATTTTTCGGCTCCCTAGACGATCAGATTGCTGGTGAGCTTGAAGAGTAAAGAGTTAGGATAACGTATCAGGTTGGAACGCTACTTTGGCAAGCTATCATGGACACTAAGCTCACGATTCTGCATATTGAGGACAGCCCCGCCTACGCGAGTCTTGTTCGCCAATATCTGTCCGAAATTACAGCCTTCTCCTGCCACTGCACCCAGCGCGACACACTAGCGGCCGCGCTTTCAGAAATCGCTCGCCAGATGCCCGACCTCATCCTCCTCGATCCTGGTCTCCCCGATGCTCGTGACCTCGAAGCCATTCATCAGTTGCGTGCTTTGGCTCCCGAGGTTCCTCTCGTGCTCCTAACCGGGCACGACGACGAAGAGCTTGCCACCAAGGCCCTCCGAGCCGGGGCTCAGGATTATGTCTGCAAAAACGACGTCGATAACCGATCGCTTGCTCGTGCTTTGCGCTACGCCATGGAGCGCCATCGCGTGCAGTCCAGTTTGCGCACTCTGGCGCTGTTCGACGACCTCACCGGCCTTTACAATCATCGCGGCTTCCGCATCCTGGCCGAACAGCACCTGAAGCTCATTACCCGGTCGGGCGGCCGCGTCCTGCTCGTCTGCATTGATTTGGACGGGCTGAAGTACATCAACGACAATTTCGGTCACCAGGAGGGCAACCGCGCTCTGGCGGAAGCCGCCGAAATTCTCAAAAGCTGCTTTCGACAATCGGATGTCATCGGGCGGTTAGGCGGCGATGAGTTTGCCGTGCTGGTGACCAACGCCGAAGACTCATGCGGCGAAGTCATCCGAACGCGTCTTCAGCGGAAGCTCAAGGTCATCAACTCCGCGGCCGAACGCCGCTATGAGCTGTGCCTCAGCGTCGGAATCCTCACTGCCGACTCCTCCGACGCTTCCTTAGGCAACCTCGTCGAACTGCTTGCACGCGCCGACGCCCTCATGTATGAGGAGAAACGCAAAAAGCGCGGTAGCCAATGCGAGCAGCCGCTGCTCAATTAGTGTCGCGTAACCGAAGAAAGTGACACATGGGCGCTCCTGGACTAGCGCCTGCAACAGGTTGGAAATCGCAAGTGTTTCTTGCACTTGCGGGGTCCAGCACGTTGCAGTCCATGTGTCATCTATTTATGAAACACGATATGAGCTCCTGGGGATCATTTGACTCCCACCACGGCGAATACGTCTAACGAAAGATGTTGGCTCTTTGCACTGGTCCTTTCTGTGCCCGGTTAGTCGTGCCAGCTCAACTGGTCGATGCAACACCATCTAGGCTGTTGATCGGCCAACGCTTCCCTGTAGAGAACCGAAATCTCCGGCTGTAGTCAATCACACCTGGCCAGGAGGGTGTTCCGCTTGAATCAGCGCAGCGAACGACCCTTGGCTGCTGAAAGCCCTGCGCGTGGGCTTCGAGCAGGTGTTGCGTCGACCCATTGAGACCGCCGCGTTTACCAGGCTGATGGAAACGACCTTTCGTTGTATTGTGCCTGCAGGCCCGTAATCCAGACCGATTCTAGGAGCGGACTAAAATGGCCGATGAAAAGATGCGCGTACACTTTGGCGACTATCTGGGCAAAGCTGAAGTGATTATTTATTCCGTTCTTGCCGTGTTGCTGTTCGTAACAGCACTCGCAACGATTGCAAATGCCGGCAAAATTCTCTGGGAAGGTGTCAGTCATTGGACGTTTGCCACCGAGACGCTGCGGGTACTGGATCAACTGCTCGTTGTGCTGATGCTTGTGGAGATTCTCCATACGGTGCGCATCTCCATCCACTCACATTACCTGGTCACCGAACCATTTCTCGTTGTGGGCTTGATTGCGTCGATTCGGCGCATCCTCGTGATTACTTTAGAAGCGGCCACTCTCACGAAGGGTGGGGCGTGGTCGGTCGAGGGCGCCAGCATTTTTCGAGCCAGCATGATGGAGCTTGGACTATTGGGATTGCTCGTCCTGATTTTGGTGTCTTCTATAACGCTCTTGCGCCGCTTCGCTGCCCCACCGGAAAACGTGGACGCCTAGGGACACGTGGCTCGGAGCTATCACGAGGATACGGGCAGGAAGTCCGAGTCAATAAGTCCAAATGAAGCGTAAGACCAGGCTGCGCCCGTTAATTCCCGGTTCATCGGACTTCCGAACATGCGCATGTGCTGCAATTTCAGTTGTCCGCTAGGCGCGTTTACCGTCCAAGTGACTGATTCGCTGGGCTTGCTCAGGACCAACTCGACTGCTAATTCGCTGTCGCTTACGCTTGCGATATGAAGATGGTCAAATCAAACATTAGGAATTTGCTGGTCGGCTGCGGCGTTTATTATGTTTCGTGGTGGGTCGCCTACCCGTTGGCGTTCGTATATGGGAAGCTGACGGAACGGATTATCTATCGTGGCGAATTCGCTAGCACGGTCTTGATGCCATTGGTAACCACTGCCCCATACGCGTTGGTCGCCGTCTGCGTCGGTGCATCTGTAGCTTGGCTAGTTGATTCAGAACGACCACTTCGCTGGGCGATATTTCCGGCAGCGCTCTATATTTTCTTCGGTACCATCGGCTATCACTGGGCGCGACAACCGTTGCTCCTCGACCGGGTAGCACAGGTAATCGATGCTACATTCATGGGGATCGCCTGTCTCGGCGGCGCCTGGATTGCCGTCCGTGGGCGAGCTCCTTCTCATTACCCGGCCAACTCCTCATTAGTCGGATAACCGTACATCCGGCGTATCGGAACTCGACTTGTCCGGTAAGCGCTTTATCAGGCTGTTGAGTTTTTCAGGCGGATTCCGGCATTGGTGCGTGGCGCGCCTTCGAGCTGTCGGCTTTTACTTCACTTTTTGGGGTTCTCTTCCAGGTCTTTGTAGATGACATGCCCTTCGTGAGCGCACCCTGTCTGTTCTTCTAGCGAGAGAGGTGTCACTTTCTCGTTTGCCAGCACAGAATCGCACCGCATGTAGTTCTCAAACCCGGGCGCTGAAAATACGAACACCACGCTGGCGGTCTCGGCCCCAGCGTTCTTTACACTTACCCAGGTATACCCCGGAATGAACACCGTTCCTCCTGCGTGCAGATCGCGTTCCTGGTCTCCCAGATGAACGTGAACGGTTCCTTTTTCGATATACACAATTTCATCCTGCCCGAGGTGTTTGTGGGTTGGAAATTCGTCTCCGGGCGCCGTGTCCTTAGTTCCCATAACAAGGTGCTGTGAACCGTTGTTTTTTGGGCTCACCTTCAGCATGAAGTCCCCAGGAGGAGGTTCTCGCCAAATCCGCCGCTCACCCTCATTTTTCTCCAGCAGGAGTGGTTTTGGAGCGGCCTGGGACTTGGTTGCGGAACTGGATTGAGCTGATCGAGTTTGCAAGACGCAAACCGCAACGAGCATCACAGCTATTGTCGCAAACGCTTTCCTAACTGATTTTGAGTTCATGCGGCACATCTCCTTTCCTGACTGGCACGACCGGATGGTATCACTCCGAATCGCTCATCCTCAGCTAGGAACCGACGCTTTGAGCGGCTAACTCCCGATTAGTCGCTAGCCGTAATCGGAAACTGACCCACGCGCGGGTGCCCCACCCTTCGCATTTAAGGGTAGGGTCTTTGACTTTTCCGGCTTCTGCGGTGAACGCTAATCGGCACAAACCGTTATCGTCAACGCCTGGTCCGCATCGGCCAACTGAGTGTTCTTCTTCTATCACTGAGTACTTCGCTTCCGCCGCGAATAACAGCGACGCGAAAGACTCCGAAACTCCCCTCGCTGACATAACCATTCGAATACTAACGAAATTTCGTTTGACAAAGAGTAAATATCATGCTATCCTAGGTTGTGACGCTTCAAATTTACCGCCGCCCGAGCGCCCTGCCGTTCTGTTCCTCGCCGTTGGCCTCATTTCATTGCCCTTTGTTTTCAGTAACTTCCAACATCATTTTCCCGCAACCCCTTTCGTTTCACATTCATAAGAAAAACACCGGGGGTATGGGGGTCAAAGAACGAAGCTAAGGCGAAAGCCCAAACTTCGCTGACCACCTCGTCCCAATTTGGAACTCGTCGCAGCCTCGCTGGCTCTCAACTTCTTGCTCCAGCCCGTCCATGTATACTCGTTGCTGCGACCAACGATGATTCCTTTCCTCCACTTAGGCCCTCTCACGATTCCCACATTTGGCCTCATGGTCGCGACCGCTCTCTTCGTCTCGGCTTACGTCCTGCAAGCCGACTTCGACCGGCGTCGGCCGCAACTCGAGAAACTCAAGGGCTACGCAGGCACCCGCGACGAAGGCTTCCTGGTGATCGGCATCGCGGGCCTCGCCGGTCTCGCGGGCGCGCGGCTGTATCACGTGCTCGAAAGCCCGAGCGAATTTTTTGCCGATCCGTGGCCGCAGCTCTTCAGCCGCTTCGGCTTCGCCTGGTTTGGAGGATTTCTCGGTGGGTTCGTCGCGCTCCTTTTTCTGGCGCGCCGCCTCAAAATTCCGGCGCTGGAATTCATGGACATCTGCTCGCCGGCGGCGTGCGTCGGCTACGCCATCGGCCGCATCGGCTGCCTGCTTTCGGGCGACGGCGACTACGGCATCCCAACGTCACTCCCGTGGGGCATGAGTTTTCCAAATGGCGTCGTGCCCACCACCCAGCGTGTCCATCCAACGCCGCTCTACGAATTTTTCATCTGGATGGCCATCGCCGCAATCCTCTGGCGCATGGGCGCGAAATATTTGCGCGAGCCAATAAACGGGGCCAAAGGCGAAATTTTCTGCATGTATCTGATCCTAACCGGCATCGCGCGCTTTCTGATCGAGTTCATCCGCATCAATCCGCGTTCGTTCTTCGGCATGAGCAACGCGCAAGCCGCCAGCCTGGTCTCGGTCGCGCTGGGCGTCGTCTTACTCTTGCGGCTCAAGAGCAAATTCCGCGCCGTGAAGAAAACCGCGACCGCGTAGGTTGGTCCCGACTCCAATTTGTGCGTAACGGATCGCGAAAGCCATCGCGCCATCGAAGGGATCAGGCGCTTCTAACCTCTAATTTCTAATTTCTGGTTCACAGCATTTGGCGGAGGACGTACTGCAGGATGCCGCCGTGACGGTAGTAGGAGGCTTCTTCGGGGGTATCGACGCGAGCTTTGGCGATGAATTGTTTTTCTTTGCCGTCGTCGGATTTAGCGCGGACGGTGATGTCTTTGCCGGGAACGAGGGAGGCGACGCCTTCGATCGAGAAAACTTCGTGGCCGGTCAGGCCCAGCAATTCGCGGTTTTCGCCTGGCTTGAATTCCAGCGGGAGGACGCCCATGCCGATCAGGTTGCTGCGGTGGATGCGCTCGTAGCTTCCCGCGATGACTGCGCGCGCGCCGAGCAGTCGCGTGCCTTTCGCGGCCCAGTCGCGCGACGAGCCGGAGCCATATTCTTTTCCGGCGATCACCACCAGTGGCACGCCGGCTTCGCGATATTTCACTGCGGCGTCATAGATCGACATTTTTTCGCCACCGGGCAGATAGAGCGTCCAGCCGCCTTCAGTGCCGGGAGCGAGTTGATTGCGCAGCCGAATGTTCGCGAAGGTGCCGCGGACCATGACTTCGTGATTGCCGCGCCGCGCGCCGTAGGAATTGAATTCATGCGGCTTCACACCGTTCGCGATGAGATATTTTCCCGCGGGCGAATCGACGGGGATCGAACCCGCCGGAGAAATATGATCGGTGGTGACGCTGTCGCCGAGCACGGCGAGCACGCGCGCGCCGTGAATATCCGCGAGCGCCGGCGGCGTCTTCGGCATGCTCTCGAAATACGGCGGCAGCTTGATGTACGTCGACTTGGGATCCCACTGGTAAAGATCGCCTTCGGGAATCTTCATCCCCTTCCAGTGCGCGTCGCCCTCGAACACTTCGCCGTATTGCTTCAGGTACATGTCGGTAGTCACCGAAGCCCGAACCGTGGATTCAATTTCTTGCGGTGTCGGCCAGATGTCGCGCAGGAAAACGGGTTTCCCATCGGAGCCGTTGCCAAGAGATTCCGTGGTGAGATCGAGATCCATGCGCCCTGCGAGCGCGTAAGCAACTACAAGTGGCGGAGAAGCGAGATAGTTCGCGCGTACCAGCGGGTGAATGCGTCCTTCAAAATTGCGATTGCCGCTGAGCACCGCGACCGCGACCAGGTTGTTGTCCTTGATGGCCGCGCCAATGGCGTCGGGAAGCGGGCCGCTGTTGCCTATGCACGTGGTACAGCCGTAGCCGACCAGATTGAACTTGAGCTTATCGAGGAACACGTTCAGTCCAGAAGCTGCAAGGTAGTCGGTGACAACTTTCGAGCCGGGCGCGAGGCTTGTTTTCACCCACGGCTTGATTTGCAGGCCGCGCTCCACGGCTTTTTTCGCGAGCAATCCCGCGCCGAGCATCAACGAGGGATTCGACGTATTCGTGCAGCTGGTAATCGCGGCGATTACCACCGCGCCGCTCGAAAAATCGAACGAATCCCCATTGTTGCGGACAGCGACGTGCTTGTCAGGCGCGCCTTCGACGACTTTCGTGAATGAGGATTTCGCATTGCGTAGCGAGACGCGATCCTGCGGGCGCTTTGGTCCGGCGACCGTGGACTCGACAGTTGCGAGATCGAGCTCCAGCTTGTCGCTGAACAGCGGTTCGGTAGTGGAATCCGTGCGGAACAGGAACTGCTCCTTGCAATACGCTTCGACCAGCGCGATCTGCTCGTGAGTGCGGCCGGTGAATTGGAGATACGCAAGCGTTTCGGCATCCACCGGGAAAAAGCCCATGGTCGCGCCATATTCCGGAGCCATGTTAGCGATGGTGGCGCGATCGGGAACGCTCAAACTGGAAAGGCCAGTCCCGTAGAACTCGACGAATTTTCCGACCACGCCTTTTTTTCGCAGCATTTCGGTGACGGTGAGGACGAGGTCGGTGGCCGTCGCGCCCTCGCTCAGCTTTCCGTGCAGCCGGAAGCCCACGACTTCTGGAACAAGCATCGAAGAAGGCTGGCCGAGCATGGCCGCTTCCGCTTCGATACCGCCGACACCCCACCCAAATACGCCGAGCGCATTGACCATGGTGGTATGCGAGTCGGTGCCGACCACGGAGTCGGGGTACGCCTCGAATTTATTTCCAGCCGGCATGGCGCAGACGACGCGCGCGAGATATTCGAGGTTGACCTGGTGGCAGATGCCGGTATCCGGCGGAACAACTTTGAAATTCTGGAAGGCGGTCTGGCCCCATCGCAAAAAAGCATAGCGCTCGACGTTGCGCTGAAATTCCAACTCGGCGTTCAAGCCGAAAGCATTGGCGGTGCCGAAGCTGTCCACCTGCACGGAATGGTCGATCACCAGCTCCGCCGGGAACAGTGGATTGATGCGCTTGGGATTGCCGCCCATGCGCTTCATCGCTTCTCGCATGGTGGCGAAATCGACGACGGCCGGCACGCCGGTGAAGTCCTGCAACAGCACGCGCGCGGGCATGAACGCGATCTCTTTTTGCGCGGCGTTGGGTGTCCATCTTGCTAAGGCGCGAATATCTTCTGGGTGAACGGTGCGGCCATCTTCAAAGCGAAGCAAGTTTTCCAGCAGTACGCGCAAGGAGAATGGCAATGTCGCAAGCGTGGCGACGCCCTGTTTTTCGAGCATTTCCAGGCGATGAATTTGAAACGCTTGCGCGCCAACGTTCAAGGTGTCGCGCGTATTGAAGGAATTCCCGGCGGAGATGGCCATTCTGGCGGTCCTTTCGCGGAGTTCGCAACTCTATGATAGCCGAAAAGGAATGATCGTGCGGCGAGGGGTGCCAAGGACCGCGTGATTCGTATTGCAGGCGGAGCGGGCGAAAATCCAGCGGAGAGAATGAAGAGCTATCCGGGTAGCAGCCGTTCCGGGCGGGTTCCGAACGATGCGACCGCAATGAAAACTAAAACGCTCTATACAGCTTCGACACCGGAGTTCATCGGCGGCCGCGCCTCCAGTTTGTCCGGTAGCGGAACGGCTCCCGGCGAAACCTCCAGCGAAGCGAGGAGAAGAGGGGTGTGCAACCAGAAACGGTCGGCTTCCGACAATTTGCTCCATCGCTTAGAGCACAGTGTTTCGGTGCCCTCGGCGGAACATCCTTCTCGTTGGAGCATTTCTCGCCGGGTTTCGATGGCACTTGCGTTCCAATAACGCTCGGGAGTGGGCCTATTTTGTCGCTGAAACCAATTAAGAATCGATCGAACCATAGGGTCCTTCCTCAACGTTAGAAGGCGGGGGCCATAAGCGTATGGCAGCCGCAAACCGAAAAGCTAAATCATTATTTAAACGCTCTAGATTCGAAAAAATGGAGCCATGAGATTTCTGCTCGTCGAACGTCAAATCAAGAAGGGGGAGGGTAGCCCTTGGACGTTTAGCCGACGGGGAACGCGGTGATCACAGGCGGGGAATATAAGTCATGTGTCTGTATGAGGTTGCGAGCGGCAAACCGATTCCTCAAAAAAAGGGATCTTGGCCTGTCGAATTGAAGGCGCCTCAATCGACGTTAGAGTAGAGGCAGGATACAGCCGGTGGTAACCGGCGGAAAGAGGCCCGGGTCCTGACTCGAACCAAAAGGAGACTAAGAGATGCGATTCATGATGATTGTGAAAGCCAATAAGGATTCGGAAGCAGGGGTCATGCCGAGCCAAGAACTGCTTTCCGCGATGAGCAAGTACAACGAGGAATTGATGAAAGCGGGCGTGCTGCTGGACGGCGCCGGATTGCAAGCCAGCTCGAAGGGCGCACGTGTCAAATTTTCGGGCGGGAAGCGTACCGTCGTCGACGGTCCGTTCACGGAGTCCAAGGAACTGATCGCCGGTTATTGGATCATTCAAGTGAAGTCGCGGGAAGAGGCGATCGAGTGGGCCAAGCGAGCGCCGGCGCCACACGGTCCGCACCAGGAGAGCGAGATCGAGCTGCGGCAGTTTTTCGAGATGGAAGACTTTGGGCCGAGTGAAGCTGTTGATCGCGCGAGGGAATTGGGGAAGGAACTGGAGAAAAGGAAGTAGCTGCGGCGGACGCTTCGGCGATGCGGCGGCGACCAGTTCACAGGTGAGGGAGGGCAAAGCGATGAAAAAACTTTTGATTCCAGCGTTGTTGGTCGTTTCCGCCGCATTCGCGCCGGGACTGCGGGATGCCGTCGAACTCCCGGAGCGGGCTTGCGAGATCGCGCAAGAGGTAGCCCGACCATTGTTCTGGCATCTGTGGGATAAAGTGCTTACGCGCGAGTTGGCGCGCGGGATGCAGCCGACAAGCGGCGCAGGCGTAGAACCGGAGTGGCAAATGGCGCTGCGTAGCGACGCCGTCGTGTGTATCTTCTTTCACGTTTTTCTAAAGCATGCGTTCGACGGCGTGGTATCCGCCGCTGAAAAAAATAATACGTTTCTCGTGTCGATTCCGGAGTGTCCCGTTCGTCGCACAATAGGGAGAGGTTGCAGCTCGTTTCTCACCACCCGGCTGTTTACCGCCGGATCCAAACTTTTAAGGAGATCATCATGAAATTCCTAAGCATCTACAAGAGCGTTGAAAGAGGCGTTCCTCCCTCTCAGGAAGAGATGTCCAGGATGGGGAAGCTGGTCGAGGAAGGGATGAAGGCCGGTTGGCTGCTTGGAACGGAAGGTTGCTTGCCCAGTGCGCTCGGCGCGCGCGTTCGGCTGTCCGACGGCAAAATAAGCGTCACGGACGGACCGTTTACCGAGTCCAAGGAAGTGGTCGGCGGGTTCGCCATTCTTCGGGCGAATTCCAAGGCCGAAGCGATCCAATTGGCAAAGGACTTCCTCAGCGTCGTGGGTACGGGTGAGTGCGAGCTTCGGCAAATCTACGAAGCGCCGCAGGGGGCTAGCGCTGCGAAGTCCTAGCTGTCGGCCCCTCTTGAGATCCTCAGCAGATTGTCGCGTGACGAGCTAAAAAGCAGATCCCTCACCCGCGAAAGACGCGGGTTTGATTTCATGACGGATGACAACTCGTTGGAAAATATTCCGATTGAGGCTAAGTCTAAACCCGCACCCTTTGAAAAGCGCAAAGGGTGCGGCACCCAATCCTTGCACCCAACCGATGTCTCGGTGAGCGAAAAAATAATCGTTTTCTCGTGTCGATTCCGGAGTGCCCCATTCGTCGCACGATTGGGAGAGGTTGCAGCTTTTTCCATCCAGCTGTTTGACGCCGGATCCAAACTTTTGAGGAGATCGTCGTGAAATTCCTAAGCATCTACAAGACCGTGGAATCAGGGCTTCCGCCGTCGCAGGACGAAATTTGCAAAATGGGCGCGTTGATCGAAGAAGGGATGAAAGCCGGATATCTGCTTGCGGTCGAAGGCTGCATGCCAAGCGCGTCGGGGGCGCGCGTTCGGCGCTCCAACGGGAATATCAAGGTGACTGACGGGCCGTTCACGGAGGCCAAGGAAGTGGTTGGCGGTCTGGCCATCATACAGGCGAAGTCCAGGGAGGAAGCCATCGATCACGTCAAAACTTTTCTTGGGCATGCTGCCGATGGCGAATGCGAGCTTCGGCAACTCTGCGAGGCGCCGCAAGCGCAAGGCGCCGGGCGATCGTAGGAGTTGTCGGACCCTCTGAGATATTCAGGAGAGGTCGCGTGAAGCGAAAGAGCGGATTCCTCACTCCGCAAAAGGCTCGGGCGCGGACCTAGTGGAAATTTGGGGTGGGAATGATTGCGGTTGAAGTTGAATCTAAACCCGCACCCTTTGAAAACCGCAAAGGGTGCGGCACCCAAACCTGAGACCGCGAGCGAAAAAGCAGATGCCTCGCCCGCATAGGGCTCGGGCTCGGGATGACAACCTCGGTGGAAACTTCGGTCTGGGAAAAACTCCGCGGAAACTTTGGTGATTTGTCGGCCGGACGCGGCACTTGCACTTGCAAACCCTCTTGCTTAGCCTGACTGTGCTAAACGGGAGGGCTTGCAGTGTCTGTCGCTGATACCCATCGCGTCATTGACGCTGTCTGGAGAATCGAGTCGCCGAGGCTCATTGCCGGGCTGGCGCGCATCGTCCGCGATGTCGGCGTGGCGGAAGAGTTGGCGCAGGACGCGCTCGTCACCGCATTGGAGCGGTGGCCGGCGTCTGGCGTGCCGGACAATCCCGGCGCGTGGCTGATGGCCACGGCGAAACATCGCGCCATCGATCACTTTCGCCGGAATAAACTTCTCGAACGCAAGCATGAGGAGTTGGGACGCGAACTGAAGAGCCAACAGGAATCGGCCATGGCCAATTTCGACACCGCGAATCTCGACAACGAAATCGAAGACGATCTGCTGCGACTCGTTTTCGTCTCGTGTCATCCGGTGCTGCCAACCGAAGGGCGCGTTTCGCTGACGCTGCGTTTGTTGGGTGGATTAACCACGCAGGAGATCGCGCGCGCATTTCTGGTGCCGGAGCCGACGGTGGCGCAGCGCATCGTTCGCGCCAAGCGGACACTTACCGAGGCGCGGGTTCCCTTTGAGGTGCCACGCGGACCCGAACTTGCGGCGCGGTTGTCGTCCGTGCTGGAAGTGATCTACCTGATCTTCAACGAAGGCTACTCGGCGACGGCGGGTGAAGACTGGATGCGTCCCGCGCTATGCGAAGACGCGCTGCGGCTCGGACGGATTCTGGCGGGACTGGTTCCGAAGGTGGCGGAGGTTCACGGTCTGCTGGCGCTGATGGAGATCCAGGCTTCACGAACGCATGCGCGCGTCGGCGCGAAGGGCGAGCCAATCCTGCTGCTCGATCAAGACCGCACGCGCTGGGACCACATGCTGATTCGGCATGGCCTCGCGGCGCTGGAGCGCGCCGAGGAACTTGGAGGAGGTCTCGGCCCGTATGCGCTGCAGGCGGCGATTGCAGCGTGTCACGCGCGCGCGCGCACGGCTGCGGAAACAGATTGGGAGCGGATCGCGGCGCTTTACGATGCGCTGGCGCAGCTGATGCCCTCGCCGATCGTGGAGCTGAATCGCGCGGTGGCGGTGGCCATGGCGTTTGGTCCCACAGCGGGGCTCGAAATCGTCGATGCGATTGCGTCCGAGCCATCCTTGAAGGCCTATCACTTCTTGCCCAGCGTCCGCGGGGATTTTCTGTTTAAGCTGGGCCGCCTGGCCGAAGCGCAGGCCGAGTTCCAGCGTGCCGCGTTACTGACGCAAAATTCGCGCGAACGCGAATTCCTGCTAGGGCGCGCGCAATCATGCGATAACTAGCCCCCCGCAAATGCAGCGCCGGCGAGGAACTTGCGGCACGATCCAAGCTGGTAGCGCCGGCATCTCTGCCGGCCTTAGCATGATTCGAGCGAGGTGTGAACTGCGGAGGCGCTCTCCGAGAAAAATCAAAGCGTGAAGAATATGAAAAAGTTGACGGCACTAGCGGTCGCTTTTGTTGCTTTCTTCCCAGTGTGCCTGCGGGCCGCTGCGGCACAGGCAGGAGTGCCTGTGCTACCGGCGAAGCCCACGCTGGAAGTGGTGGTGTTAGGTTCTGGCGGGCCGCGCGCATTTGGGAGGGGCGGCTCGAGTTACATCGTGGCCTTCGACGGTGAGTCGCGGATTTTGGTGGATGCCGGACCGGGGGCCTTTCTGCGGATTGGAGAATTGGAATTGGATTTGGAAAAAGTGGACACGGTGTTGCTGACGCATCTGCACATCGATCACAGCGGGGATCTGGCCGCGTTTTTCAATGCGCGCGCGCTGACCAGCGACGGACCCATCGCGTACCACATTTTTGGGCCGGACGGTGCGGGACTCTTTCCTAAGACTTCGCGATTTGTTGATCTATTGGTGGGGCGCGACGGCGCGTTTGCCTATCAAAAGACGTTCGGTGCGCGCGAATCGTTTGTCGTGCGCGATCTTCCGATTCGCCTGGATTCCGCGAGCAGCAAGATTGTGAACGAGAACGGTTTGGTGGTGGAGGAGATTGCCACGCATCACGGCGACTGTCCGTCGGTGGCCTACAGGATTACGTTCAAGGACGTGGTGGTTGTTTTCTCTGGCGACATGGATGCATCGGCGCTGCCGAATCTGGTGCGTCTGGCGAAGAATGCCGATCTTTTGATTTTCAATTGCGCGGTGCTGGATCCTCCGGGTTCGCCGGCGCAATTGTACGATCTGCACACACCGCCGAAGAGAATTGGGGAAGCGGCGCGGGATAGCGGGGCGAAGAGTTTGTTGTTGAGCCATTTGGCGCCGGATGTGGAGGGGCAGGAGGATGCGGTGCGAAAGTCGATCGGTGCGGCTTACGGCGGGCCGATTCGGTTTGCCAGCGATAAGTTGCGTGTGGCGGTCGGCAAGTGACCGGGTGATGGATGCGTTTAGTTCGATGGGACTTCGAGGCCCGGCTATGGATGGAAAGCGGCAAGATCCATCGGCCGGGCGGAGCGAGCCCCGCCCCTACAATGGCTGCGGAATGTACCGCCGAGGCCCCAGTGCACGAACGCGGCGGCTTCAGATGCTTGACGGTATACTTGGGTAGATGAAGATCGTTTTGATTTCGACGTATGAGTTGGGGCGGCAGCCGTTTGGAGTAGTGTCGCCGGCGGCTTGGTTGCTGAAGCGCGGGCACGATGTGGCGTGCTTCGATTTGACGCGGCAGGAATTGGATCAGCGCGTGATTTGCGCGGCTGCTTTGATTGCGATTTATTTGCCGATGCATACGGCTACGCGGCTGGCAGCGAAATTGATTCCTTCGCTGCGAGAGCAGAATCCGGCGGCGCATGTTTGTTGTTACGGACTTTATGCGCCTATGAATGCTGAGTATTTGCGGTCGCTTGGGGTTGGGACAATTTTGGGGGGAGAGTTTGAGGGTGGGTTGGCCAGTTTGGCGGGGAGACTGGGCGGGACGGATCGAGAAAGCCACGAGATTTTTCCTCAGGGGCTGAAGCCCACCGACAAAGAGCTCCGTTCGTCGGACCTAAAGGTCCGACCCCTGACTCTTCCGGAAGATAGAACAATTCCTTCGGAATTCAGAACGACTGACGCCAGGATCGTCGAGCAGATCGAGCCGGCGATATCGCTGGAGCGGTTGAGCTTCGAGGTGCCGGACCGATCGGGGATGCCGGCTCTTGAAAAATATGCGCATCTGATTGTACCGGGGGATGGTTTCCGCGTTGTGGGATCGACGGAGGCTAGTCGCGGTTGCAAGCATTTGTGCAGGCATTGCCCGATTGTGCCGGTGTACAACGGCGTGTTCCGCATTGTAAGCCGCGACGTCGTGATGGCGGATGTGCGGCAGCAGGTCGCGGCTGGCGCGCAGCATATTTCGTTCGGCGATCCGGATTTTTTCAACGGGATACGCCATGCGATGGAGCTGGTTGCTGCGTTTCATGCGGAATTTCCTGATGTGACCTACGACGCGACCATCAAGATTGAGCATTTGCGGAAATACGAGCAGCATTTGATGACGCTGCGTGACACGGGGTGCCTGTTCGTGATCAGCGCGGTGGAGTCGGTGGACGATGGGATTTTGCGGCGGCTGGATAAAGGCCACACGCGGGAAGATTTTTTGCATGTGGCGCGGACGTTTCGGTCCTTGGGGATGACGCTGCATCCGACGTTTGTGGCGTTCACGCCGTGGACCACGATGGGCGGTTATTTGGATTTGCTGGGAGTCTTGGCGGCGGAAGATTTGGTGGAGAACGTCGCGCCGATTCAGCTGGGGATTCGGTTGCTGGTTCCGGCAGGATCGCGGTTGCTGGAGTTGGAGGAAGTGCGGCGTGAAGTTGGAGCGTTTGATGCGGAGTCGCTGGTTTATCCGTGGAGGAATGCGGATCCGCGTGTGGACGAGTCGAGTGACATGGTGCAGCAGATTGCGGCGTATGCGGACCGGATGAAGGAGTCGCGGTCGGTGGCGTTTGCTCGGATTTGGAAGGCGGCTCATGCGGCTGCGGGAATTGCTGAGCCGGGTTTGACGCTGACGGATCGGGCGGACATCGCGGTGCCTTTCTTGAGCGAGCCTTGGTATTGCTGTGCTGAGCCAACTGCGGAGCAGTTGGTTTCGATTGGGAGCGTGGCGAAGAAACCTGTGAAGGCGGCGGCTGTTGGCGCGGATGGGTTTGTTTGATTGACCAAAACGAAGATAAAGATTTAACACAGAGGGCACAGAGGTAGGAGCACTGAGGTCACGTAGAAGAGAATGATCCGGCGCGATTAGCGCGGCGTGCCCATTTGGATGAAAGAAGGAAAGAGTTGTCGCGGCGCCAACGACTTTTGCTTTTCGCGGGGAAGCTAGGGTACCAGACTCGAAGCCTTGATGAGGCTGCACGCAAACTGGGTGTGGACGTTGTGTTTGTCACCGATCGTTGCCATCAGCTCGACGATCCTTGGAACGATCGCGCGATCGCGGTGCATTTCGAGGCGCCGGATGGGGCGGCGTTCGCCGTGCTGGAATCGGTGCGCGGCAGCGGGCAGGCCGTCGATGGGATTCTCGCGTTTGGCGACCGGCCGGCTATCACGGCTGCTTACGTTGCGCGCGGATTAGGTCTTGCGTACAACCATCCCGCTGCCGTCGAAGCCTGCCGCAGCAAATTACGCATGCGCGAAGTATTTCGCGACGCCGGGTTGCGCGGGCCGTGGTTTCGCACGGTTGCGTTGCAGCCTGCTCCGGAGCCGGCGCTGCTGGGAATTTCGTATCCGTGCGTGCTGAAGCCGATGTCGCTGTCGGCCAGTCAGGGAGTGATTCGCGCGAAGACGCGGGACGAATTTGTCGCCGCTGCGGACAGGATTCGCAAGCTGCTAGCGTCGCCGGAAATTTTGGCCACGCGCGAGCCGAATCTGGATCAGGTGATTGTCGAAGGCTATATTCCGGGAAAGGAAGTGGCGGTGGAAGGATTGCTGACCGATGGCCAACTGCGGATTCTGGCGATCTTCGACAAGCCCGACCCACTCGAGGGCCCATTTTTCGAGGAGACAATTTACGTGACGCCGTCACGCCTGGCGCAGTCGGAATTGAAGGCCGTCGAGGGATGTGCGATTGATGTAGTCCGGGCGCTGGGTCTGTCGCATGGCCCGGTGCACGCCGAATTTCGCGTGAACGAACAGGGGGTCTGGCCTCTGGAGGTTGCGCCACGGCCCATCGGCGGCCTTTGCGCACGGGCGCTGCAATTTCAAAGTGCGGAACGCGGCGAGCGAATCGGGCTGGAGGAGTTGTTGCTATGCCACGCGGTCGATTTGCCAGGCAGTGATTGGCCGCGCGAGCCCGAAGCATCTGGCGTGATGATGATTCCGGTGCCGCAAAGTGGAATCTTGCAGAGTGTGGACGGAGAAGAAGTGGCTCGCGGCGTCCCGGGCATTACCGAGGTGCAGATCACGGCGCGTCTGCACGACTACATCGCAGCTTGGCCGGAAGGCTCCAGCTATCTGGGATTTTTGTTTGCGCGCGCGGGAAACCCGGAAGAAGCGGAAAGCGCGCTACGCGCCGCGCACGCCAAATTACAATTCACGATCGCGCCGCGACTCGTGGTGGAACATCCGGTAACTCGAGGAATGTTCGGTTAGCGACCGATTCGTTTTTTCCGGGGCTAGCGAGGACGGGCGGGGATTGCAGACCGGCGTCACGCAACCGGAAAAATTAACGTGGTCTTAGCCAAAATTTAACCCTTCGCTTTGGGCGCCACATAACCTTCCGGCAGCTTCGCTCCTTCACCGAAGAAAAACTGTTCCATCTGCTCTTCCATGATCTTTTGCGAGTTGGGATCCAGCGGGTTAAGCCGGTATTCGTTCATCACCATTTTGGAATGCTCGATCCACAGCTTCCAGGCATCCTTCGATACGTTTTCGAAGACGCGTTTGCCAAGTTCTCCTTTCCAGGGCATGCGGTCGAGCCCTGGCATCTCTTTTCCAAACTTTACGCATTGCACCATGCGGGTACCGGACTTGACCGGCTCGCTCGGCGCGGGTGTCGGACCGCAAGATTCATTGGCCATCGGGGCTCCTGGAAAACACGTGAATTTCGACGATACCCCAAGCAGCGCGGAAATTCCACTTAGGAGTGTCACATAGGAAGCAGCGCCCGATTCAAAGCGCGCTCCGCTTTTGTCATATTGGTATAGACCAGAGTAAAATAATATTAGTACCGATATCACCAAGGAGAAGCTTTGTTACTACCTAGGCAAAACGTGTATCCGGGCAAACTTGCCGGGGCCTGGCGCCGGGAGCTTGACGAGCTGGTTGCCAGGGATGCGGTGAATCGGTTGTGGGCGAAGGATGAAACGTTGTGGCGCGGAGCCGGGGGCCAAGCGCGCCTGGTCGGCGAAAATCTGACTTGGCTCGATTTGCCGGAGCGCGTCGGCGCGTATATGGCAAAGGCCGAGGAATTGGCGGGCGTCGCGCACGCAGAAGGCCTACAAGACGTCGTGGTGATTGGCATGGGCGGTCCCAACCTGGCCGCGGAGACCTTGTTAAATACTTCCGCGGAAAAACGCTACCGGCGCGTCTTCGTGCTGGACAGCACCGATCCGAGCGCCATTCGAGCGGTGGATGAACAGCTGGACTATGCGGCGACGCTGTTTGTTGTCGTTGAAAAGGCCGGCAAACGCATTGAGACCCACGCGTTGATGCTTTATTTCCTGAACCGGCTGAAAGCGCTGAGAGTCAGCGAACCTGGCCGGCATTTCGTTGCAGTGACCGAGAGGGACTCGTATCTTTCGGTGTTGGCGAAACACAATGGGTTTCTGGAGATTTTTTTTGACCCGCCGGGCATCAAAGGTCGCTATTCGTCTTTACTTCACTTTGGACTGCTATCGTCGGCGATTTGGAAATACGAGCCGCAGACGCTGGTCTCGCGGGCGATAGCCATGCGCGAGGTTTGCCGGCAGTCTCCGACTGTCGACGTTAATCCGGCGCCGGGACTCGCCGCGTTCCTTGCGGCCGGCGCGATTGAGGGCAGCAACAAGCTGCTCCTGCTGGGAACCCGCAGCGTGCAGGCATTGACCTACCGGATTGGGCAACTCGTGGGGGCGAGCATGTGCAAGCAGGGGCAGGGACTTCTGCCCATATGCGATGAAATGCCGAGGTGGCTGGAGATGTACCGCCAGGGTTTCCTGGCCGCGATTCTAAAGATGCGCGGGGACGCGGACTTGGAAGCAAAGGAATTCGAGATGGAGCTGCGAAGGGCCGGTGCCCCCACGGTGTCGATTGAAATGGAGAGTCCCGAAGAATTGGGCGTGGAGGTATTCAAGTGGGAAATTGCAACGGCGCTGGCGTGCGTTCCGCTGAATGTGAATCCGTTTGACGAGCCGGACGTGCAGGAGAGCAGGGAAAGAGTTTCCGGCATGCTTGAGGAGCTGGCGGCGAAGCAGGGACGGCCGCCTCGCACCGCCAGGGTTCGCGAGCGGGGAATCGATCTCTACGCGGAAGCGGGGACGCGGCTGCAGATTTCCACACTGAATCTTTCTGAAGCGTTGCGAACTTTCCTGGAAGCGCGCGAAGCCGACGCCTATTTAGCGATCATCACCTACGCGGGCAGCAAACCCGAAACTGATGCGGCATTGAGGCGATTGCGCGAATTACTGGTTGAACGGCTCGGCATACCCGTTTCGCTGAGCGCCGGTCCGCGGTATCTTCGCAATTTCGAGCAGGTATATAAGGGCGGACCGTCCAAGGGGTTATTTCTGATTCTTACCACAGAACCAGCCTCGGACTTGAACGTCCCGGGTGCCGGATACACCTTCGGACAGTTGCAACTGGCCCTGGCGTTGAACGACTTTGAATCGTTGGAGTTGCGGAGAATGCTGGTCATGCAATTGCATTGCACTCAGGGGCTGGAGCAGGGCTTGAGCGAACTCGAGCAACTGGTCAAGAAACTCTAGCACAGGGTCGAAACTTAGCACCAAGTTCAGAAACTCCGCCACGCCGTTGAAAGATTACAAATTTAACCGGCATGGAAAAGCAGATCCCTCGGGCAAAATCCGCCCTCGGATGACAGTTGTAAAAACTGACGCACTCCGCTCTTTGTTTGCGTCTTCCAAGAAATAGATATTCTGCATCGGTCAAAAAAAGCGTCAAAAACTACTATTCCAGTAACTTGTTAGGGTACACTCGCGGCGCGAGTCCCTACGTCGACTATCACCTGCAGGACTGCTGAACTCTTACTGTATCTGTCATTGTATTTGGCATTGCATTTGAATATTTGGGCCAAATGCCTTGGAGACGAGGTACTCAGGCTTGTCCAAGATCACCACATTGTTTTGGGATATCGGGGGCGTGATCCTGACGAATGGGTGGGATCGCGGGTCGCGGCGCGAGGCCGCCACGGTATTTCATTTGGATTGGGAAGAATTCCAGGACCGGCACGAGCTGTCGTTTCCTGCGTTTGATTGCGGCCTTATCACGTTGGATGAGTATCTGAATCGCACCCTCTTTTATCGCACCCGGTCGTTTACGCGCGAAGAGTTCATCGCGTTCATGTTTGCGCAGTCCCGGGAATACCCCCAGTCGAGGGCGCTTCTGGCTCAGGCCGCGCTCTCCAGAAAATATTTCATCGGATCGATCAATAACGAGCCGCTGGAGCTCAATCAATACCGCATTGAAACGTTCGATTTGCGCCGCGATTTCCAGGTTTTCTTCAGTTCGTGTTACGTGCGCTCGCGCAAGCCGGAAGAGCTGATTTTCCGAGTGGCGCTAGAGGTAACGCAGCGGCCGCCGGAGCAATGCGTGTTCATCGACGACCGTCTCCTGAATCTGGAAGCGCCGCGACGATTGGGAATGAACGTAATCCATTACGAAAACGCCGAGCAACTTCGCTGTGATCTGCAAAAGTACGACGTTGAGGTATAGTGTCAAACGCCGTGAATTCCATCGGAAAAGCCCGGAATCGAGCTGAGGGGAGAACGAAGACCATGGATGCGAAACGCTCGGGAGAAGCGAATAGCAATGAACCGTGCACCGTGGTTTTGTTTGGCGCTTCGGGCGATCTCGCCAAACGCAAAGTGATTCCCGCGATGTTCGACCTGGCGATTCACAACGGGTTGGGGCCACGGTATGCCATCGTAGGCTTCGCGCGCACGCCGATGAATGACGAAAGCTTTCGGGCCTCGCTCGGAGAAGCTTCCAAGAGCGAGTCGGAAATAGGACCAATCGACCCGAAAAAATGGGAGGAGTTTGCGTCCAATCTTCATTACCAGGCGGGGGAATACGGCAAGCCGGAAGATTTCGCGAAACTCGCGAAGTGCCTGAAGGAACTGGAAGAGAAAAAAAAGCTGGCGGGCAACCGGCTGTTTTACTTGTCGACGCCTCCCGAGGTGTACAAGGACATCGTCGAGCAACTCGGCAAGGCGGGACTTGCGCGGCCGACGAATCCTAATTCCTGGGTGCGCATCATCATCGAAAAGCCGTTTGGGCGGGACCTGGCTTCCGCGAAAGAATTGAACAAGATCGTGCTGAGCGTTTTCGAGGAGCAGCAGGTCTACCGGATCGACCACTATCTGGGCAAAGATACGGTACAGAATTTGTTGGTGTTGCGTTTCAGCAACGGAATTTTTGAGCCGCTTTGGAATCGCAACTATGTCGATCACGTGCAGATCACCGCGGCGGAGACCCTCGGTGTGGAAAGGCGCGGCGGATTTTACGAAACTGCCGGCGCGCTGCGCGACATGATACAGAGCCACGTCTTGCAGCTTACCTCGCTGGTGGCGGTGGAACCTCCGGCGTCGTTCGATGCCACCGCGGTGCGAAACGAGAAACTCAAAGTGTTGCAGTCCATACGTCCGTTCGATCTGAGTATGGTGGCGCAGTGGGTGGTGCGCGGCCAGTATGCCGCCGGAAGCATCGACGGCAAGCCCGTTCCTGGTTATCGATCGGAACCTGGCGTGAGTCCCACCTCCCGCACGGAAACCTTTGTCGCCATGCAGGTATTGATCGACAACTGGCGGTGGGCCGGCGTTCCCTTTTATCTGCGTACCGGCAAGCGCATGGCGAAACGTACGACCGAGATCGTGATTCAGTTCAAGCGCGCGCCGCACATCGTATTTCGCGAGCGCGACGTTGAAGCAAACCGTCTGGTCTTGAACATTCAGCCGGACGAAGGGATTTCGGTTTCGTTTGGAGCCAAGAAACCCGGGCCCGACATGAACATCGGCAACGTGACTATGAATTTCAGCTACCGTGAAGGCTTTGGCGATGGCGCACGAAGCGCATACTCGACACTGCTCAGCGATTGCGTTCGTGGCGACGCCACGCTGTTCGATCGCGGTGACAGCGTGGAGGCGGCCTGGGCGCTGGTCGATCCGATCCTGGATGTGTGGAGCGCGGCGAAAACCGCGAACGTACCGCAGTATCCGGCGGGAAGCTGGGGCCCGCGCGAGTCGGATGCTCTGCTGGAACGCGAGGACCGGCAGTGGTTCAATTCATGACCGTCGAAGCTTGCGCATCAACGCATAGCGCGAAACATAGCGCGAATTGACGAACTAGAAGGACAGGGGGAAAGGTGATCCTTGCCGGTGACGTGGGCGGCACGAAGTGCAACCTTGCGCTTTTCTCGGAGAAAAATGGAAGGCTTACCACCGTATTCAAGCAGCGGTTTGCGAGCAAGGAGTTCGCGAAGTTCGAGTTGATCGTGAAGGAATTTTCGCGGCAGGCGGCATCCTATTTGTCCGCGGATCGCGTGGTGGCCGCGGGCTTCGGGGTTGCCGGACCGGTCATCGACAATCACGTGCGGGCCACGAATCTTCCGTGGACGGTGGACGCAAGAATTCTGGAGCAGGAAATCGAAGTCGAAAATATCGTGTTGTTGAACGATCTGGGAGCGACGGGGCACAGCATCGAGCACCTGGCACCGGAAGAATTTATTGTTTTGAATGAAGGAAAGCCGGAGCCGGGCGGCACCATGGCGTTGCTGGCGGCGGGGACGGGACTTGGGCAATCGTTTTTGGTTTGGGATGGTGCGCGCTATCGCATTGCGCCGTCGGAGGGAGGGCATTCCGATTTTGCGCCCCATACGGAACAACAGATTGAGTTGCTGCGGTTCATGCGACGGCGGTATCCGCAGGTCAGTTGGGAATTGATTCTCTCGGGCCGCGGCTTCCGCACGCTTCATGAATTTCTTGCGCCGGATGTGAGGCATCACTCGTTTGAGGATCCCGACTCCGATCCTGCGCCGGAGATCACACGGCTAGGGCTGGCCAAGACTTGCCCGGTGTGTGTGGAGACTTTGGATCTGTGGACATCCATTTACGGGGCGGAGGCGGGAAATCTTGCGCTGAAGGTGCTGGCGCTTGGCG
>Ga0185299_10002635_pt1 | contig 26948 bp, 22 predicted proteins | sample PaiPotPPA55metaG_FD_128002 | JGI IMG/M metagenome (GOLD analysis project Ga0185299, IMG submission 128002) | Iron sulfur acid spring bacterial and archeal communities from Banff, Canada, to study Microbial Dark Matter (Phase II) - Paint Pots PPA... ...
GACTTCCAAGTCCACAGTCTTGCATGGCACAAGCTCCACTGCTTCCCGGCGTAGAAATCCCGAGAAAAGGAACTCATCCATATCCGGCGGGACCGGCAATATTCCGGCCAGGGCGGTGACGGGATCGGCCCCGATTGCGACCGCTACCTCGAGCCTTCCGTCCTTGTTTTTCGCGCGCGCGCTGCGGTAGTGATCCGCGCCGTGTTTCTGCGTTTGCCAGTGCATACCGGTAGTTCGATCGTCGAACACCTGCATGCGGTAACAACCCACGTTGCGCTTGCCGGTCTCCGGATTTTTCGTAATCACCATAGGCCAGGTGATATAACGTCCGCCATCCTGCGGCCAGCATTTCAGAATCGGTAACGACGACAGCGAGATCCCTTCCTTTTGCACGTTCTCCTGGCATGCACCGCTGCGCACCGTCTTTGGGAAGAACGACCCGAGTTCCGCGAGCTTAGGCAGCATTTTTACTTTTTCCAGAATTCCCTGCGGGGTCTGCATATCAAGGAAGGAATGGATGCGCTCGGCAACTTCTTCGAGAGAGTCCACTTCCAGCGCCAGATTCATTCGCCGTTCGCTGCCGAGCAGGTTCGTCACAACCGGAATCTTGCTTCCCTTGGGCCTTTCGAAAAACAGTGCCGGACCGCCCGCCTTCACTGCGCGGTCTGTGATATCCGCAATCTCGAGGATGGGGTCCACCTCGACGGTAATTCGCTCCAGTTCGCCGCTCTTCTCGAGCTTCTTTAGGAAATCGCGCAAATCTCGATACGCCACTTGGTCTCCCGGCCATCAAGCCATAGAATGTCGCGTCCGGCTATGATTTGAGTTCTACGAGCCGCCCACTTTAGCACGGAGCCTCGCACCTGCTGTACTCTCGAAACACCACCGGTCTACATTAAAGATGCACTTTCCTCGAACACCGCGACCATCTATCTATAGAGCCGCTGCCTTGATTACCCAGCCATTGAGGCGCGCAAGCGCAACTCCACTCCCCAAAACCCGCTTCGATGCAGATCGTTTCAGACTGAACCACTTCGAGCCCCACTGGCTCAACACCGGCACGGCCGAACACCACTGGAAAAAATCGACTAAGTAGCTCGAACCATTGCACCTACACTAATTGCCTTCCCCGCGTCTTCGGCTCACGCTTGCGGCCAACCGATTGCAACTGGTCTTTGGAGCACTGTCACCGGGCCAGGTCTGATGCTGCCTCGCATTGCAATTCTGCATTAGGCGAATGCGAACAGGCCGGTGTTCCTTCAGGAACCAGGAGCGGCGAATGATCTCAGCTTTCATGCTGGTTTTGACAATCGGCGCGCTGTTTCAGTTCTTCTTCGCGTACTCACGCACGATCTTGCTCACTTACAGCAAAGTGGAAATTTCCGAGCGCACCCGAGAAGTCACCGGTGTCGCGATTGAGAGGGTGCAACCGGAAGACTTCTCCAGGCTGATGGGGCTTCTCCGCGTGGCCCCTGACCCGCGCGACGACGCCGCCGAGCTTCGCGCCGTCTCCGTGTACTACCGAGCCGTCCAGCTGGCGAACTGGTTGGTTTCACCGCTGTCTCGCGCAGCCCAGGAATGGTCTCAGGTCGAACTAGGCCGTTGTGCCCACTTCGCGGGGGTAGCTCTCGATCGCCGGCTCGCTCTGGTTACCCAGTAGGCGCCCCACGATTGCACGCTCCGCTCCCCTTTTCCTACGGCTCACTGGTCGTATCACAATTTACGAACGACCTCGCGATGCTGCGCACCGACGTTGTCCACGAACTTCATCGCGGCGCCAAAACACCCACAGCTGCTTCCTTGCGCCTCCTAAATGTCAGTGATATTCTCATCGAGTTCGTGCCAGGGCGGGCGTCGTACAATGGCAGTATAGAAGCTTCCCAAGCTTCGGACGTGGGTTCGATTCCCATCGCCCGCTCCATCAATCGGCAAGACGCAGCCTTTCTCCCTACGTATCTCACGAGAAGATTGAATCATTTGCGATCTTTCCTGGTTTTTACTGCATTTTTCGTGAGATGCCAGGCGTCGCACCAGGAACACAGATAGGCTCGAAGTTCCTTCGGCGCATTCGCCGTCGAGATCTGGTGCGCGGCTGTCGCCAGAGCTTCACTTTCGCTCGCGTACTTCCGCTTCCCATTCACGGGACATTTTGCTTCGTTGTCCAACACGAATCAATTTTACCGGCTCTCCTCCTGGTACTCCAATCGCTTTTGTCAGCTTCTCGGATTGATGACAACTTGCGCAAAGTATTTTTCGCATCTTCGAACCAATCGCTACTAGGGTAGAATGCCGCCGGAACGCCAAGTAAGTGGAGCTCGGCCCGGGCGGAAATAAAAAGAGGAGAGTAGACCATGGAGATTACCGGCATAGTTCTGGTTTTAATCGCCATTCTTGCGATCCTCGCTTTGAGCATCGCCTTGGGTTCGTTCTTCACGGTTGAGACGGCGCAGGTAGCCATTGTCCAGCGGCTCGGAAAGTTTGCGCGCGTTGCCGGCCCCGGCCTGAACTGGAAAACGCCGTATCTCGAAACCGTGGTTCGCCGCCTCAGCATGAAGGTTCAGCAGTTCGACGTTCAGGTCGAGACGAAAACCCAGGACAACGTTTTCGTTCAGATTCCCGTCTCGATCCAGTACAAGGTAATTCCGGATGCCGTCGAAGCCGCGTTCTATAAATTGACAGACCCCGTCAAGCAGATCGAGTCCATGGTGTACAACGTGGTTCTCGGCCACGTTCCGAAAATGAAGCTCGACGACACGTTTCTGAATCAGGCGGACATCGCGAACGATTTGAGAGATAACCTGGACGCCTCGATGAAGGAGTACGGTTATTCCATCGTCAAAGTTTTGATTTCCGACATCGTTCCCGACCAGAAGGTAAAGGCCGCGATGAATGACATCAACGCCGCGCAACGCGAAAGAGAAGCGACCGTCTCCCGCGCGGAGACCAACAAGATGCTTCTGGTAAAGCAAGCGGAAGCGGAGGCCGAATCGAAGCGCCTTCAGGGAGAAGGCATCGCGAATCAAAGAAAAGCAATCATTACTGGATTGAAAGATTCAGTTGAGGATTTCGCGAAAACCGTTCCAGGTTCCACTCCGCAGGACGTGATGCAACTCGTCCTGATGACCCAATATTTCGACACACTAAAAGAAATCGCCGCGAACGACCATACCAACACGATCCTGGTTCCGCACTCGCCGAATACTCTTACGGACATTTACGGCCAGATTCGGAATGCCATCATCGCGGGCACCGAACTGACGGCTCATCCGGACGCGACGCCGAGCCGGCAAAAATGAGCCTCGAGTTCATTCCTGACGGCTCGTGAAGTCCATCACGAGGACTGTGATGTCGTCTGTTTGTGCTGAACTGGGACCCTGTCCCGACCACACCCACAATCGGCTGATCAAAGTATCAAGAAGATAATTCGAGTTAAGCGAGTGATTGGCTTCAACGAATTGCCTGAGACGATCCCTCCCGAACTCTTCATCTCCAAGATTCTTGAATTCCAGGACGCCATCCGTATAGAGCAATAACCGATCTCCCGTCTGGACTGGTATCTGGATGGAAGAAAACTGCGCGTCGTCGTATAGGCCGAGTACGATGCCGTTTTCCTCGAGTTCTCGAGCCGTTCCAGTTTGTTTACTCCACCAAAGCAAAGGAGGATGCCCAGCGCCGGCGTAGCTCACAATATTCTTTGCCAGATCCACGAACAGGTACGCGGCGGTGACGTAGTGACTTCGGAACAATCCGCAAAACGATCGATTCAATCCCGCCAGGACGCGCGCCGGCTCGCACGCTTGCGGCGATTGGGCGGAGAGTGCAATCTTCAACATTGAGGCGATAAGAGCGGCGGGCAGGCCGTGCCCGGAAACATCGGCAATCAACACGCCAAGATGCTTTTCATCGACACAAATGAAGTCATAGAAGTCCCGGCCACGGCGCTCATCGGAGAATAACGAGCTGCAATATCGAGACCCTCCAGCCTGGGGGTGCCGTCGGGCAGGATGGAAAGTTGAATCTCGCGCGCCATTTCAAGCTCGTTATTGATGGACGCCAGCTGACGCGACAGCTGCTTGCGTGCTTCGCAAAGCATTATGTGGGTCTGAACTCGGGCCTTTACAACCGCGGGACAAAACGGCTTGTGAATATAATCGACCGCACCAGCTTCAAATCCTCGAGTTTCGTCTTCTTCATTGGTCTGCCCCGTCAGAAAAATCACCGGAATCTCCCGTGTTTTGGGGCTGGCTTTTAAGCTCCGGCACACCTCGATGCCGTCCAAGTCCGGCATCGAAACGTCCAGAAGGATCAGGTCTGGCATTGGCGAAGACTCAACCAGGCGCAACGCGTTCACGCCGTTTGTTGCGCTCAGGATTTCGTAATCGCTTCCGAGAATGAGAAGTGCCAACCCAATGTATGCCGGCTCATTATCCACAACGAGCAGCAGTTTCTTGCCGTTTGTTGAATTCAGTATTGTGATGTGTCTCTCTAATTCCGCGGACGAAGCCACAGGGTGGAAGGGGAAATTGCGGAAGGGTCTGAAACTTCCGCGCTTCAAATAGCCGGCAACCAAGAGGAAGACCAGAAGTTGTCGCCAAACCAGTATACCAACCACGGCCGCGGATCGCCCGAAATCGGCAATCCTATTTCCCGCCGTACACTCCTGGCCGCGCACCAACCGGGAATTACCCCGATTGTGATAAATTTCCTTTGCTTCGACGGCGCGACCCCGTAACGAAAGGGTAGGTCGAATAACAACGTAATCTTCTGAGGTGCTATCTTGCATCGGCTTTTTTTCGGAAATTTTCCGCGCATGGTCCCAGGTTTCGTGGCTATAGCTTTCTGCGCCGGATTTCTTGCCTATTCGCAGGACCGTTCTGCCTCAAATGAGCCCGCGTCCGAGGGCCGGCCGATCTCGCCGGCGGGTTCGCTTGTCCTGGACGCCAATACCGGCCATCCCGCCGTAAGCCCTCTGCCCGTCGCATTTGTCCGGAGTCCCGATCACGGCGCGAAGGATGGCGGCGGACGCTACCTGATTAGCGTCAACAGCGGCTTCGGCGTCCAGTTCAATGCCGCCACGAATCCACAACAGCAGTCCATCGCGGTTCTCGATCTCAACATTGAGCCGCGGCCGCAAGTGATTCAGAACGTGTATTTCCCCAGCCCGCAAAGCGCTCAGGTCGGCGCGGTGTTCTCCCCCGAACCCGACCCGGCGGGGGTTTATTCTCTTTATGTTTCTGGCGGATTCGAAAACAAAATCTGGATATTTCGCTTCCGTCCAAATGCTCCGCAGCCCGTTTCGCCGCCTTCGAACGGGCCCGACACCAAAGTCACCGCGCCCTTCGTTTCCGTGACCGGCTTCGCCACCGTAGCACGTTCGCCGCGCTACAACGACGATCAGGAGCCGGTCTATCCGCTGGGAATCGCTCTCAGCGCTGACGGCGATTCGCTTTTTGTCGCCAATGACCTGAGCGATTCTCTTGGCATCATCCGCGGCTTGCGTTCCGACCGCCGCCTGACACGCGTGGATTTGTCCGACGGCAAGCCCGGGCATTTTGTCTACCCGTACGGCGTTGTGGGATGGTCTGCGCCGGGATCGCGGGAGACGCAAAAAGCCTTCGTTTCCTGCTGGGCCACCGCAGCGGTCGCCGCCATCGACGTTCAGCATCCCGAAAAACTTGCCACGTTTATTTCCGTGGGTCGCCATCCGACGGCAATGCTCTTCAATGCCGGGTTCACGCGCCTCTATGTCGCCAATTCCGACGCTGACTCCGTCTCCGTCGTCGACCCGCGTACTGACCGGGTCGTCGAAACCATTTCGGTGCGCTTGTCGGAGAACGCTCTCCCCGGAAGCTCGCCGGAAGGGCTGGCTATCAGTGCCGATGGCGCGACGCTGTACGTGGCCAATGCCCATAGCAATGCTATCGCCGTGGTGACTTTGGGGCCCGCGGCGGTGGGAACGGCCGCGAGCCAAGACGACAAAAAATCCTCGCGCGACGAGGACGATCGCGAGGGAAGACCGCTCGCGCGCAGCCAAGTCCGCGCTTTCATACCCACCGGCCAGTACCCTTCCGCCATTGCCGTTGCCAATGGGTCGCTCTTCGTCGCCAACGGAAAAGGAACCGGCTTGGAGAACTCTTCTCTCGTCGCCAACGATTCGGGACGCGCCCCCAATACCGCCAACGATCGATTCCCTGTAGGGACTGGCCGCACGCATCAGGGCGGAGAATACGACGTCGCGCTGATCGCCGGAACCATCTCTGAAATCGCCGAGCCGGATTCGCGCATGCTCGCCAATTACACGAATCAGGTGATGCGCAACGACGGGCTGATCGGCGCGCCCGATCTTCACCTCTTTGCCGGGCCTTCTCCGATTCATCACGTCATTTACATCATCCGCGAAAATCGCACTTACGACCAAATTTTCGGCGACGTCGAAAAATCCGGCAGCGGCCAGCCCGCCGACGGCGATCCGGCACTCGCAATTTTTGGCGATGGCCCGGCAGCGCGCCAGCCGGGCGGCCCACCGCAGCAAATCACGCCAAACGCCCACGCCTTGGCCCAACGATTCGGCCTTCTCGACCGCTTCTTCGTGAATTCCGAAGCCAGCCCCGACGGACACAATTGGACCGATGCCGCCTTCTCTTCCGATTACGTCGACAAAGCTTTTCGCTGGAATTATTCGCGCCGCGGGCGCACCTACGATTTCCAGGGTATCAATCGGGAGCCCAATATCTGGGCCATTCCGGACCAGCCGCCGATTCTTCCGGTCCCCGCCACGCCGGACGATCTCGCCCATCTCATCCAGAGTTACGTCCCCTACTTGAACGGCTCGCGCGATGTGGCCGAGCCGGAAACGCTCTACCTGTGGGATGCTGCTGCCCGTGCGCGCTTGAGCTACCGCACCGGCGGCGAGGAGGTCGCCACGATTTCGCAGGGCGAAGTGGACGCTTTCAACGCGAATCGTGAGCGCCAGTATCCGGACATCACGCCCACCGTGGTGGCTTTCCCCCTGAAAAAATCGCTCGAGGGACATTCCAGCTCCACGCATCGCGAATTCGATCTCTATACGCCGGACTCCATGTCCACCGATTCCTTCCGTTTGGCGGCGGAATCGCATTCTCAATCCGCCGCGTTGATCTCCAGCTCCAATCCCGATCCGCGTTTCCGCGGTTACTCCCGTGTGTCGGATTGGCTCGCTGAATTCCGCGGTGTCGTCGAAGGGTTCCGCGCGGGCAAGCCCGAATCCTTTCCTTCGCTCAACATCGTTTACCTGCCCAACGATCACACCAGCGGCCTCCGCCCTCATATGCCGACGCCACAGTTCTACGTCGCCGACAATGATTACGCTCTGGGACTCCTCGTGCAGGAAGTTTCCGCCAGTCCTTATTGGAAGGACACGGCCATATTCGTGGTGGAGGACGACGCGCAAAATGGCCCCGACCACGTGGACGCCCACCGCTCTCCGGCCCTGGTGATAAGCGCTTACAATCGTCCCGGCGCGCTGATTCATGAGTACCACAGCACGGTGAGCCTGATCCGCACGATGGAACTTCTGCTCGGGATGTCGCCCATGAATCAACTCGATGCCTCCGCGGCCCCGATTGATGTGTTCCAGCCGCAGCCCGACCTAACTCCGTACCATGCGATCCTGCCCAACGTGTCGTTGAAAAATCTGATCGTCCAGCCTTCGGCGGATCGCGAAACCGCGCGCATGATTCGCCGGAGCGAGCGGCAAAATTTCGAAGCTCCCGACCTGGCCGACGCCGACATCCTAAATCGCATTCTCTGGTTCTCCGTTCGCGGTTCCCGCGAAGCGTTTCCGGGCAGCGCGCGACTTCCCATCTTCGACGTGATGCGCACTCGCTTCGATGAGGAAGCGGACGAAGAGGCCAGCCTGGCTCGCGCCTTAAAAGGCTTGCTCGCCCGCCGCACTTCTCCGCCCCGGTCCGCCTCAGGCGCGCGCAATTGAGCTGATCCTGTTTTGTAATCTTCAACGCGTTCACCTATTACTTGGTGCAGAATACTTCCACCTGTCAATCGCGCGCGCGATCCATCTTGATTCGCGAGGTGCATTCGATGACCGACCGTCAGAACGCCCGATTTCTCACTCTCGCAATCGTTTGCTGCGCCATGGGACCGCTGGCAGGCGCAATTGCGTCCATCGAGAGGCCTGTCGCCGCACTCGCTCATGCATTGGGCCACCAGAAGCAGGCGCCGCAGCGAAGCGTCGTCATCACCGTGGACGATCTGCCAGGAGCGATCCCCGGCACCGATCGAGGCGCGGGCGATTTGAAGGAGCTCGAAAAAATCAACCGCGCGATCCCGTCGATCCTGCGCGCGCATCACGCGCCCGGAATTGGATTCGTCAACGAACGGAAGCTGCAAGTGACTGGCGAGCGGGACGCGCGAGTTGCGCTGCTGCAAATGTGGCTGGACGCAGGAATGACGCTGGGCAATCACACTTTTTCGCATCCCGATTTTCAGAACACTCCGCTCGCTCAGTTTGAGGACGATACGATCCGCGGCGAAGTGGTCACGCGGGCGCTGCTTACGTCGCGCGGACAGACCGAACAGTTTTTCCGGCATCCGTTTCTGAATACGGGCCCGACGCCGGAGGCTAAAGCCGCGTTTGAAGCGTTCCTGAAAGAGCGCGGATACCGCGTCGCTCCGGTTACCGTGGACAACTCCGACTGGATGTTCAACGACATTCTCGGGCGCGCGATTGCAAAGAAAGACAAGAAACTCGCGGCTAAAACGAAAGAGGCGTATCTCGCATATCTGGATACCGTGTTCGATTATTTCGAAGGAGTGTCGCGAAAACTTTTTAACCGCGAGATCGCTCAGATCCTGTTGATTCACGACAGCGCGTTGAACGCGGAATCGCTTGACGCGCTTCTCACCCGTCTCGAAAAGCGCGGCTACAAATTTGTTTCGCTCGACGAAGCTCTTGCCGACCCAGCCTACGCAACGCCCGACCTGTTCATTGGCCCGCAGGGAATTTCCTGGCTGACGCGCTGGAAGCTGGCGTTCGGCCAGAAAGCGGATTACGAGAACGATCCCGATCCGCCCAAGTGGGTAATTCAGGCGTCTAACGACATTCGCAAGGCCAATTCCCACTGATTCCCGCACATGGGCCCTCGCCGGCAGCGAGATGACGGAGCGATTCGAAGAAACAAAACGCGAATTCGCGATGCGCGGTTTTGTTGCGATTAGAATCGGTGTCGGCGCTGATTTTGCGAGGGTTAGGTGCGTTTCTAATCGCGGAATGTTGCGATTAGAAATGCGGTTTTGACTCACAAGTGACGAGCAAAGAATAAGGAGTTGCTCGCCCAGGCTCCCGCCTACGCCTGAGCGCGGACTTCGGCGGGTGAACCCTCCTCCGCCTAGGAGCAGATTTCGGCAGGTAGACCGCTTGCCCGGCGTTTGGGCGGGCCTGGCGATCTCCATGCTTCGCGCATCGGGGGCGTTGGAGGCCCTGTAATCGACCATTCTTGCTTCGTCCTTCTTTTTTGGTTTTTACCGCGGGGTGCGATTCACTCGCAGGAGGCTTGTACCAACGTCCCCTTGCCGGGACTCGGGCGGCGCTGTGGAGGGCGCTGCAAACAGACTAGCACGCGAAGGAAAGAGTGGAACTGTCCTGGGTGCCAAAGAAAGGACAGCTGACCTTGCGTACCCTTACCAGGGCCTGGGTTGCGGCGCTGCCTGATTTTAAAAGTGTGGAAAGGCTGGCGGCCTGAAGGCCGCTGCTACAAAGAAAGAAAACGCTCTGGAGCATACGTGGAGAAAATATTACGCGATGGCTTGGGGGATTGCTTTCTTCCAACGGCCTTGAGCTTTGAGGATTAGTTCGACGACTTCGCGGATTGCTCCGTCGCCGCCGCGGGCGAGTGTGACGTAGTGGGCTGCGCGCTTAACTTCGAAGACTGCGTTGGCGACTGCTACCGCGAGTCCTGCCCGTCCCAGAAGCGGCAGATCTGGCAGGTCGTCACCGACGTAGGCGACTTCTTCGTCGGTGACTCCTGCGCGAATGAGGATCGCTTTGTAGGCGTCGAGCTTCTTGGCTTGGCCTTGAATCACGAATTCCATCGCGGCTTCGCGGGCGCGGCGCGCTGTGGCAAGTGAGTCGCGGCCGGTAATCAACCCAGTGCGGATGCCCATGATGCTGGCTAGTTTCAGGCCGGCGCCGTCGTGCGCGTGAAATACTTTCATTTCCGCCACGCTGCCGTCGGGGAACGCTTGCAGGCACACTTCGCCGTTGGTCATCGTGCCGTCCACGTCGACGAGAAGCACTTTGATTTTCTTGCCGCGCCGCAGCGCGGGTGCCGGGAATTTGATTTCGCGAAGAGCCATTTTTTAAGAGTCCTAAAATAACTGGAGCGTCCAAAGATCGTGGACGTGGACGACGCCTTCCAGGCGCCCGCTGCTGTCCACTATTAGCACGGAAGTGATTTTCTTCTCCTCCATCAGGCGTAGGGCGCTGGCGGCAAGCTCGGTGCGCGGAAGCGTGACGGGATTGCGCGTCATGCAATCGACGGCGGTGAGTTCCAGAACATTTTCCTTGCGCTTCTGCATCACGCGGCGAAGATCGCCGTCCGTGATAATGCCGAGCACCACGCCATCTGGCTGGGTAACCGCGGCAAGCCCAAGCCCCTTGCGACTCATTTCATATATGACGTCAGGCATCTTGGCCGATGCCAAAACGCGGGGCGCGTTTTCGCCCTTGTGCATGAGCGATTCGACGCGGCGCAATTTATTTCCGAGGCGTCCGCCGGGATGCAGCGCGGCAAAGTCCTCTTCTTTGAATCCGCGGCGTTCGAGCAATGATATTGCGAGCGCGTCGCCCATGGCCATGGCCGCGGCGGTGGAAGCGGTGGGCGCGAGATTCAGCGAGCATGCTTCCTCTTTTACCGCGATATCGAGGACGACATCGCTAGCAAGGCCCATCGTCGAGCCGGCGTTTGCAGTCATGGTGATGAGTTGAATTCTGAGGCGTTTCACGGCTTCGAGCAATTCGATTAGCTCTTCGGTTTCTCCGCTGGATGAAATTGCTACGAGCACATCGCCCGCCGACAGCATGCCGAGGTCGCCGTGAAGCGCTTCAGCCGCGTGCAGAAACAGCGACGGCGTGCCGGTGCTGGCGAACGTGGCAGCGAGTTTCCTGCCGATGATCCCGGATTTGCCCAGTCCGGTGACGACAACGCGGCCCTTGCAGGCATAAAGAAACTCGACGGCCTTTTCGAAGCGTGCGTCGAGACGATCGATCAAGCCGGCGATGGCGTCGGCTTCAATTCGCAGCACGCGCTTCGCAATCGAAAGGCTCATCGATTTTCCTCCTGCGTGTCCCATTCGCGGACCACGGCAGCGAGGCGCAGGAGTTTTTGCAGCAGCGGGCGAAACTGGCTAAGCGGAAGAGCGTTCGTGCCGTCGGAGAGCGCCTTGGCGGGATTGTCGTGGACCTCGAGGAAAATTCCGTCCACGCCAACCGCGGCGCCCGCGCGCGCGAGCGGCTCGATAAATTCCGGCTGCCCGCCGCTGGACTTCCCTTCTCCGCCGGGCAATTGAACGGAATGGGTCACGTCGAAAACAACGGGATAGCCGAGCTTCTTCATGATGGGGAACGAGCGCATGTCCACCACGAGGTTTTGATAGCCGAAGGACGCGCCGCGTTCGGTGAGAATAATTTTCTCGTTGCCGGTGCTTGCGACTTTCTCGACCGCGTTCTTCATTTCCGACGGCGAGAGGAACTGGCCTTTTTTCAAGTTCGCGACGCGGCCCGACTTCCCGACTGCTAGCAGCAAATCGGTCTGGCGGCAAAGAAACGCCGGAACCTGCAAGACGTCGCAGACTTCTGAAGCGGGACCCACCTGCGAAACGTCGTGCACGTCCGAGAGAATCGGCAGGCCGGTGCGTTTTTTAATTTTGGCGAGAATACCGAGGCCCTTTTTGAGCCCCGGGCCACGGAACGACGAACCGGAGGAGCGGTTCGCTTTGTCGTAAGAAGCTTTAAAAATGTAAGGAACGCCGAGTTCAGCCGTCGCGGCGGCCAGTTTCTCGGCCATCATCGTGGCGTGCGATTCGCTTTCGATCACACAGGGACCAGCGATCAAAAAAAAAGGGGCGCCCGTCCCGAAGCGGACCTTGCCAGCCGTAAAACTGCGCGTTCCCAGCATTTTCGAGGGTCACTCCAAGCGACGCAACAGCCTATGCGGGTTCATGGTTCTTTTCAACTTTGAATTCGGCGACGGCGCGTCACTTGGAGGAAGTAAGCTGTCCCACGAAAACCAGACACTCGTTGGGATCGGAAATGTGAAACTCGGTCATCCCGTAGCTCTGATCGAACAAATCCCTCACCCTGTGGCGATCCTTAAATGCTTTCACGTGTTCCCAGAGGGCTTGGATGCCGGAAACCTCGATGTAAATCTCGGCATGTCCGCGGACGCACTTCATCACCTCGTCGGATGCGGCCTTCTGAAAGTGGATGGTTTGACCGTCCCGCTCCATGATCAAGTACTCCGGCGATTGCATCATCGGCGTGAACCCGAGGACGTCCTTGTAAAAAGCGCGGGTGACGTCCATATCGGCCGCCACCAACATCGGGCTGATTCTCTTTGCGGTGGTTGAATCGGGCATCACGCGCCTCCCCAATTATTTTTGCAGCCGCACCTCAGCCGGCGCGCAGGTCACTTCCAGTGAACGATCCATATGGCCAGGGCGATATTGAGCGCCCAACTGTAAAGAGCGAGAAGCAGCGGCACCCGGGCGGCGTCGAGACACGCCAATTTTTCGTCGCAGATGCGGGCCAACTCGAAGGTCTGGTCCGTTAGATTCCGAAGGAGCACGTCGGGTGAAGCATTGCTTACAGCATTGAAATACGTGTTGGGATCGCGATGAAGCAAGATGTGCTTGAAGAAGAGCAGCTTGTCGGCGGGAGCGAGTTTCGGGTAATTGTCCGCAAAGCGCGGGTCGTGCGCTTGCGCGCGCGGTGCGCCAGTGCCCACGCCGCGAGGCCTTACGACGTGAATCACCAGCGCCAGAGAGCGCACAACTGCAAGAGCGAAAAGAAAGCAGCTTGCTGAATACGCGCCGCTGATCAGATCTGCTTGGCCCATCACCCAACGAAGTTTGGGCACTGCTTCCTTTCCAAGCGGAATCACGATGGCCGCCAGGAAGAGCAGAAGGGTGATGAAAGCGCCGGCTTTGGCGTCGGCCGAGCGGATTAGAGCTTGCTGGTCTTCAAAATTATGACGGGAAAACGCAATTTGGAGATCGCGCTCGGGAGCCAGTTCGTGCTGCTGCGTCATGTGCTCGGATTGGGCGCGGTCTTCAGCTTCCAACGAAGTCTCCTGGCGGGCGTCTGATTCCATGCTAGGGAATTCCCGGGGAGGATTCAAGAGTGGAGAAGAGAGGATTATACTTCAGGACGAAGGCCCGCTGGGTGTCCGGCCAGGCTTGCTTTCGCGCGGACACTTCGGTATATCATCGGAACAGTGGGTTTGCCGTTCGAGGCCCGTCCGTTTCCGGGGGCCGTTGATCGTAATTAGTTAGGTAACCGCCGCTATGAAACATCTCCAGCGCCCTAAAATTTCCAAGCAGCCAGCGAAGCCTGTGAAGAAGAAGCCGCAGCTTCGCGGACCCCAACGGATCGAGAAAGTCGTCAGTGTCAACGACATCAGTCCCGTATAGTGACAATCCCATCGAGAAGGAAAGGAAGCGTCGAGGCTAGTCGGCGGGATTGGCGAAGCGAGACTCGGCACCAACGGACTGGCGATGATGGCGGTTCTCGAAGCTGGCTCGAATGAACGCGGCGAACAGCGGATGAGGCGCCAGCGGCTTTGATTTGAATTCGGGGTGGAATTGGCAGCCGACGAACCACGGGTGGTCGGGCACCTCGACGATCTCGACGTAAACGCCGTCCGGCGTCCGGCCTGTAATGCGAAAACCGGCGCGGGTTAGCGTGTCCTGAAATTCGCAATTGAATTCGTAGCGGTGACGATGGCGCTCGGAGATTTCTAGCGCGCCATAGGCTTTGTTGGCGAACGAGCCAGGTTCGAGCTTGCAGGGCCACGCGCCCAGGCGCATCGTGCCGCCCATCTCGTCGACGCCAAGCAGTTCACGCAGCTTGTAAATCACGCGATTCGGAGTGGATGGATCGAACTCGGTGCTGTCGGCGGATTTGATTCCCGCGGCTTGCCGCGCGTACTCGATCGTGGCGCACTGCATGCCGAGACAAATACCAAAGAACGGAACTTTTTTCTCGCGCGCGTACGTGATCGCGTGGACCATCCCCGCGATTCCCCGCTTGCCGAATCCTCCGGGAACGAGGATTCCATCCGCGTGGCGCAGGCGGCGTTCGGCGGTGGCGGGCGAATCCAATTCTTCCGCTTCTACCCACTCGATTACTACGCGCTGGCGGCTCGGCAGTCCGCCATGAACTAGGGCTTCGCGCAAACTCTTGTAGGCGTCCTCTAGCTGGACGTATTTCCCCACGACGCCGATGCGCACTTCGCCCTGAGGATGTTCGAGCGTCTCGAGCATTGCGAGCCAACGGCTTAAGTCGCGCGGCGGTGCTTCGAGATGCAGTAAGCGCAGAATCTGGTCGTCAAGCCCTTCCGCGGCGAGCGACATCGGAACTTCATATATGTTGCCAACGTCCGGCGCCGACACCACACAGGATTCCGCCATATTGCAGAAGAGCGCGATTTTTGCTTTCAGATCGCCCGCGAGAGGACGATCGCTGCGGCAAATTAAAATGTCGGGCTGAATTCCGATGCTCAGGAGTTCTTTCACGCTGTGCTGCGTGGGTTTGGTCTTCAACTCGCCGGCAGTGGCGATAAACGGAACAAGCGTGAGATGCGCGAATACAACATTTTCGGCGCCCAGCTCAAGCCTCATCTGGCGAATCGCTTCGAGGAACGGCAGCGATTCGATGTCGCCCACCGTGCCGCCGATTTCGACGATTACAACATCCACGCCGTCGGCGACTTTCCGAAACGCAGCTTTAATTTCGTCGGTGACGTGCGGGATTACCTGCACCGTCTTGCCCAGGTAATCTCCGCGACGCTCTTTTGCGATGATGGATTCGTAGATGCGGCCGGTGGTCCAGTTGTGATCGCGAGTCAGGTGCGCTGAAGTGAAACGTTCGTAGTGGCCGAGATCGAGATCGGTCTCAGCGCCATCGTCGGTCACGAACACTTCGCCGTGCTGGTAAGGCGACATCGTACCAGGGTCCACGTTCAGGTAGGGATCGCACTTCTGGAGTGTAACTTTGAGGCCGCGGCTTTCGAGCATGCACCCGATTGAGGCCGCTGCCACGCCTTTGCCGAGGGAAGATACTACGCCGCCCGTAACAAAGATGTATTTCGGGCCGCTGCGCAATTTCCTTGAATGCCCCCGGTTGGAATCAGCGTACTCGGCATTATGTGCGGAAATGCCGCGCGTGTCAAACCACGATTTCAACTTTTATTTTTGCGTGCGCAGGAGTTTTTCCACGCGTTCCACGTCGGCGGGCACGTCAACGCTCACGGCATCGTAATTCGTCTCCACCACGCGGATGGGAAACCCATTTTCGAGCCAGCGAAGCTGCTCGAGTTGCTCGATGCTCTCCAGTTCGCCGGGCGGCAACGTGGGAAATTCAAGCAACGCATCGCGGCGAAAGGCGTATAAGCCGATATGTTTCCAGTGGCGGACTTCCTGAGTTGCGGCCGTGTCGCGAATCCACGGAATGGGGGCGCGGGAGAAATACAACGCGTTGCCTTCGAAATCCCGCGCAACCTTTACTATGTTCGGGTCCATGATGTCTTTCGGTTCGAGTATCGCAGTGCAAGGGGTGCCCACTTGAACGGAAGGATCCTCGGTCATCTCCGCAATCACCGCGTCCACTGTCCCGGGATCGATCAGAGGCTCGTCGCCCTGCACGTTCACGTAGATATCGGCGGTCAGATGTGTTGCGACCTCCGCGACCCGATCCGTCCCGGTACGGTGCTCGGGCCGCGTCATAATCGCTTCGCCCCCGAACGCCTCGACCGCCGCCTTAATCCGCTCGTCCTCCGTAGCTACCACGACCCTGGACACACCCCGCGCACGGCGCACCCCTTCAACGACGTACTGAATCATGGGTCGGCCCGCAATCGAAGCGAGGGGTTTGCCTGGAAAGCGGGCGGAAGCATAGCGGGCCGGAATCACCGCTAACACGTTCGGAGATGGAGAACCTGTCATCGGATATGCGCGTGCCGGGAAGGCCTGGCACTCAAAATTCTAGCATGTAAGAAAGGGGGTGCCTAAACGCACCACCCGAATACCGGTACTGTCCTAGGAATCGGCTAGTACTGCGCCTTGGCTTTAGCTCCAAACACCGAAACATGTCTCTTGCGTTGAATTTCGCGAGTGGTAGAATCGCGGAAGAGTTGGCCATGCTGCGTTGAGTCCCGCGGCTGTGGGGGTTGAGTTTGAAAGACCGCGCTCTTATGCCGGTCGTTCGTTGCATTTGCGCCGCGTGTTCGGTTCTTGCCTTGTTATTGTTCGCTCCGCTTAGATCACCCATCCAAGCTCAAGAAAAGCCGGCAGGTCCCTCAGGTCCCGCGCAGACGATTCAGCGGGGTAAAGCGCTGAAATCCGAAGTCGACATGACGCTGGTGAACGTAACCGTCACCGATCCGTACGGGCGTCTCGTAACGGGCCTCGAGCAAAACAACTTCCGTATGTTTGAAGATGGCGTGGAGCAAGAGATCGTGCGGTTCTCGAGCGAGGATGTACCGATCTCCATCGGCGTGATTTTCGACATGAGCGGCAGCATGGTCGACAAAGTGGATAAATCGCGCCTCGCGGCCGTGCAGTTTTTTCAGACCGCCAACCCCCAGGATGAGTTTTTCCTCGTCAATTTCAATGACCGGGCGCAACTCGCCAGCCCCTTCACCGCCAGCGTCGAGGATTTGCAGAACCGGCTGATGTTCACCGCCGCTCATGGACGCACGGCGCTGCTCGACGGAATTTATCTCGGACTGAGCCAAATAAAAGGGGCACACAACACGAAGAAAGCTTTGCTCATCATATCCGATGGAGGCGATAATCATAGTCGCTACTCAGAACTGGACATCCGGAATTATTCGAAGGAATCGGACGTTCAGATCTACGCCATCGGACTTTATGAGGTTGGCGGCGGGCCTACGGTAGAGGAACGCGAAGGCCCGGCGCTTCTTGGCGAATTGACGACGATGACCGGGGGCCGCGCTTTTCGCGTAAACGGCCTGAACGACCTACCGGACATCGCAACGAAGATCAGCATGGAGTTGCGCAATCAATATGTTGTGGGATACAGACCAAGCGCGCGAGCACACGATGGCAAATGGCGAAAAGTCAAAGTTAAGCTTCGGCCTCCGAAGGGCCTCCCTCCACTCACTGTCTACGCGCGCTCCGGCTATTTCGCGCCGGGTCATTAAGCGGACGCTTCCAAATGTTTTGGTGATTGTCGCGGCGTTGTTCGCTTGCGCGGGAGTTCGTGCGCAGAATCCTCTCCCAGTAACGCCGTCGGCGCCGCCGCCTCCTCCGGGAATGGTCCCACAAACACAGCACGGCGTTATCAAGAGCAATGTCGATCTCGTCGTGCTGCACACGACGGTCGTCGACGACCGGGGAAATTTTATTTCCGACCTCGGTCAAGACAGTTTCCGGGTCTTCGAGGACAAGGTCGAGCAGAAGCTCTCGGTTTTCAGCCGCGAGGACGTGCCCGTCACTATGGGATTGGTGGTCGACAACAGCGGCAGCATGCGCGAGAAACGCGCGCAAGTGGCTTCGGCCGCTCTTACCTTCGTGAAGACAAGCAATCCGCAGGACGAAGCGTTCGTAGTGAATTTCAACGACGAGTATTACCTCGACACGAATGAAGACTTTACAAACAATCAGCGGGAGCTCAACGAAGCGCTCGAGCGCATCGACTCGCGCGGCAGCACGGCCCTCTACGACGCAATCATCGGCTCGCTCGATCACGTGAAGAAAGGCCACAAAGACAAAAAGGTTCTGCTCGTGATCACTGACGGCGACGACGACGCCAGCCGCATGACGTTTCCCTTCACCGTCAAAGCCGCCACGCAATCCAACACCGCGATTTATGCCATCGGCGTTTTCAGCGACGACGACCGCAAGAGCAACAAGAAAATGGTCCGCCGCTCCAAGAAAGATTTGATGACCCTCGCCGAAGCCACCGGCGGCATGGCCTACTTCCCCGAAAATCTCGCGGATGTCGAAGCCGTCTGCACGCAGATCGCGCGCGACATTCGCAATCAGTACACTCTCGGCTACTATCCGACGAATCCTGCGAAGGACGGCACGTTCCGCAACGTCCAGGTTCAACTGCTCCCGACCAAGGGTCACGGGAAACTCTCGGTTCGCACGCGCACCGGCTATTACGCGCAGAAGCCCGCTCAGGGACAGTAGCTCCGCAGTTTCCGCCACAGACTTTCCGGCTGCTTATTTCGGAGAGATTTCTTCGAGGAAGCTCTTTCCGTGCAGGATCGAGCCGCCGAAATTTGCCGCGATGGTTTGGCCCATGTCAGCCAGCGTCGCGCGCGTCCCGATGTTGACGCCGCCCTTCGCGCCGGGCGCGTATGCCAGAATTGGAACATACTCGCGCGAGTGATCGGTCGTCGGATTCACGGGATCGGGATCGCAGCCATGGTCCGCCGTGACAATCAAGAGATCGGACGGTCTTAGCGCGTCGAGAAACGGACCAAGCATCGCATCGAATTCCTCCAGCGACCGCGCGAAACCCTCAACGTCTTTGCGGTGGCCGTACAGCATGTCGAAGTCGACCAGATTTGCGAAAATCAGTCCGCTCGACTGCCGCGTCAGTGATTCCGTCAGCTTCGCCATGCCATCCGCGTTGTTTTTCGTTGTTATGTAATTGTCGACGCCGCGCCCGTTATAAATGTCGTGAATCTTGCCGACGCCGAATACCGGTACTTTCTTCTCCGCCAGCACATCCATCAGCATCGGCCGCGGCGGCTCAACCGCGTAATCGTGGCGCTGTTCGGTGCGGCGATAATTCCCAGCCACGCCTGCGAAGGGGCGCGCAATCACGCGTCCCACTCGGTCTGGCCCATCGAGCAGTTTTCGCGCAATCTCACACATGCCATATAGCTCCGGAACTGGGACTACATCTTCGTGCGCCGCAATCTGAAAGACGCTGTCGCCCGACGTGTACACGATCGGAAATCCGGTGCGCACATGCTCTTCGCCCAACTCTTTGATGATTTCCGTCCCGGACGCGGGCTTGTTTCCAATCGTGCGCCGCCCGATCTCGCGCTCGAATTCCTCGATAAGCGCCTTTGGGAAGCCGTGGGGGTAAACCGGGAATGCTTGGTCCAGCCAAATGCCCGCCATCTCCCAATGGCCCGTCGTCGTATCTTTTCCAGGAGAACGCGTAGCTCCCCTGCCAAAGTTTGCCGAAGGTTTTACGGCAGGCGGAAGATGGTCGAGCGGTTTGATATTGCCAAGCCCAAGGCGAACGAGATTCGGAAGCTGCAGCGGACGCGACCGCGCGATATGCCCCAGCGTGTCGCGGCCCACATCGCCGTAATCAGCAGCATCCGGGAGCTCGCCGATGCCGACGCTATCGAGCACAATCCAGATTATGCGCTCGAAATGTGGTGCCGCCCGCTGTGAGCGGTTCTGATGCGAATCGATCGTCATATCCGAGTGAGATTTTACCGCACTCGCATCGATTTGCCGCACTTGACGCGTCGGCGTATAATTTTCGGTTAAGCTGATGCCGACGGAACGCACAGAGAAGCCTAGCGCCGCACTTGTGGCCCCGCCGCCCGTTCCCGCCATTCCGGGCGACATCGAAGAGATCCGCGTCCACGGTGCGCGCGTCCACAACCTTAAGAATGTCGATTTCACGATCCCGCACAACGCGATCACCGTAGTTACCGGCGTTTCGGGATCGGGCAAATCCAGCCTGGCGTTCGACACCGTTTACGCCGAAGGCCAGCGGCGTTATATCGAATCGCTTTCCGCTTACGCGCGGCAGTTTCTCGAGCGTATCGAGAAGCCGGACGTAGACGAAATCACGGGTATTGCCCCCGCTATTTCGATTCGCCAGAAGAACTCGACGCGCAATCCCCGCTCGACCGTCGCTACATCCACGGAAATTTACGACTACCTGCGCCTGCTCTACGCGCGCGTGGGCCACACTTTTTGCCTGCGCTGTGGCGAAGAAGTCCGCAAGGACACGCTCGATGAAATCGCGGCCCGCGTGCTATCGCTGCCCGAAGGACGCCGGTTCTACGTTTTGCACGAATTGAAACTCGCGCCAGATGCACCGGCAACGCCGGCGCTGGCGCCACGACCGCGAAAGCCCGCGCGCCCCACCCCTGAAACGATTCGCGAGGTGCTCGTCAATTTACAGAAGCGCGGCTTCAGCCGGCTCTATCAATCGGGCCGCGTATATGAGTTTTCGTCGCCCGAAGACCTGCTCGATCTCGACTTCTCGAAGCCCGTTTACGTCCTGGTGGATCGCCTGGTGCTTTCGCCGGAAATTCGTTCCCGCCTCATGGACTCGATTGAAATCTGCTATCGGGAAGGCCGCGGCGAAGCCATCCTGGAATTTGTTCCGGATTCGCCGGAAGGCTCCGCCCAACGCCTGGTCTTCAACGAGCGATTCGACTGCAAAAAGTGCGGCGCATCGTATCAGGAACCGGAACCGCGTCTTTTCTCGTTTAACAATCCTTATGGCGCATGCCCACGCTGCCAGGGATTCGGCAACACGATCGATTTCGATTTGGATCGCGTGATTCCCGACAAAAGCAAATCACTCGCAGAAGGCGCCATCGAACCTTGGACGAAGCCGCGCTACCGTCAAATCACCTTGGAAATGCGCCGCTTCGCTCGCGCGCAGGGCATACCTCTCGATATTCCGTACCGCGAACTGAACGCTGCACAGCGCCAAGCGATTCTCGAAGGCGATTCCAAGGACGGCTTCCCGGGCATCAAAGGTTTCTTTACCTGGCTCGAGCGCAAAAAATATAAGCTCCACGTTCGCGTGTTCCTGAGCCGGTACCGCGGCTACGCCACGTGCCCTGACTGCCTGGGCACTCGCCTGCGCTCCGAAGCCCGCGCAGTGAAAATCGCAGGCCGAGCCATCACAGAAGTTTGCCAGATGACGGTGAAGGAAGCGCGGCCCTTCTTCGGAAGCCTGGAACTCGGTCCGGCCGATACAGTCGTCGCCGACAAAGTGCTCGAGGAGATTCAGCAGCGCCTGCGTTTCCTCGATGAAGTCGGACTTGACTATCTTTCGCTCGATCGTCTCACTTCCACGCTTTCCGGCGGGGAGGCGCAACGAATTCAACTTGCAACATCACTCGGCTCGCATCTAGTAGGCGCACTGTACGTGCTCGACGAGCCGTCCATCGGCCTTCATCCGCGCGATACGCATCGGCTGATCGAAATCCTCAAAGGCCTTCGCGATCTGGGCAACACGCTCCTCGTTGTCGAGCACGATCCGGACACAATGCTCGCCGCCGATAAAATCCTCGATCTCGGCCCCGGCGCGGGCGAACATGGCGGCAAGATCATGTTCGCCGGAACCATGAAGGAGCTGCTCGCCGATCCGCAGTCCCTCACGGGCCGCTATCTCCGAGGTGAATTGCGCATCGCCGTTCCGGCCCGCCGGCGCAAGCCGCAGGGAAAGTTTCTGAAAATAATTGGCGCCCGCAGTCACAATCTTCACGGTGTCGACATCTCGATCCCCCTGGGCGTTCTAGTGGCCATCACCGGCGTCTCCGGCTCGGGCAAATCCACGCTCGTTTACGACGTGCTTTACAAAGCGCTTCAGTCCAAGCGCACGGGCGGAAACTGGCAGGAATTTTGCGCGCGGCTCGAGGGAGATTCGGCGCTCGAGGCCATCGAAATGGTGGACCAATCGCCCATTGGCCGCACTCCTCGGTCGAATCCCGCCACGTACCTTAAAGCCTTCGATCCCATCCGCGAAGTTTTCGCTTCCACTCCCGCGGCGAAAAAGCGCGGCTTAGGTCCCGGACATTTCTCGTTCAACATTCCCGGTGGACGCTGCGAGGCCTGCCAGGGCGACGGCACGGTCACCGTCGAGATGCGTTTTCTCGCGGACGTCGAGCTCGTATGCGAAGAATGCCGCGGCACGCGCTACAAAAGCAGCGTCCTCGAAGTCCACTACAAGGAAAAGAGTATTCACGACGTCCTCCAAATGACTGTCCGCGAAGCGCTCGCCTTTTTTGCGCCTTTCCCCAAAGTTATTACTCGGCTGCGCGTCCTCGAAGAAGTGGGCCTCGGCTACCTTCGGCTGGGACAATCCGGCACCACGCTTTCGGGAGGCGAGGCGCAACGCTTGAAACTCGCCGCGCATCTTACGCGGCAGGAGAACAGAGGAATTCTCTATATCTTCGACGAGCCCACCACCGGCCTGCACTTCGACGATATCCAGAAGCTCCTCACCGCTTTTCGCAAACTGATCGAAGGCGGCGCTTCCGTGTTGATCATCGAGCACAATCTCGACGTCATCAAATCGGCGGATTGGGTGATCGATCTCGGTCCCGAGGGGGGCGATGCCGGCGGCCGCGTGGTGGCGGTGGGAACGCCCGAGCAAGTGACGCGCAATTCGCAATCGTATACCGGGAAATTTCTGGCCCGGTCGCTTCAAATACGAAACGGCGGAAATCACGCCGATCCAGCTTCGCACGAGAAGCCGAACGGCTCGTAGAATTACTTGAAGAATGACCACCTACCCCAAGTCGCTGGCTGCGGCGTGCTGCATCCTCGTTTTCTTCGTCGGCTCCGCAGGTGCTTTTGCGCAGACTGTAACCAAAACCCACATCCCCGCGCCGAAAGATCCCGCCAACGCCGCTCTTGCCGCCGCTCAGGAAGCGATGGAACGGAAAGACTACGAAGCCGCCGTCACTAGTTTGCAGGACTATCTAGGAAAGGAGCCACGCGACGCGGCTGCTCATTTCCAGCTCGGTTATGCCTACACGGCTCTGCACCGCCCCGAAGATGCGAAGGCTGAATACGAAAAAACCATCGCACTGAAGCCCGACATGCCTGAAGCGCAGCTAAATCTCGGCATCACGCTGCTCGAAACCGATCCACAAGCTGCAATCGGGCCTCTCCAAAAAGCCGCTGACCTCGCGCCGGATCAAGCGCGTCCCAAATTCCTTCTTGGCGTGGCGTTCGAGCGAGCGAACAAACCCGTGCCCGCCATCGAGCAGTATCAAGCCGCCGAAAAAATAGACGATAAGGATTTCGAGATTCGCTTCGCTCTAGGCCGCGTACTGCTGCGGTCCGAACGCGCCTCTGACGCCGAGCCGGAATTTCGCGCCGCGCTGGCGCTGCGTTCCGATTACGCGCCCGCGCATCTCGGCCTGGCACAAAGCCTTTTCGAGCAAAAGAAGCCAGAAGGTGCCGCAGCGGAGTATGCCGTCTACCTGCAGCTTCAACCGAACGACAGCGCCGCGCGCATCGAGCGAGCATCCGTTCTCGCCGACGCCAGCAAGAATGACGATGCTCTCGCCGAGCTGGACCGCGCTGCTGCAGCAGGTCCTGAGGGTCTTCGCGCTTTGAAATTGCGTTCCTTCATCGACTTCCAAAAGAAGCGCTACGACGACGCCATTCCCGCTCTCCAGAAAGCAGCAACCCTCGCGCCACAGGACCCAGACATCCCCGCGCGCCTTGGCCACGTCTATCTTGAGAAGAAGGATTATCCCAATGCGGTGCAACAGTTGATTGTCGCGCTCAAGTTGAATCCGGCTTCGACCGACGTCCTTGGCGATCTCGTCACCGCCCAGTATTTGGGCAAGAACTATCGTGCGGCTCTTCAGGGACTCGATGTGATGTCGCATCGGGAACCCCTTCCGGCCGGCAGCTGGTTCGTTCGCGCCACTTGTTACGATAAACTCGGTCAATTATTCGATGCGCTCGATGCGTATCAGAAATTTCTTCAGTTGAACAAGGACTTGAACAGCGACATGTATTTCGAAGCCTCAGCGCGCGCCCGCACTCTGGCCCGCGAGCTGAAGGACAAGAAAAGATAAACCGTGCCCGGCACTCTGCCCATCGCTGAACCGCTTTTGATCCTGGCTCTCGGACTGAGTTATTTTCCGCAGGATCGCCTGTCCGCGTTTCGGGCGCGCTTGCAAAACGATCCCGATCCCGTGCACAAGGCAAAACTGATGAAGGATCTTGGCGACGTAGAGTTCCAGGAAATACAAAAGGATCTCGACGCTGGAAACGGCCCTGACGCCGTCGCCGTGCTCGAGAAATATCAAGCCGAGGCGCAAAGTTGCGTCAAGGATTTGGATGCGAAGAAGATCGACGCAGAGCAGCACCCGAACGGTTTCAAGCAGCTGCAAGTGTCGATCCGGCAATCGCTGCGGCGCCTCGACGATATTCTTCCAGGCCTCACAGCGGACGAGCAAAAGCCGTTTCTCCAGGTCCGCAAGGAACTCGAACACCTGGATCGGCATCTGATCCGCGAGCTTTTTCCGCGGCAGCCCGGCGCAGAGGCTTCCGCGCCCAAGCCTAAAAACTAGGAGCAGCGCTGGGAATCGACATGCACATTACTCATTTTAAAAACGCTCTATCCGCATCGCTAACGTCCGTGATCCTGGTAGCTCTCGTCGCAACTCTTTCTGGCGCCGTTCGATCGGCTGCGCGTCCCGCCGTCCCGCAGCACGACAGAAAGGATTACCTCACCGAGGCCGAAGCCGACAAAATCCGCGACGCCGAAACGCAATCGGAACGCATCAAGATTTACGTTTCTTTTGCCGACGACAAGCTCAAGAAATTTCAATACGAGCTCGACCGCAAGACCCCCGAGCGCCGCCGCAGCGACGTCCTAAACAGCTTGCTAAACGGTTACTCCGGCTGCGTCGATGACGCCGCCGATCAAATTGCGGTCGCGCAGGAGAAGCAAACGGACATCCACGCCGCGCTGAAAATCATGATCGAGAAAGGCAAGGAATTCACGGAAATTCTCGACAAACTCGAACAAGGCGGCCCTGAAATCGGCCTTTACAAAGACACCCTCGACGACGCCGTAGAGGGCACCAAAGATGCTCTCGCCGAGGCCGAGAAAGCCGAAAAGGAAATGGCGCCCGCTCCCGTGCGGAGAAAACCTTGAAGCCTGGGGGCGCGCACTCTCGCCTTTTTCCCGGCGGCGAGCCGCTTTTTCGTCGCATCTTCACGCGACTCGGATGTGAGGGCCGTCCGCCGCACTTCGTCGTCGAATACCATCCCTACGCCGACCTGACCCACACCATCCGCATCCGCCAGGACGTCGCGTACGTCCGCCTTTCCGACCTTCTTCGCGATGCGCCGCTCGCGATCGTTGAAGCCGCCGCCGCAATTCTGCTCGGCCGCCTCTTTCGCCGCCGCCCGCCCCGGGCATTGCTCGAACTCTATCGCGAGTTCTCTTACGCAAACTCGACGCGCCGCCGTCTGCTGGCGCTACGCCAACGCCGCGCCCGTCGCACGGAGCATCGCCCGGCCGGCGCGCATCACGACCTCGAGCCAATGTTCGCTACGCTGAATCGGCAGTATTTTGGCGACGAACTGACGAAACCGCGCCTCGGTTGGAGCGCTCGAGTCTGGCGAAGCCAGCTCGGTTGCTTCGATCCCGCGCTCGAACAAATCATCATCAATTGCCAGCTCGACGGCCCCGCCGTTCCCGACTACGTCGTCGGCTACGTCCTTTACCACGAGATGCTTCACTTGAAGCATCCGGCCAAATTCGCGCGTTGCCGCCGCGAATCGCATTCGCCGCAGTTTCGCAAGGAAGAAAAAAAGTACGCGCACTATAAACGGGCGATGAAATTCCTCAGCCACTTCCCCGCTCGCTAGTTGCTGCCTGCTTGCGCTTATCCTTTGGTGAGTTTTTCGAGCCGCTTGCGGACTCTATTCGAATCGGGACCTTGCGGAAGGATTTGCAGGAATTCCTTGTAGTAACGAATCGCCTGCGCGGTGTCGCCTTTTTTCTCGTAGATTTCGCCGAGAAGCATTCGCGGCTCCGCGAAATTCGGCTTCATAGTGATAGCGTGTTTAAATCGGTCGATCGCCGCGTCCGAATCTCCCTTGTGCATGTAAAACTTCCCAACGTCCATGTCCTGCGCAGCGTGGAACGGGTCGTAGTTCGCATCGCTCGATGGAGAGCTCGGCGAGGCCGCATCCTTGGCAGGCTTCTTGGGTGAACGATCAGAAGTCGGCTCGGGAGCCGGCTTCGGTGCCTCACGGTCCGGTGGCTGCGAGCCCGGCGGTTGCGGATCGGACGGTTGTGGTTCCCGCGCCTGCTGCGCGCGTGTCGCCGTGAAGTGCGTGGCGCCCGAGAGTCCGAAAATTCCCTCGTCGCCGGGATTCCCTCCTGGACGAAGCTTCACCTCGCGCGTAAAGACAATCTCGTTACCATCGATCTTGCCGGTAAATAATATCGTGCGGTCGCCGCCATCCAGGCTATTGCACTTGAAGGAAACTGTGTCTCGCTCCACGAAGCCGTCGTAAATTGCAACAGGCCCCGTCACATCTGTGTGCCGCTGACGCATGAAATCCGTAGAACCTTGGCTCACAGTACCTGTCACTTTGCCGTCGTCGACGGCGAGCGTGATGGTCCAAGGGGGATACGCGACGTCTTCCGCCTTCCATGTCCCCACAGCTGGGTTGCGTCTTACCACCAGCGGCGCGGGCCGCGGTTGCTCCGCTTGCGGTTGCGGTTTGTCGGGAGCCTCTGACGGAGCCGGCCGGTCCTGCGCCCGCGCGGCGAGCGGCGCAATAATTAAGGCCATCAGCATTGCGATGAGCGTTTGGATTCGCATCTCGGTTTCTGGATGGGGTTAGATTCCGTTTGCTATCATCGAAGTTGCACCGGCGCGCGCAGCATGCCCGGCAACAACTGTTTGCATTGTAACGCTTCTACATGGACCTCCGCGAAAAAGTCG
>Ga0185299_10002636_pt1 | contig 26937 bp, 30 predicted proteins | sample PaiPotPPA55metaG_FD_128002 | JGI IMG/M metagenome (GOLD analysis project Ga0185299, IMG submission 128002) | Iron sulfur acid spring bacterial and archeal communities from Banff, Canada, to study Microbial Dark Matter (Phase II) - Paint Pots PPA... ...
TTGGCATTGAGCTCCGCCACCGGAAAATCGACAGTCAGTTTCTTGCGGGAGGGGGAACTCAGAACGACGCCGGCCTGAATGGAGACTTCCTGCTGAAATCGGGTCTTCGCCTCTCCGGCACGGTGCAGTATGAGCGCTGGCAGATTCCGCTGCTGGCGGCGAACCGCCAATCCAATATTGCGGTATCGTTCCAACTCGGCTATTGGCCTAGGAGACATTCCCGATGATTCCAGACACAAGATTAAACCTCTCCAGTGCCCCTAGGGTTGGCTACGCTTCCAATTGGGGTATCGACACTCGAGGCTTGGACACTCTATGACCGGCCAACGCAACACGATGATTTCGAATGCTGAGCCCTACATTGAATTAACCGAACGCGCTCCCCATCCGCCCAGCCATGAACAGTCCGCCCTGGTGAACTGCGCTGCTCTGCTATGGCGGGACCGGGCACGCCTGGCTCGCGTGACGGCGGTAGGCGGTTTGCTGACGCTGCTGATCGCGTTCGTCATACCCAACCGCTACGAGTCTTCGACCCGCTTGATGTCGCCGGATATGAAGGGCAGCGCTTCGGAGGCATTGATGGCGGGGCTGCTTGGCCGGGCTGGGGGCGGAGGAGGCGGTGGTGGTGGCTTGGTTGGGCTGGGCGCCAATCTGCTGGGCCTGGACAACTCCGGAGCCGTGTTTATTGGCGTTTTGAACAGCCGCTCGGTCGCCGACAGTCTGGTCAAGAAATTTGATTTGAAGAAAGTCTACCGCGACCGGTGGGACAAGGACGCCCGCGAAGACCTTGCGGATCGCACCAACATTTCCCAGGACCGGAAGACCGAGATTATCACGATCACCGTGGAGGATCGAAGTCCGGCGCGGGCAGCCGCGCTGGCCACCGCGTACGTCGATGAACTGAACCGTTTGCTTGCTTTAGTGAACACCTCGTCCGCTCATCGCGAGCGCGTTTTCATCGAAGAACGTTTGAAGGTTGTGAGGCAGGAACTCGATACGGCGTCGAAACAGCTGGCCGACTTCTCCACCAAGACGACGACGCTTGATCTCAAGGAGCAGGGTAAGGCGATGGTCGGTGCGGTTGCTACCCTGCAGGGAGAATTGATCGCCTACGAAACTCAACTGAGCGGGTTGCAGCAGATCTATACCGCCAATAACGTACGCGTTCGGTCGCTACAGGCGCGGGTCAATGAACTGCGCCATCAGTTGGAGCAGGTTCGTGGCAGTGGCGTGCAACCCCCGCCCGGTGCAGCGGAAGGCGACGAGGAGATTCCCAGCTTCCGCAGACTTCCGGCTCTGGGCGTAACCTACTCCGACCTATACCGCGAAGTGAAGATTCGGGAAGCCGTTTTTGAGACTCTGACACAACAGTACGAGATGGCCAAGATTTCCGAGGCGAAAGAAATTCCCAGTGTCAAAGTGCTGGACCCGGCCAACCTGCCGGAGAAAAAGTCATCACCGCATCGTCTGGTGATTACCTTGCTGGGTGTCATAGTATCGTTTGCCTTGGGGGCGGTCTTTGTGATTGGAAAGGCAAACTGGAAGCAGGTGGATCCCGACGATCCTCGCAAGATGTTTGCGGCGGAAGTGTGGGGCGATACCCGGCCCGCGCGCGCTGAATTCCGGGATCGGGCCCAGAAGATCAGAATTAAGCTCCGCCGGAACTCCGATTCCGATTCAAACTCCAATTCCGATTTCAAGGTCGGCGACAACTGATGAGCGCCTCCGCCACAGTTCCATCATTGGAACTGACCCGAGGCCGCTTACTGGCCCGAAATACGCTCTGGAATTTGCTGGGCAGCGGGGCGCCCGCGCTGGTTGCTCTCCTCGCCATACCCATACTCATCCACCACATCGGCGAATCCCGCTTTGGCTTGCTAACTATTATATGGACAGTGGTCGGTTACTTCAGCCTTTTCGACCTTGGATTAGGAGCCGCGCTGACTCGCATGGTAGCCGACCGGCTGGGCACCGGGAAAACAGATGAAATTCCTTCCCTGATATGGACCTCGCTGGCCCTCATGCTCGGCTTGTCTATCTTCGGGTCCATTCTTCTGGCCGCTTCGTCACCCATGCTGGTGCACCGCATTCTGAAAGTGCCAGCGACTTTGCAACCCGAGAGTCTCGTGGCGTTTCTCCTGTTGGCGGGATGCCTGCCGTTCATGATCACGACCACGGGTTTACGGGGAGTGCTAGAGGCTCAGCAACGGTTCGGCGTGGTCAATGCGATTCGCATTCCAACTAACGCGTTTACCTTCGTTGGCCCCTTGGCGGTATTGCCTTTCTCCAACAGCTTGGTGCCGGTGGTTGGGGTGCTGGCCGCGGGAAGAGTTCTGGCCTGGATGGCCTACTTGATCTTCTGCCTGAAAGCTATGCCGGAGCTGGGCGCAAGCTTGGCGTGGGCGCGCCACCATGTGGGGTACGTGTTGCGATTTGGCACCTGGATGACGGTCAGCAATGTGATCAGTCCGCTCATGTTTTACATCGACCGGATGGTGATTGGCGCCATGATTTCAGTTGCCGCCGTGGCTTATTACGCCACACCCTTTGAAGTGGTGAGCCGGCTGCTGACCATCCCGAGCGCTCTGGCCGGCGTATTATTTCCCGCCTTCACCGTGACGTTCGCGCAGGATCGCAGCCGCGCTGCATTGTTGCTGCTCCGAGGCCAGAAATATATCTTCATGGCAATCTTTCCCATCATTCTGGTCATCGTGACGCTGGCAAACGACGGCCTGCGGCTCTGGCTGGGCCCAGCGTTCGCGAACAACAGCACGGCCGTTTTGCGCTGGCTTGCGGTGGGGGTTTTTCTTAACAGCCTCGCGGTCCTTTCCTGGGTATTGATCCAGGGGGCCGGGCGTCCGGATATTACCGCCAAGTTTCATATGATCGAAGTGACGTTGTACCTTCCCATTCTGTGGTTCATGGTCAAGCACTACGGGGTTCAAGGAGCAGCCATTGCCTGGACCGCACGAGTGCTGCTCGACGGCACATTCTTACTGCTCGCCGGGCAGCACTTCCTGAGGCAACAAGACCGCTTCATAGGCCGGATGGGAGCATCCATCGCCTGCGCTTTAATTCTGTTCTGGGTGGCCACATGGCCGTCGACCTTGCCCCAGCGGGCGGTGTTTTTGGCGGCGGTTCTCTTGCTTCTGCTGGGAATGTCTCTGATTTTCTTTTTGCCGGAAGAACGCCGCTGGCTGCAGCTGGCGGTCGCAGCCCGCGCCTGCGAGCCTCAAAGTTCGGAGATAATGTGACCCGTCTTGATTACCGCGCGGCGTCGTTAACCTGAGTCTGCTCCAACCATCCTAATGGTCACAATCCTGGCAATTGCTTGTCTAGCCCTGTTTGCAGGCGTCAGTTTATATATCGAGCGGTCACCGGTGTACCCGCCGTTCGCCATGGCAGGCTGTTGGGCGGTTTTCCTTGGCTTTCATGCTTGTTCCCGGTCGCTGCTGTTCCCCATTCACGAGAAGACACTATTCTTCTTTGTGGTCGGCGCATTGGCATTTTGCGTGGGCGGATTAGCCGTTCATTTCTTTTATCGCCCCAAGTATGTACCTCCTCAATACGACCCAGCACGCGTGCGGACCGTGTTGAGCGTCTTTCTGCTCGTTTTGTGTGTCGCGTTCCCATTCTATGTGCGCTTCATCCTCAATCTTGTGGCGGAGGCAGTGAGCGGTGGTTTCTGGGTGGCTCTTCGAGGCCAGTTAATCGCGGAAAGCACCGACGCTCTGAGTGGATTCAGCCTCATGGATAATATGGTCGTCCTGGCGGACATTACAGTTCTCATCGCGTGGTATCACCGAGACACCGAGAAATGGCGGGCTTGGGTGGCCTTCGTGTTCTTTTGCATCTACAACCTGCTCACTGCCGGGCGTGCTGGGTTTGCTTTCGTACTTATCGGCTTGTTCACGATCGAGGTTTTGCGGCAGCGCCGACTTCCGTGGCGCCCCCTGCTCGTTCTTGGGCTGGTGTTTGTGATTGCATTTTTTGGATTAGCTATTCTTGTGGGCAAAGCGGGAGCAAGCGCAAACGAGTCGTTCGCGGACAACATGCCCGCACTGGTCGCCGGATTTCAGCTGTACACTGTTGGGCCCCTCGTCGCGTTCGATAACCTTTATCTGCACCCCACTGCTATTCCGCCCACGCAAAATATCGACCGCAACTTCAGAATTTTTGCCAAGAAGCTGGGCGTTCGAACGGAGATTCCATATCTTCATGCCGAATACAGCACGGTGGGACCGTCAGGAATAGATATGAACGTGTACACAACTTACTTTTCATATTTTCCTCAAATGGGAGCGCTCGGATCTGTGGCCATGATGTTACTGCTGGGGGCCACGGTCACCTGGGCCTACTTCAAGGCGGTCGGTGGCGGCTCTCAAGCTATCATCATGTTTGGGACGTTGTTTTACGGAATCCCAATGTCGGGTTATGCAGAGTACTATTTTGGAAATCTGAACTTTCTGGCCAAGCTCTTTTTGGCCACCTGTTTGTGCTACGGGCTATGGTTCCGGCGTCCGCAGGCCACCGTTCCATGCTAAGAGTCATCGCGTATACCGGAGGGCACAATGCCCCAGCCCGCATCCCTCGGGTGCAGCAATACGTTCCTTACTTGAGACTTCAGGGTATTGAGGTAACGGAAAGCCCTTCGCGTGCAGGGCTATATCCCCCAGAACGCGGATTTTGGAAGCGGGCGGCTTGGGGCCTGTGGAACATCGCGGAACATCTGCCAGCAGTCGGGCGCTCCTACCGATACGATGTGACGCTGCTGCAGAGGGAGATGCTGAGCACCTTCGTTACGCTCGAACCATTCACCAATCGGCCGCGAGTGCTAGATGTGGATGATGCCATTTGGGTACATCGCGGAGGAGGATTTGCGCGCCGCCTGGCCCGCTCCTGCGATCACATCATCTGCGGCAATACTTTTCTGGCGGAAGGATTTTCCCGCTGGAATCCCGGCGTGAGCGTGCTGCCCACAGCCGTGGATACCCGGCGCTTTGTTCCCGCCAACGGAAATCACCGCCCCGGGCGGCCAGTGATCGGCTGGCTGGGCCTGGGTTCCGGCTTTTGCTTTCTTTACGAAATTGAAGGAGCATTGGGCGATGTGCTGCGCCGTCATCCTGAGTGCATTTTGCGCATCATCTCGGATAAAGTGCCGCAATTCCGCCTGCTCCCTCCCGCTCAGGTGGAATACGTGCCGTACTGCCGGGAGCGAGAGGTGGCCGACATTCAGGGAATGACGGTTGGGATCATGCCGCTGGATAACTCAGATGGTGCCCGAGGCAAGTGCAGTTTCAAGATGATCCAGTATATGTCCTGCGCCATTCCTGTTGTGGTGAGCCAGCTTGGCACGAACGTAGAGGTTCTGCAAAGAGGAGAAGTCGGTTTCGGTGTAACCAGCCGACAAGACTGGACGGACGCGCTGTCGGAGCTCTTGGCCAACCCGGAACTCCGCGCGCGCCTGGGCCGGGCAGGGCGGGCGGTTGCGGAACTGCACTACAGCGTGGAAGTGCTGGCACCTCGATTGGCGCAGATTCTACGGGCACAAGCCTGACTCCCTCTGCGTTGTGTGCGGCGTTTCTGGATATTTGTTCTTAGCGGCACCGTCGCCGCGGGCACTTGCGATTGAGAACCTATCGAGTGGAGAAGCGTTGTGAGGTTAGGATGACCGATAGCTACGTTGCCGAGGTCGAAGCGGGACAGAGATTTGAATTTGGCAATAATTGGAAACACTATCTCGCGGAGATTGATGACATCCGGATTCGGGCAGCAGAGGATGCGACAAGAGGAATGCTCGGGCTAGCGAGCTTGGATGGCAAAACCTTCCTTGACGTCGGATCTGGGAGTGGCCTGTTCTCCCTGGTCGCACTACGCCTCGGAGCGTCCTCGGTACGTTCGTTCGACTACGATCCGCAGAGTGTGGAGTGCACTGGCGCTTTGAAACACCGATATTATCCATCCCATTCGAATTGGATCATTGAAAGAGGATCGGTGTTGGATACTCAATACCTCAACTCCCTTGGGCAGTTTGATGTCGTCTATTCGTGGGGAGTGCTGCATCATACCGGGAACCTGGAGCAGGCTCTCGAGAATGTTGCTCCCCTGGTTGCGCCGGGTGGTCGCCTCTTTCTATCGATTTATAACTACCAGCCATTTTGGTCTTCCTACTGGAAGCTGATCAAGCGAACCTACAACCGCCTTCCGAAAACCGGTCGAATCCCTATGGAGCTTGCGTTCTTCTCATTCTTTGGCGCAGCCTTCTTTGCCGCCGATGTGATTCGTGGTCGGAATCCTTCCGAGCGCTGGGCCGGGCGCGGGCAAAGAGGCATGTCAATGTTTGTGGATGTTCAGGACTGGATTGGCGGCTATCCCTTCGAAGTGGCGTCACCGGAGGAGATCTTTTGCTTTTACCGTGATCGTGGTTTCACACTGCGAGAACTTAAGACATGCGGCGGCAGACACGGTTGCAATCAGTTCGTCTTTGAACGCCAGTGAGCTATCCATGTGCGGGATTGTAGGTAAGATCCATTTCGATCCAGAGCACCCAGTCGATCCTCGGCAGATCCGGACTATGGCGGATTCTGTCCTGCACCGGGGGCCCGACGATGAGGGCATCTGGACCGAGCGGAACGTTGGGCTGGGACACCGCCGTCTATCCATCATCGACCTGTCGCCCAGTGGACGCAATCCCATGAGCAATGAAGACGGGACGGTGTGGATCGTGTTCAATGGGGAGATTTACAACTTCCAGGAGTTGCGACTGCGTTTGGAAGCTGCCGGCCACCAGTTTCGGTCGCGAACCGATACCGAGGTGATTCTGCACTTGTATGAAGAGTTGGGCCCCCTGTGCGTGAAAGAATTGCGAGGCATGTTTGCCTTCGCCATTTGGGACCGCCGGACCCAACGCTTGTTGTTGGTGCGAGACCGGATGGGGGTGAAGCCCCTGCACTACGCACTCACTTCTTTCGGATTATTGTTTGGCTCAGAGATTAAGGCCGTGCTCAGCAGCGGAGAAATTGATCCTGTACCGGACTTAGCCAGCCTTCATCAATTCCTGTTGTGGCAGTGCATTCCCAGCCCGCGAACGGGATATCTTGGAATCCAGAAGTTGCCGCCGGCTGCGGTTTTGACATGGCAGGCCGGCGGTGAAATCTGCATTGAGAGGTATTGGGACCTGGATTACCACGAACCGATGCCTGCGAACGCAAGCGTCTTGTCCGGACAGGTCCGCCACCTAGTGCAGGAAGCGACTCGATTGCGCTTAACCGCAGACGTTCCAGTCGGTCTGTTCCTCAGCGGCGGAATCGACTCCGCGTGTGTGCTAGCCGCGACCCGTCAAGAAACCTCGGGTAAGATCCGAACTTTTTCCGTTACGTTTGCAGACCGGAAATACGATGAATCCGCGTATGCTCGCCTTCTCGCGGCGCGCTTTGAGACCGAGCACCACGAGTTTCGCGTCACTCCGAATGTGATCGAAATGTTGCCTGAAATGACCGCCCTGTTCGACGAACCCTTTGCCGATGAGTCGGCGATACCCACCTATTACCTTGCGAAACTTACCAGTGAGCATGTGAAAGTAGCGCTCAGCGGCGATGGTGGGGACGAGGCTTTTGCAGGGTACCAGCGATATCTCGTCCTGAAAGTACTGGGCTGGCTGTCGAGAGTACCGGGAGGCGCGCAACTGAGCGCACTGCGCAAACTGCTGCCGTATCGCTCCACCTCGCGCAGCAAGCTGCGTTATGTCAAGGAATTGCTATCGCTTGTCGGCCGCGCGCCCGCACAACAATACCGGGCCATGTTTCTGGGGATGCTCGATGAGGAACGATGGATTGCATGTTATACCGACAGCTTCCGGGATTCTGTCGAGAAAAACGCAGGAACGAAAAGCTTTCTGCGAGGGTGGGAGCTGCCCTCCATGCCCGACGATCTGGCCCGGGCGACGGCCAGCGATAGCCTGGGCTATATTCCCGAATGCCTGAACGTGAAAGTCGATATCGCGAGTATGGCTTGCGGTTTGGAGGTGCGCTCGCCGTTTCTGGACCACAAACTCGTCGAGTTCTGTGCCCAAGTGCCTTCCGGGCTCAAGATAAAAAATACCAAACAGAAATACATTCTCAAGCGGGCATTCCGCGACGAATTGCCGCTGGAGATCCTCGAGCGAGAGAAAACAGGTTTTGGGTTGCCGCTGGCAGAATGGCTACGCCATGATTTGCGCGCTTTGTCGCGGGACACTCTTCTGTCGCCAGACAGTTGCATCAGCAGCCTGTTGCGGACGGAGAAGGTTCGAATGATGCTGGACGAACACGCTGCCAGGCAGCGCAATTGGCAGGTTCAAATATGGCGCTTGCTAGTGCTGGAGAGCTGGATGAAAGCAAATTCGACTCGTGGACTGTCGTCGAAGTTGGACCATTCGTTTTGCCCGGTGTGATCTTCATGCCCATATGCGGAAGGGACACGCAGCTCTTTTGAGACTTCAAAGGCTAATCCGCAATGCCTCTCTCGATCTCAGATACGGAGGATTCCTGGGAGGGATCAAGGAGACGCCCTATGCGCATCTAGGAGTCGAAAACACAGCCAACACCGACTATGAAGCACTTCGGGAAATCTTCAAAGATGGCGTACGCCCTTCCGATGTCTTGGTTGACGTCGGGTGTGGGAAGGGGCGGGTCATTAATTGGTGGCTGAGCCAGGGGTTTGAAAACAAGATGATTGGCATCGAGCTCGACAAAGATGTCGCCAACGATACTCGCCACCGGTTGCGACGACACAAAAACGTGGAAATTGTTGGTGGAGATGCGATCAAGCAGTTGCCGAAGAATGGAACTGTCTTCTATCTCTACAATCCATTTAAGCAACCATGGGTAGCTGCATTGAGGGCAAAACTTTCGGCTTCATTCGGCAAAACTGGCGGCATAACCATTTATTACTACAACTGCTTGCACGTTGACGTATTCAGGAATGACAACGAATGGTTCGTGCAAGAGATTGAGCTTAGCCCACCTTTCCACCGCCTTGCGGTCATAAAGTGTGCAATAGACGGAACTTGCCACGAGTCCTTGTAGACACAAAGCATGATTGCATATAGGAAGGGGTTCTTTCGAGTTGCGGAACTGTGGTTTGACGAACCGCTGCAGAAGGTTCCGGCTGATATTCTTCGTTGCGTTCAGAGATCGGAACCCAGGTCAGACGGAGTAAACGAACGCTTTCACACTCTGGTAGTCGACTTGCGTAACGCCCCCGATCGCCTCGTGGCGAAAATGAAGCGCGAGACACGTTATGAAATTCGCCGGGCCTCCGAGAAGGACCGCCTCGTCCACCAATTCTGGAGTCAGCCCGATGACAATTGTCTCCGGCAGTTCACAGCATTCTATGACCGCTCCGCGTTGGAGAAAGACATTCCGCGACTGAACACGCGACGGATCAGGCAATTTAAGGATTTGGACGCATTGGTAGTGTCCATGGTCTGTCGAGAAGATACGGAATTGAGGAGACCCCTGGTTTGGCACTCATACTACCGGAGCGGTCATCGTGCACGACTCTTGCATTCGACGACGTCTCCGGCAACATCCGTTGGGTCTGAGCGCAGTTTGCTAGGCCGCGCCAACCGCTTTCTTCACTGGCAAGACATGCTGGCGTTCCGAACCCAGGGCGTTGAGATTTACGACTTAGGCGGATGGTATGAGGGTCACGAGGATTCCAAGAAAATCGGCATCAACCACTTCAAGGAGGGATTCGGGGCGGAAATGGTCGTCAACTACAACTGCCTCTCAGGAGTAAGCCCCCTTGGTATGGCAGCAATTTGGATGTATTCGAAGTTAAGTTCAAGCGGCCACGCTGTGCTGTGAAATTCTCGGACACTGCAATAGGCCATCGTTTGAATGCCCATTATCTAATCCGCTTCGACGACATCTGTCCCACGATGAATTGGGAGATGTGGTCCAGAATTGAAGAAGTCTTGCTCGATCACGAGATCAGGCCGCTTCTCGCGGTGATACCGGACAACCAGGATGAAAAGCTGCGCGTTTCGCCTGCGCATTCGTCTTTCTGGGAAGAAGTCAGGAAGTGGCAAGGCCGTGGGTGGACCATGGGACTTCACGGTTATCAGCACAGATTCGTTACATCGCAAGCCGGCATTGTCGGGATCCAACACCGCAGCGAATTTGCCGGCCTGCCTCGTTCCGAGCAGGAGGAGAAGTTACTGCGAGCAGTCGAGGTCTTTCGGAGCAATGGTGTGCAACCCCAAGTTTGGATCGCTCCAGCCCACTCTTTTGATTGGAACACGGTTGCCGTTTTGCAAGAATTGTGCGTTACCACCATCAGCGACGGTTTGGCGATTGCTCCACATACGGATTCCCGCGGTCTGTTGTGGGTCCCGCAGCAACTCTGGAAGTTTCGCTGGAGACCGTTTGGCGTTTGGACCGTGTGCTATCACCACAATCATTGGACTGAGTCGCAGTTTGGCCAGTTTCAGCGCGACCTATCGACATACCGCAGCGCAATCGAAGATTTGCCGGCCGTCTCCGCAAGGTACAGCCGACGGCGGCAGACGCTGCTAGACAGCGCTTACGCGCTAGCCCATTCGGCGGTCTTGTCTTGGCGAACCCCGATACGAGTGTCGATGTGATGACTGAATTACTTGCGGAAGATCTTGCCGTTCCTGCCCGTGGCATAGTTTGCCAGAAGTCCACGCTGAGAATCACGTATGTGTTGGGCTCGCTCCTAGACGCAGGCACTGAGCGGCAGGTTCTGGAGTTGCTCCGTCACCTCGACCGGAGCCGTTTTCAGCCATCCCTCATATTGATGGAAGACGCAAACGTGGAACAGTCTCACGGGTTGATTGAGCACTGTTTTGTAATTGGGGTTCCACAACGGGGGAGCTCCAGATGGTTTTTCCGAAGTGCATCGATGGCAAAAGCAGTAATGCGCGCACAAGAACATATGAAGCATCTTCGCAGCGATATTGTGCATGCCTTCCTGCCCGGCCCGTGCATCCTGGGAGGATTGGCCGCGCGCATGGCGCGAATCCCGTTGATCATCGGCAGCAGGCGCTCTTTGCCAAGTCAGTATCGCGCGGGTCGCAGGAGCGCAGGTTGGGCCGACACAGCAGCCTTCAATCTAGCCCATTTCAACTTGGGAAACAGCAACGCGGTAACTCGAGAGATGATTCGCGTCGCGGGGTGCCCTGCAAGTAAGTGTGGGACGCTGCGCAACGGCGTCGACCTGCAGCGGTTCCGTCCGGATCTTCCGTCGGCCCTTCGGCAACAGTTGGGTTGGACACAACACGAGGTTGTATTTGGTCACGTGGCGAACTTCCGTCCTGGCAAACGACACTCCGACTTCGTAGAAATGGCTGCTGCGCTGGCGCAACGGCATCCTCAGGTGCGCTTCATCCTGGCTGGCGCCGATTACGGAGCCAAGCCGTCCATACTACGCCAAATCGACGCGTGTGGTCTCGGCGCAAAAATCAAGGTGCTGGATGCGCGTCCGTCGCCGGAAGAAATCTTTGCAGCATTAGATGTTTACGTCTGCACCTCCGAAGCGGAAGGCTTTTCTAATGTGATCCTCGAGGCCATGGCCTGCGCGAAACCGGTCATTGCGACGGACGTAGGAGGAAACCCAGAGGCGGTCCGTCACGACCAGTCAGGGTTTCTGGTTCCTGTCGGCGACGTGCCCGCGTTCGCGCAACGGGCCGAGACTCTCATTGCGGGTGCGCATTTACGAAAAACGATGGGAATGAACGGGCGCAGACTGGCAGAAACCGAGTTTTCGCTCGCAGCCATGGTCAAGGCCCACCAAGAGATCTATTGCGACCTCTTCGAAAGGCGAATACGGAGACTGACATGAATTCCGCGAGAACCTTCACCATTGCTCGCCTCATCGCCCGTCTCAACGTAGGAGGTCCTGCGACGCAAGCCATCCTGATGACGGAGGCGTTCCGAAAGAAGGGGTATCGGGCGCTGCTGCTAACTGGGGAAGTCCCCCCCGGGGAAAGTAGCATGGAGTATCTGGCATACCAGCGGGGCGTACAGCCCATCAAAATCAGTAAGCTTTCCCGCAAAATCTCCGCTGCAGCTGATTTGAAATCCTTTTGGCGATTGATACGACTCTTTCGTCGCGAGCGTCCGATGATTTTGCACACGCACACAGCGAAAGCGGGGACAGTCGGACGTCTGGCTGCAATGGCGACTAGAGTGCCAGTTCGGGTGCACACATTTCACGGCCACGTATTTAGCGGTTATTTTTCGCCGGCTTTGACACGAATATTTCTCGCCATCGAGCGTTTTCTCGGGCGCCATACCGACTGCATTATTGCCATTAGCTCGTCGCAGCGGAAGGAACTGGTGGAGACCTACAGGATCGCTCCACCGGACAAAGTGGTCACCATTCCCCTCGGCTTTGATCTCGACCGGTTCCTACGGCTCAACGGGCATGAAGGCTCTCTGCGTGCTGCAGCCGGATGTAGTCGGCAGGCGGCTCTGGTCGGATGGATCGGCCGTATGACCGCGATCAAGGACCCGGCGTTATTTCTGGCATCCGCCGTCCGAATACGGACGACATTGCCCTCGGTGCAATTTGTCATGGTCGGTGATGGCGAACTCCGCGAGGATTGTGAAGCACGCATTCGCCAGGCAGGACTCCAGGACAAGGTTGTTCTCACAGGGTGGCAACGGGATCTAACTGAGGTCTATTCCGACTTAGATCTGCTGTTACTGACATCGATCAATGAAGGAACACCTCTGGCGCTACTGGAAGCTATGGCTTCCGGCAGATCGTTTATTGCCACTGACGTTGGAGGTGTCCGCGACCTCATGATCGGAACTGCGCGCAGAGAGGAAGGTTGGGAGAGATTCGATAATGGCATTCTTGTGCCCCGCGACTCGCGCCGGATTGCAGAGGCTGCTCAGCACCTGCTTCAGCGGCCTGAACTTCGTCGAGAAATGGGCTGCGCCGGAAGAGAATTTGTTCGTAATCGTTATTCCTGGAATCGCCTTACTGCCGACTTGGAGTACCTTTATTTACAACTCGCGCGAAAGAAAAAGTGCTTAGAGCAAGATGTCGAGGTAACTTCCCCATCTGAACCAGCAATCGTCTAAGTAGAACCTTTGGGTTCCCCACAGAAACGTTTCTTGTTTCGCACCAAGTTCCTGCAACTTCCAAGGAGGGTTTGATGCGTGCGTTGATTACCGGTGGCGCTGGGTTTATCGGATCTCATTTAGCGGGCAAGCTACTCAGTTCAGGTTGGGAGGTGTCGGTAATCGACGACCTTTCAACTGGTTCAATGACGAATATTCGGCATTTGAAGGGCAAGCCCGGCTTCCAATATGTCATTGATACCGTAATGAATCGCGGGTTGCTGGCGGAACTCGTAGATGATTGCGACATAGTGTTTCATCTTGCTGCAGCTGTCGGCGTGCGTCTCATCGTGGAATCGCCTATACGGACTCTGCATACCAATGTGCGCGCTACTGAACTGGTATTAGAGGCAGCGAGCAAGAAGAAAAAAAAGGTTCTGATCACCTCCACATCCGAGGTATACGGAAAATCGGACGACATCCCTTTCCGCGAGAGTGGCGACCTGCTCATTGGACCGCCAAGTTGTGGGCGCTGGAGTTACGCCTGCTCCAAGGCCCTCGATGAATTTCTCGCCGTTGCCTATAACCGGGAGCGCCAGGTGCCGGTGGTCATCGTTCGCCTTTTTAACACCGTCGGGCCCCGTCAAACAGGCACGTACGGAATGGTTCTGCCCCGTTTCGTTTTGCAGGCGTTGCGAAACCAACCGATCACCATTTATGGAGATGGCGCTCAGACCCGCTGCTTCGGCTGGGTAGGCGATGTTGTGGGTGCTTTGGTCAAGCTGGCACAGCTTCCCGCCGCCGAAAACCTTCTGTTTAATATTGGATCCGATGAAGAGGTCTCCATCAATAAACTTGCTCACGTCGTGAAGGCGGTAACTGGCTCAAGTTCACCCCTCCAATACGTCCCCTATGAGCAAGCGTATAGCAAGGATTTCGAAGATATGCCACGCCGGGTGCCCGACTTGGGCCGCATCCGCGCCGCGATCGGCTATGAGCCGACAAAGAAGCTTCGCGAAATAGTGGAGGCGGTCGCCAGTAGTGTGACGGATTCTAGCGATCAAATGGAACACGTGAAGGCATTTGACGTGACTTTAGCCGCTCCCGCCTCGTAGGCGCTTTGGCTCTCCCCCATGCATTCAGGGAACATCATACAGGCTAGCGTTGTCGTCTTTCTTGGGACATTGGTCCTCGGTGGGGTGTTAGTCGCGCTCACAGTCTGGATCTGTCGTAAGCGAGGATGGGTTGCGAGACCACGCTCCGATCGTTGGCATAGGGGCACACCCAGCCTATTTGGAGGAGTGCCCATCTGGCTGACATGCATGTGCTTGTGTTTTGCAATTGTGCCCTTCTCCGACGGAATCGTATGGAAGCTGCTCGGTGCGTCCAGCCTGGTATTTCTTCTTGGCCTTGTGGACGACATTCTGCATCTTCGCCCGCAAACCAAATTGGCGGGACAACTATTGGCTGCGTTGTTTGTAGTCAGCTCAGGCATCGTTTACCCGTTACATCACAACGCAATCATCAATTCCGTGGTCTCCGTAGTTTGGATCGTGGGTATCACGAACGCCTTCAATCTGTTGGACAATATGGACGGCCTGACTGCTGGGGTGTCGCTCATTTCCGCGGTTTACCTGGCTATCTTTTATGGCGGAAGCGGATCATGGGACTACACCTTGATCGCGGTTGTAGTCGCGGGTGCAGCGGTGGGGTTTCTACTGTTTAATTTCAATCCAGCGCGCATTTTCATGGGAGACTGCGGCAGCCTGTTCTTAGGTTTCCTGCTGGGCTCCGCGTCCTTGTTCGAAGTGACTCATGTCTCCGGAATTCCGCCTTTAGTCCTGGCCCCCGTTGTCGTTTTGGCAATTCCTGTCTTCGATACCCTGTTTGTTTCTGTGACTCGACGCCTTCGGGGACAGGCTATCTCGCAGGGCGGAATCGACCATAGCTCACATCGTTTGGTGCAGTTGGGCTTAAACGAGCGCAGTGCTGTCGCATTGTTGTGCACACTTTCCATTGCCTCTGGAGCTGTCGCCCTGGTGGCACGGCAGATCCTTTATTCGCGCGCCATTGGTCTTATCGGATTCTGGTTTCTCTTTCTGCTTCTTTTTGGAATCCATCTTTTCAGGTCGGAGATGATTGATTCCACCCACAACCCGCACACCGCTAAAACTCTGCTGCGCCGCCTTCTGACGCGTGATGCGCTGGCTTTCCTTCTGGATCCTGTAGCTCTCACCCTGGCGTATTATTTGGCGTATGTCTTGCGTTTTCGCGCCGACGTGCCTCGCTCCGACATGGACCTGTTCTTCCGGACCTGGCCGATGGTCCTGGCATTGAAGTTTGTTTTTCTTTGGGGATGCAGGGTGTATAGACATTCCTGGTGGCGCGGGTCCAAAACCGATGCCTTCCGTCTGGCGAAGGCCACTCTGGCTGGAGAAGCCGCAACCCTTTTATTCCTGATTGCGATCTATCATTTTTCTGGTTTTTCTCGCCTCGTCTTTGCCCTTGATGCGGCTTTCTCGTGGGCTCTACTCATGGCCATTCGAAAGTCATTTTCTCTCTTTCGCGACTCTCTGGACGGCTGGGGTTTGGGCAACGGCGACGAGCGTCGAGTTTTCGTGCTGGGTACGTCGGAGCGCACAGAACTGGCATTGCGCTTCCTGCGTGACCAGAAAATTGCATGTGCTGGTCTCATTGACACAAATGGAGGAGCCGACTGTGGCCGTTGGGTATGGGGAACACAGGTGATTGGAGGACTCACCGACCTGTCCAGTTTAGGTTCCAACCACGGAGTATCTGAAATTGTGTTACCGGAAAATGAATCTTTGCCTTGTTCCGACATGGAATTTCGCGCGCATTGTCAGCATGCACGCTTGCGCCTCATTAAGCTCGGCTTGTATTCGGTGGAGGCAGACTCCAACCGCGACCGCACCGGGGAGTGAAGCCGTCTCAAGTACTGATCCTTTTCCTCTTTCCTGCTTAAACTGCTCTCTTGGCAGCGCACGGGCTTTGTGCAACCAGGTTCACCAGGTTGCGACAATCGAAGTGCTGCTCATCCCTCCTGCTAGTCAATCCAAACAGGAAACTCGGGCCGTATTGCGTGAATTTACAAGCTTCCAGGTTGCTACGACAACAGCTCTCGTTTGCAAAATCTTAGCTTGGCTGTCTATGGGTATACGAAACCTGACATTGTTTACTGTGATGCTGGCGTGTATCACTCAACCCGCAACGTCTATCGCCCAAGATTCAAACAGCCAACCTTCCGATGAAACGGTTCGGAATTCTGAATCAGCAGATTTCAACAGAAGTATCTATTACAAGAACAAGCTCGAATTCTCCTTAGAAACGGGATGGCTTCCCATCAATATCCCTTTTCCTTTCGACGTTTTCTTAGGCGATGGCTATACCGAGACTCCGCTTAAGTACACACTGGTGCCCGTCTTTGCTTCTCTTCGATGGCAAATGGGCGGCGTAAAAGGTCCCAGGATTCTGCGCGGTAATTGGGACCTCACCTTGACCGGGTCCATCACTGCGATTCCGAGGGGACCTGAAACACGCTATTTCGCGTATATCATGGGCATTCGAAGGAATTTTGTCCCGCGTAATTGGAGGATCGTGCCCTACTTTGACGGTCGCGCGGGCCTTGGGGAGATTGACGCTAAGGGACCGAAAGGTGTCCAGTACGCGCAGGGACAGGACTTCACGTTTACTCTCAACATGGGTAGTGGAGTGCGCTATAACTTCAACTCTCGATATTCGGCTTCGGCTGGCCTGAATTGGATGCACATATCAAATCTCTATTTGTCCGAACCAAAATATGCGAACTATGGGATTAATGTTTACGGACCCATGGTTGGCGTCGATATCCGGTTAGGGAAGCGTTAGATATCTCCCTAGCACGGCGAGCTTAGGACCTTCAGCCACAGACTGGGTGCAGCCCAATCATTCGCAGGAACTGTGCGGACACACGAAGTGTCAAGCCAACGGCCGTGCTCGTTGGCTCCAAGCGCGTCGTCAGGAGCTTCTCCCCACGCGCTACGTCCATGTTGTCTTCACCCTACCTCGTGAACTGGCGCCGCTCGCCTTGCAGAACAAGAAACTCCTGTACCATCTTTTGTTGCAGGCCAGTGCCGCAACCCTCCTCCCAGTCGCTCGCGATCCCCAACATCTCGGCGCCGAGATCGGCTTCTTCAGTGTGCTCCACACCTGGAATCAAAAACTCGAACATCACCCGCACGTGCATTGTGTCGTGCCCGCTGGCGGATTGTCGCTCGCTCGCACCCATTGGATTCAGCCACGCTACCCCTTCTTTCTTCCCGTCAAGGTGCTCAGTCGCGTCTTTCGCGGTAAGTTTGTGCCCGCTCTCCAACGCAACTTCCGGCAGGGCAAGCTGGGCTTCCATGGCAACCTGAAACCCCTCGCTCACCCCAACGTCTTCTCCGCCTGGTTAAGAACCCTGTTCCGAAACGACTGGCACGTCTACTCTAAACGGCCTTTCGGAGGCGCCGAGCATGCGCTCTGTTATTTAGGCCACTACACCCATCGCGTCGCCATCTCCAACCACCGCCTCGTCTCCTTGGCTGATGATCAAGTCACCTTTCGCTGGCGCGATTCCGCTCACCACAATGAACACAAGTTGATGACCCTTGCGCTCGATGAGTTCCTGCGCCGCTTCCTGCTGCACACGCTGCCCAAAGGCTTCGTCCGCATCCGTCACTTCGGCTTCCTTGCTAACCGCCGCCGCGCCACTCTCCTGCCGCTTTGCTTTCGACTACTCGATGCGGAACAACCGTCGCAATCCGAACCAGAAGCCTCGCCATCCAAGAAACTGAACCCACTTTGGCTCTGTCCCCAATGTGGCGGCCCCATGGTGGTCATCGAGAGACTGACTGCTGCCCAGATCCAACTCCGTTCTCCGCCCTTTCTCATCGGAGCCGCGCCATGAAACTCCCATTCCGATCTTGCTCGCTCGGTGCTTCCCATCACCTGCAGCCGTGGTGCGCTCTCGTTGTTCCCCACCAAGCTCCTGGCTTGAAACTTTCGCACGCAAACTACAATCGAACCAGGCCCATCTGCACTCCGGTTAGCTCCATCACCGATTCCCAGGGTCTTTCTCATCACCGCAACCCTATTGAATTTGCATAACCGCTTCTTCACCAGCGGCTTCCTTCAAACAGCTGTATCGGACGCGCCCCGTAGTGAGTGGCAGGTAGATTTTGGGAGTCGGGCGGGGCGCGTCCGATACAGCACTAGCGTTTCTGGACCCCGACTGATCACGACTGCCAGAACGTTCCGTGTCAATTCTCCGAGCGATGATGGAGAGAATGAGAAGGAATAGGTGCAAGTTGCAGACGCGCAATGCTCTACGTCGATTTCAACCTGAAGTGACTTGGCCCTCGTAGCAGCCGTTTGCAACCACTTGCAAGGGCCTGGATGCGAGGGTTACGTCACAAGTCACGTCACAAATTCCCCGCAGCCATCCGACTCCCGGCAGGACACAGCGAATTTTCTCCTCCCGGATGTCAATCACTGTGCGATTAGCCGGTCCACGCCCTGTTTTCAGCGATGGGTGCGGGCATGGCACTCTGTGCAGAGTGTGATTAGGTTCTCTTCGCAATCATCGCTGGAATGGCTGCGAAACTCTTTGTGGTGGACCTCCAGATTCGACATCGTGCCGCACGCTTGGCATCTCCAGCCATCGCGATGCAGAACCTGCCGTCGTAAAATTTCGTAGGACACGGGATCCAGGCGTACTGGCGGGAGTTTTGAGCTATTCGAACTCACGATGCCTTTTCGCTCAGGCCTTCAAGAAAAGCCTGCCGCTGTTCTTCGGGCAGAAATTTGAAGAACCTCGTAATGGAGTACAGCAACATCTCCGGATCTCCGTGGTCCAGGTTGGCCCCAGCCAGAAAGTCCGCACAGATCATTTCCAAACAGTAGCCTCGGGATCGGTCGCTTCCGAGCATCAGAGCTGCCGTTTCGATCGCCCGCTCAAGGACTGGCGTTTGGCTCTGGTAAAGTTTGAAGTAGATAATCTCCCACGGTTCCGTCTCCCGCCCTGTTAGTTCCTTCTCCACTTCCTGCTTGAATTCTTCCTTCGGCATCTGACGGGCTTTGTGCAACCAGGTTGCACAATCGAAGTGCTGCCGGTCCCTCCGGGCCAACTTGGCTAGCTCGATTCCCTTCGCCCATCCCACTTCCTTCAACTGCTTTCTCGCCTGCGGCGGCAGGTGTTCGTGAATGGACATCAGGTAGTAGGCCTTCCGCCTCGATTCCGGGAAACGCCTCTCGAGAAACTGGTCGAAACACTTCAAACCCTCCACTCGCCAGTACTGTCCCGCCCGCACCTCACACAGGTAACGCCCAAGTTCCACCCATCGGGTATCCCGCTCTGCGTCTTTCTGTTCCTCCCACGCTAGAATCTCGTCAATCTTTCCCAATACGAACAGGGCACGGCAGCGATTGAACTTCGGCGGCATGGGCGGATTTTCAGTATGCAAGCTCGTCAAGCCAATCAAGACTCTCTGCTCCTGGACGTCGCACCAAGCGAGCGTCAGCCATCTCCTGCTTCCCAAGACACAGTCCCACATAGGGACAGCTGCTGCAGGGGTTCTGCGGGAAGCGGATGCCACTATGGGGTAGGAACTGCGCAGATTCGATTCTTTGGATCGTGTCCCCTACCAGGCGTTCGAACTCGTGGCGCTGCTCCTCTGTAATGGTGGTTCGCAGGTATTGAACCTCGACCCGCCGTTTGCGAACGAATACGACCTGGGCAACCTCGGCGATGCCGGTCATCCAGGAGTAGCAGACGAGTTGAGGATCGAGTGACAGCAATCCCTCAGGCTCTTCCGGGTATCGGCTAGACGAGGTTTTCCACTCGAGCAGGCAGCGCTTTCCGTCGAGTTTGCCGATGGCGTCAATGTAGGCAACGAAGTCATTCTTTCCAGTGACCGGCCTGTTGAATTTGATCTGCAGATTCCGTCGAGGCTGTGGCACCTGGACACGATCGTCCTGACAGAACCGGGTCAACAGCATGATTCCTTGCCTCAGCATCCGGTCCCAGGAGTCTCCATTGGAGTAGTGCAAGCCTTGGCTCTGACAAGCAGACCACTCGGCGAATAGGACTGCTCCAGGATCTTCCCGGCGAAAATAAGCGCCTAAGGCTTGCTCGAAGGCGCGACCGAATAACATTGCCGCCCTGGTGTCTTTCTCCTTCCAGCCATCAAGGTAGCGATGCCGATACCGCCGCGGGCAGGTGAGGTATTGGCTGATCTGGGTGTAGCTGTAGGTCATGTCAGGCCACCTGCGGGCTGTCCAGATTTGCCGGCGAAAGTTCTTCCCAGCGGCCGGCGGGAGCAAAGCCGTCGAGCCGGAGCAGGGAAGCGCCGTTGCATACGACGTGACTAATCTTGACCACGCCCTTCAGACCTACGAGCTGAGTCTCGTCCACCTCATCGCGTCCGAGCAGCTCGGTATCGTAGCCGAAGTCACGCAAGAACCAGTTCAGCTTCCACAGGGCTTTCGGGCTGCAGTAGAGCCGGCTCGAAAGGACGTGTCCGGCAAACCGATTGGGCTCCAGAACGACCAGAGCCAGGGTGTAGTAGGGCTTCTGAGCCTGCCGACGAAACTGGACTCGTTGCACCCGAACCAGGAAGACACCGTCAGGGATCTGGTCGGCAGCACAGCGATCGGCGGCGTGCAAGCCAGTGATCTGGCGTTTCATGCGGCACCTGCTTTCTGGCCGAGATAGCTGTTGAGCTGGCAGAGCAGGGCGGAACGGTCCTTCTCGGCCCAGTCGGCCAGCTGCGTGACGAAGGTTTCCACCTGCTCGCGGGTGGCGTCGCGAAGCGCCCTGACGCCACAGAAATCGGTGGCGTAGGCCTTGACCAGGTTGGGATCGAGCTGATGCTGACGAATCAACTGGCAGAGGCGATCGCGAACTTTCGGGCCGGCGTTGTTTCCATTGCCATTGGACGGTTGCGGCGGAAGCTTCTTGGACTCTCGGGAGGATTGCGGCGGCTCGGCGAACGATCCGATTTCCTCAACCGAGCAGATGCCGATCCCGTAGGCCTTGCGCAGGGCGCGGTTGACAGCTCTCGTTTCCGCCACACGCATTTCTGCGCCGTGGACAAGGAAAGATACATTGGAAGGATCGGCGTCGCCGTATCCAACGAAGCCTCTGCAGGTCTTAGACTTGTAAACAGTCGCTTTGAACGCCCAGCGGGACGCGGCAGGATCGCTTAGCCGAAATGCTGGGCGAACCTGAATTCCTGAGCAACGGTTTCGGCGCGCGATTCGGAGGAGCCCCGAATGGGTGACGTACCACTTTCCGTCTAGATACAGAAGCTCACCGAAAGCGATCCGCAGCGAGTATCGTCTGGTGAGATCCTCCAACACATCCAGCGCAGTTTGGGACATCTTCCCCCAGATGGTTTCAGCCAACACTGCGTTAATTGGTCTCGTCATTTTTTACCTCAGGTTTGTTTTGATTTTGTCGTCCGTTCTCGCAGAGTTAATTGCAAGACGGTGTGAATTGAATTAAGTTCAAAAAAGTCCGATTGTTTGAGTAGGGCATATTCCATAAAGAATATTCTATATAGAATATTTGAACAAATCAAGGGGTATTCTTGGTCACCCGCAGGCCCAAAGCAGATTTGTCGGCGATAGGGGCTCGGATCAGGGCTCTGAGGGGCGACCTCCTTCAGGAGGACCTAGCCAGCTATCTACGCATCCGCCAAGGGCAACTGTCGAAGATTGAAAGAGGAAAGGCCGCGCCTAGTGTAGAAGTGCTAGTTCTGTTGTCTGAGCGATTCCACAAGAGCGTGGATTGGATATTGCGGGGAGAAGGGCATTAGCCTAACAATGTGAAACCCTACCTCCCCGCTAATGAAGTTTTTCTAGATGCCTCTAGGAAAAGCCGCTCTGACCAGGTGGGCCAATGCCAGGGGGGAAAAAAGCCAGGCAGAAGGACCTTCGAGTCAAAGCCTACTCCGCTGGGAAATTGAGGGGTTTTGAGTGTAACGGCGATTTCTCACCACTTGAGGTGCACCTGCCTCTTTCAGCGCTATATGCCAATTCGGCCGAAAGCAGTGACGCCCGGCCCCAGAAGCCTGTCCCTAAATCAGCGGCGATGAGCAAAACTGAGCAGCGAAGACTCATCATCCTCCAGCACAATTGGTTCAGATCTGCCGCAATCGAAGATTAGGAGGGACTATGCTAGGTTATGGCTTGCTTGGAACAATCGTCGTTATAGCGCTGATTGTCGTTATCGTCCGCGCTCTGTGAACAAAACCCAAGGCTCTGGGCGCGTGCGCGAAATGCGCGTCCAGATTCGCTCACGGCAAACAAGTGGTGCCATAATAGCTCTTCCGAGCACCCCTTTTTCAACATGACCCACAGGCGATTACACAAGTTGAGAATTGGCGGCCTCCGTCCGGGTCAATGAGCGTAATCGCGAGTGGCTGTTGAAAAAATCCGTTTTTCTCAAGACAGCGAAAATTTGGGGGATAGAAATGTCTAGAAAAATTGAAAAAGTCGTTTGTAGAGCATCCTAGCGCGATTTTATTTTTGCGAATTTCGCGGGAGGAGTTTTTCAACAGCCACGCGATTTATCAACAACTAAATTGTTCGCTTACGTTCCGCCTCGAAACCGGAGCGTGGGGTAGAAAACTGTCGATTTACTGCGGTGCACTCTTGACACCAACGGAAACTAGTACAAACCCAGCAAATGTACCCTGCTGACGCCCGACTTGAAACCCCGACTGCACGAGCAAATCTCGTGTGCCAGGTCGGTTCTTCGCTTTTGAGCGGAGGAGCTTCGAGAGCCAGGTAGGCAGCGAAATGTCGGCTAGACAGAACAATCCACCACCGCGAAGGACACGCTCCACTTCGCGTGTCCCAAGCCACGCATCGCTCCAGTGGTGCATGGAAACCGCGCTTAACACCAGGTCGACGCTGTTGTCGCCTAGTGGCACCGACTCAGCAAATGCTTGGTGGAATGTGGCCGCTGGCGTCAGCCTTTGGGCTACCTCGACCATGCCTTGAGCGGGGTCAACGCCAATGAGTTGTGCGGCTGGCCAACGCGTCGCCACTCTGCGCAACAGGCGACCGGTGCCACAACCCACGTCGAGGATCGCTGTGGGATTCAAGTTTGGAGCTTCCGCAGCGGTAAGATCAAGCATGAGGTTGTGCAAGCTGTCGAGATAGCGCTGGCCCCAAAAGTCCTCATACCTTTTTGACCATCGGTCGAAGCGTTGGACGTCGTCGCTCATCTTTGTCTTGATTCCTGCGCAGCAACCGTGGCTGCCGATGAAAGTGGTGTCTCAGTCACCGCCAAAGAGATGATTTCAACGAATTCTCTGAGCCAAGGCATGTATCAACGTGCCCGGCTAGGATAGCTTACGAAACCAGGCGATTACACTCAAAACGCCGGCTGCCGGGTCAATGAGTTCTATAAAAAGGGATGTGAAGAAAAAAGTTCTCCCTCGACCGGAGGGCGAGAAGATTTTGTCTCGAGATCCAGCCCACTTCACTATAAGAGTGCCTCTCGATTTGCGGAAGAGGTTTTGCTTCTGAGTTGTCTTCCATTCCTGTAGCTTTCATCGTCCGGTGGTGACCACGCCAATCGAGTCTTGAAACCTGGCAAGCGAGACGGATACTTAAGTGGCAACCAAGACTTTTCTGCTTGTGTCAACAGGCTGCGAGGAGATTAATTTTGGGTAGTGGGCTGTTTTGAAGTTTCACGCTGCTTTAGCCTCCCGCGCTTCTAGGACTTCGACCAATTCTTCCAGCGTCCAGATGTGATCTGCAAGTCCGGCCTCCATTGCGGGCGTGACTCTCAGCGTTTGATGCACACGGCAAAAATTGTAATACGCATGATAGATCGCAACCATGTGGCAGTGATTCTCAAATTTCTTGGAGAACGCATTTGTTAGCCGCGTGAAGCGGCGCACGCCCATGCGGAGATTTAAGTTCTGTCGCTCCACAAAGCTAGTAGAAACGTGCCGAGGATCAGGCCGACCGCTCAAGGTTGCCGTGCGTGTGCCGATGCAAGTGGCAGGGCTGTAGCGCGTCTCAGGATTGTCAGAAGGTGCGCCGTATAGCTTTATCAGCATCGCGTAGTCAATGGCGAATCCGAACGTGCCAGCAACGGCCTCAGCGTATGCGCGATGTCCGTCCGTTGTGAGTTGAATCCGCGTTGCGACCCGCGAAGCTAAATCCTCCATGAATGTAGTTGCCCACTCTGCATCCCGCCCGCTACAGAGATAAGAAACGATCAGCTTGGAATCCGCGTCAATCGCGGTCCATGTCCATACATCTCCGGCTCCCATACCCTTCTTTTCTTCGGGAACATTCTTCGCCTTCGCGTAGCAGAACGCCCATACCTCATCGCACTGGACCCGACGAATACGAACGCCGCGCACGGTCGAATTGTGGTGAGCCGCGCAAGCCGTTCCCATGTCACGAACTAGCTTTAGAACGGCATCTTTGCAGGCTCCAGTTAGCCGACAAGTACCCCGAATGCTGTTCCCCTCAACCAAAGCATTAATGATTTGGGCACGTTTCTCAATGGGTAAGCGGTTCATAATGCTGAAATAATATGCTTGCTCGACCATGCAGTCAAGAGAATAATGCGGATTAGCGATAAAAAAGCTGATTTAGTGCTTGACGCTATCACTAATCCGCATTATGTTTAATGACGAAAAGGAGGATTTGGGAACATTATGGCATCCGATCAGGCTACAGCAGAAGTCCTTGACCCTCAGCAACCAGACTCCCAAGATGGCGATTCTGGGAAGCGCGAGCGGTCCACAATTGAGTTTCCTTATCTCGACCTCGATGACGCGGTAGAGATTGCCAAGGCCGTTCATGCTGTTGGTGGCTCAAGCTGCCAATGGGATCAACTCGCTGCCCATTTGGATCAAGCCGCGAAGGGCGGCGGATTCCGAATGCGTGTCCAGACAGCGAAGATGTTTGGTTATCTCACGTATGATCGCGGCACAATCACTCTCAGTGATTCAGGGAAGCGAGTCGCCGATCCTGAACAAGAGAAGGCTGGACGTGTTGAAGGTTTTCTCGCTATCCAGCTTTACAAAGCTATCTATGAGCAGTTTAAGGGCGGTGCTCTTCCTGCGAATACAGGGTTAGAAACCGCGATGGTCACACTGGGGGTTGCTCAGAAGCAGAAAGACAAAGCCCGCCAGGTATTCCAGCGTTCGGCTACGCAAGCCGGATTCTTCCAATACGGCACATCGAAATTGGTGCTGCCTAGCATTAAGGTGAGTGCGCCTGCCATAGCGCCAGTGGCGGAACCCGAAGTTGAACCTGAGAAGAAAAGAAAAAAAGAGGAAGATGACGCGCCCCGCAGACATCCCTTGATTGAAGGCTTACTCAAAGAGCTTCCAGAGCCTCAGTCTGAGTGGAACAGCGAAGATCGCAAGAAGTGGCTGGAGATGGCATCCACTATCTTCAATGTGATCTACAAGGATTCCGACGATAATCGCGGATCGCTCAAGGTTATCTTCGAGAAAAATTCTTCTGCCAAATAAGAAACGCCCGCTAGCAGAACGGGCGTTTCAGAGGGAGGTTCTATGTGCTTCAGTCCGTGAGAATCACGGTCTCGATCACAAAGGTTTCTATCACGATTCAGGTCGGAGACGAAACCATTGTGATTGAAGTGCCGATAATCGCTAGCGCCGATCAGTGTTGATCGAGGCTCCCCTACGGACCCTCCCTCTAATCTTAGGTTTTCCTCTCGCCCCAGCGTGCTTTCGCTGCACGCTGGGCTATTTCTTTGCGCTCTTGGGCCGTGAGCTTCTTCGCTCTAGCGATGCCGCCCTTCCTGCTCCCCAATTTACTCAATGCAACCGCTGCTGGGTTTTTGGGCTTGCGCGGAAATTGCAATGGTTTCCGCACTGCCTTCAAAGGGCCGCCAATCACGGCCTCCAGCCCTCTTAGGGCATTCTGCGCCACATCGCCTTTGCTTGCTCGACCACGCATGGCCTAAGTATGCCACACCACGCTTGACGGTAGCTAGCAAAATGCGTATGTTACGCTGCGAGTCTTGCTTTCCCCAACTCCATGCAGCCAGTAGAAATAGCCAAACCGGAACCCCTCCTTTGCGCGATCTGTGACAAGCCTGTAGAGCTTGAAACCAGCAAGACTGACGAACAGGGCCGCGCTGTACATGAGGAATGCTATGTCGCAGACCTCACGAAGCCACTGGCACGAACTATACTCAAGAAGCTGAGCGAATAAATTCAAAACAGCCCACTACCTAATTTTGTGTTACGGGCGCTCGATAGCTTTTTAGATACGAGAGATTCAGATTTCTTGGGATTCGCAAAACGGGGTCAGCATATCACGGAGCCGGTGGAAGAAATGATCCGAGAAGACCCGATTCGAGGATGGGGTGCTCGACGTGGACGTTGTGTTCGAAATCATCAACCTCCACGTGCGTAGGCGAAATGGTTGGCGGGAACCCTACCAAGGACAGTTCACGAAACATCGAGTTGGTGTTGAAAAACTCGGTTCGAAGACGCGTTTTCCCTCAGGGGAGTTTCTTCCGGTTCGCGTTTTTCTTGCGGTAGTCTGTTTCTTACGCGGTTGCCATCGCTGGTTGCGCTCTCAGGTTGAGGAACCGCACCAGTCGTTTCAGGTTCTGTGCCACGGCAGCTAGGTAGAACTGCTCACGCACGAACTTGATTCTGCGTAGGCGCAAGCGCCGCTCGCGCCGGACATCATCGAATTGATTCTGGAAGGACGGCAGCCCCACGATCTGAACTTTGAGAAACTGTGTGAGCACGTTCCGCTGAGTTGGGCCGAGCAGCGTGAGCATTTTGGCTTCCCTCCAGTCTCGTCG
>Ga0185299_10002637_pt1 | contig 26920 bp, 25 predicted proteins | sample PaiPotPPA55metaG_FD_128002 | JGI IMG/M metagenome (GOLD analysis project Ga0185299, IMG submission 128002) | Iron sulfur acid spring bacterial and archeal communities from Banff, Canada, to study Microbial Dark Matter (Phase II) - Paint Pots PPA... ...
CCGTTGGCCGTGTTGTTGCCGCCGGTTGTGTTGCCAGAGAGCGCTTGAAAACCGTTGGCCGTGTTGTTGCCGCCGGTTGTGTTGCCAGAGAGCGCAGAAAAACCGCTGGCCGTGTTGCTGCCGCCGGTTGTGTTGAGTGCGAGGGCCGCGTCACCGATGGCCGTGTTGTTGGCGCCAGTTGTGTTGTTAAAGAGCGCCCTACCACCGATGGCCGTATTTTGGACGCCGGTTGTGTTGGCCTGGAGCACGCCAGCACCGGTGGCGGTGTTTTCGATGCCGGTTGTGTTGCTAGAGAGCGCGTTAAAACCTATTGCCGTGTTGTCGTTGCCGCCTGTGTTGCGAACGAGCGCGTTAAAACCGTTGGCCGTGTTGTCGGCGCCGGTTGTGAGGCTAGCGAGCGCATTATCACCCTCAGCGGTGTTAAAGAATGGATAGCCTCCGTCCGGTGGCGGGCTAACCGCTCGAGCCGGTGAAAGCGTAAACCCTGCTAAGAGGATGGGGATGACAGCGCGCCACGAGCGGCCTCGTCGTCTCGCAGCCTTGTCTCGCTGTCCGTTGGCCATCGAGCCAAGGAACGGCTGCTCGACTTCCTCGCCAATCGAATTTCTGACCAATGGAATTGTCACCGGCATCCACCGGAGGCCGGCCTTGTTGGCGACGGATTTTGACCATGCCGAACCCGCGACACCTCGTGCATCCTCCGGAGATTTTGCTCGCAAAATCTCCTCCGCCAAGCCAGTGCCGCGCCGGGCGCCAAGCAATATGGATTTTATTGTCATCGAGACTTCCTCCCCTTGGTGTGACCGGCCTCCGCCGGAGGCCGGCCTTAGATTAAGAGACCATCGCTCCCGGCCACTCTCGGGAGCAAATCTTCCTCCGCGTCGATGTAACGTGGAAAAACCGGCTCGGGTGGAGGCAAAAGCGTTCCCGCCACGAGACCTTGCGCGGCCTCGACGTCAACAAAATTTCGCGCGTTCGCGGGCACGTTCAAAAGGCCGAGAAGTTTTTCCATCGAGGCCGGCATGAAGGGTTGCGTCATGATCGCGATGATACGCAAAACCTCGGCAGTCACATAAAGGATCGTTTGCATCCGCGGGGGATCACTCTTCCGCTTTACCCAAGGTTCTTCGCTGGCGAAATAACGGTTGGCTTCGCCGACCACGCGCCAAATCTCGGTGAGCACCATGTGCAAGGCATAGTCTTGCATCGCGGCGCGGGATTTTGCCGGAAGCGCCACTGCTTGCGCCAAGAGGGCCTGGTCCGCTTCGCTCAGCGAGGCTGGCGCCGGCAATATCCCGCCGCAATTCTTGGCCACCATCGACAAGGAGCGCTGCGCGAGATTGCCGAGATCGTTGGCAAGATCGGCATTGGTCCTATTGACGATGGCTTCATGCGAATAGGAGCCGTCCTGGCCAAACGGCACTTCGCGGAGCAGAAAATACCGCAGCTGGTCGGCGCCATAATGTCCAGCGAGTGCAAGCGGGTCGATCACATTGCCGACCGACTTCGACATTTTCTCGCCCCGGTTGAAGAGAAACCCATGGACGACGATTTGGCGCGGCAGCGCAAGTTTGGCCGACATCAGGAACGCCGGCCAATAGATTGCATGAAACCTGGTAATGTCCTTTCCGATCACATGCGCGGCCGCGGGCCAAAAATGCGCGCGCGACGCGGCAGGGTCCGGGAAGCCGGTTCCGGTGATATAATTCGCCAACGCATCGACCCAGACATACATCACATGCCGCGTATCGCCGGGGACCGGAATGCCCCAGTCGAAGGTCGAACGGCTGATCGAAAGATCAGTCAGGCCCCGTTCGACGAACGCAATAATTTCGTTGCGGTATTTTTCTGGCGTCACGAAATCCGGGTTATCGCGGTAAAGCTTGAGAAGCCGGTCCTGGCAGGCCGAAAGCTTGAAGAAATAACTCTCCTCCTCGACCCATTCGACCGGCGCGCCGGTCGGGGCGAGACGGGTGCCGGCCGGCCCTTCGGTCAAATCCGCGACGTCGAAAAAGGCTTCGTCGCGAACCGAATACCAGCCGGGATATTTGGCGAGATAAATGTCGCCCGCCGCCGCCATTCTGGCCCAAAGCTCGCGCGCGGCCGCATGGTGGCGGGATTGCGTGGTCCGCACGACGTCGCAGGCTTCGGCAAAAAGGGCGGTGCCCATCGCGGCGAATTGCGCCGCGGTGCGGTCGGCGAGTTGTCGCGGGGACAGACCTTCTCGGGCCGCGGTCCGCTGCATCTTCTGGCCATGTTCATCCATCCCGGTAACGAACAAGACATCGAAGCCGTCGAGCCGTTTGAAGCGGGCGATCGCATCGGCCGCGATCCGCTCATAGGCATGTCCGATATGCGGCGCGCCATTGGCGTAGGGTATCGCGGTCGTGACATAGAACGGCGAGCGGGCACTCATGAATTTGCAATCTTAAAGTTTCGCGCGGAACCCCCGGATAACGGCCCATGCGGCGTCCCGTTTCAGAGTGAAGAATCCCGCGCCGCCGCCGCCAAATCGGCGAACAGGGACAGGACAAACGGCCTCTTGTCCAGATTGAAGGTTTCGGTCTCGCGCGCCGCCTCCCCCAGTTTTTCCCATACAAGGGCGTAGGGCGCAAGCCGTCGCACGCAATCGCCTTGGAAGGTCCGCGCGCCGTGCCGCACTCTGGTATCGAGCCAGGCATCGATCGCGGCGAGCATCGCCTCGAAATCCATGCCGTTGTTGCGCGCAGTGACCCGCCCGGCCAGCGCATGGACCATGCTCCAATCTATCCGCGGCAGATCGTCGAGCATGCGTTCGAGATTTGTGTCGAGCTCGATTCCGCGATCGTCGAGGAGCCGCAAAACATTATGGATCGAGCCCTGCGCGCGCGCGATCGCGACTGCAAGCTTCGCTTCGCCGGCGGCGGACCACGGCGGTCCGAGCGCTCCCACGATTTGCCGGATGTCGGCCGCCGCCAAGGGTTTAAGAAGGATTTTTTGGCAGCGCGAACGCAGCGTCGCCAGCATACGGCCGGGCCGATGCGCCACGATCAGAAACAGCGAGCGCGGCGGCGGTTCTTCGATGAGTTTCAGAAGCGCATTTGCGCTCGACGGGTTGAGGTCGTCGGCGCAATCGAGGATGCCGATCCGGTAGCCGCCCCGCCCCGCCGCCTGCTGAAAAAGGTGGATGGCGCGGCGGACATCCTCGATCCGAATTTCCGTAAAGAACCTTTTGTCTTTTTCATTCCACTCGCGGCGCAGAAGAACGAGATCGGGGTGCGCCATCGCGGCGATTTGGCGAGAGACCGGATGATCAGGCGCCACAAAAAGATCCGCCCTCGCCTCGCCCGAGGCGGCGGCCGGATCGGGGTTCGCCAGAAGAAAACGCGCGAGGCGCCAGGCGAGGGTGGCCTTGCCAACGCCTGGCGGTCCGCCAACGATGAAAGCCTGCGGCAAATGTCCCGATAAACCGGCTCGAAGGAGACCCCTTTCCGTCTCGGCATGACCGAAGCAATTGTAGCTCTCGCGCGGATGCGGGGCATCTTCAAAACGGTCCGACTCGGGATTGGTTTCCAAGGTTTTGGGCGCCATTCTTTTCTAGCCCCGCCTAGCCTGCTTCGCCGCCGCCGGAGCGATGAGCCTGCTTGATACGACTTCGAAGATCGCGTGCGCGACGTCCTCCTCGGCGCGCGCCGCATCGATGACGGCGCAGCGCACGGGTTCCGCCGCCGCTATCGCCAGGAAAGCGACACGAAGGCTCTCGTGAAATCCTAAATCCTCGCGCTCGAAACGATCGGGTGCTGCTCCCGCGCCCCGCCGGGCCGCTGCGCGGGCGAGGCCTTCGGCCGCCGGAAGGTCGAGGATCAAGGTCAGGCCGGGCCGGACATCGCCCAAGGTGACGCGTTCGAGCGCGCGCAGGAATCGCGGATCGAGTTGTCCGCGCGCGCCTTGATAAGCCCTCGTCGAGTCCGCGAACCTGTCGCAGACGACAAAAGTTCCCGCCGCCAGGGCGGGTTCGATCTTCTTGTCGATATGGTCGACCCTCGCCGCCGCGAAGAGGATTGCCTCGGCGGCCGGGCCAAGGCGCGCCACGCCGCCCGATAGAAGCACCTTACGCAAGATTTCCGCGCCCGGCGATCCGCCCGGCTCGCGGGTGCCAATGGCCGCTATTCCCGCGTTCCGAAGATTGCGCAGGAGATGGCCGGTCTGAGTCGATTTGCCAACGCCTTCGCCGCCTTCCAGCGTGATGAAGGCTCCGCGCTCTCTTGCGGTGTGGATTTGTGCCCGCGCGTCGCTCATCGCTTGAGGACATATTTGCGGAAGAGCCCGGTCGCGTATTCGATCCCGGCGTCCATGGCCCGGCGCGGCAGCGCGCCCTGCTCGACCGCCGCCGCCGTCTTCAAAGGCAGATCGAGGATTTGCTCCGTTCCACGAAATATCTTGAGGCGGGCAACTTCTTTTCCCGACTCGACCGGCGCGATCAGCGGACCCGTGTAGACAATCCGGCCGGTGAATTTTCCGGTCGCGGTCCGGGGCACGAGAATCTTCACTTCCTTGGCGGCGATAAGAGGCACCTCCGAGGCGCTGCCGCCATAGACCTTGGCGTCGCCGATCGTCTCGCCGGCCTGAAAAATCGTTTTGGAGTCGAAGGAACGAAACCCCCAAAGGAAAATCTTGCGCGCTTCCTCGACGCGCTCCTTGGCGGTCCGCGCGCCGTAGAGGGCCAGGATCAGACGCTGACCGTTTTGGACGGCGGAGGCGACAAGGCCATAGCCGCTGTTGTCGATGTTGCCGGTTTTCAGCCCGTCCGCGCCGAGATCCAAGGTCAACAACGGATTGCGATTCGCCTGTTTGATCTTGTTCCAGGTGAAGTCTTTCTCGCCGAAATATTTATAAAGATCCGGATAAGTCAGGATGACGTGATTGGCGAGAGCCGTCATTTCCCTGGGGCTCACTTTTTGCTCGGGATCGCCCCTGCCCCACGGGTTGGTAAAGGTCGAACGCTCCAATCCAAGCTCGCGCGCGCGTTTCGTCATGAGCGTGGCGAAGGCTCCTTCCGATCCGGCGATCCCTTCGGCAAGCGCGATCGCCGCGTCGTTGCCGGAGACGATTACCAGGCCGCGAATTAAATCTTCGATTCTAATGCTGCTATTCGGGGCGGCGAACATCGCGGATCCACGCGCGGGCGCGCCGCCGTAGCGCCAGGCCGTTTCGCTGACGACGAATTGATCGTCGAGATGCAGATGGCCCAAAGCGAGTTCGTGGAACACGATTTCGGCGGTCATGATTTTGACCGTGGACGCCGGAACGACGAGAGCGTCGGCATCCTTTTCGAACAGGACGCTTTGACTGGCCGAATCGATCAAAATCGCATGGGGAGCGCTGGTCTGAAACGTCTGGGCGAAGGCCGCGGTGACGCCCCCCGGTCCCAGGAGGAGGACCGCCAGCAAGACTGCGGGGACAGAATTCGGGAACCCGGGACGAAAAAAGCGCGCGATCGATCCATTTGTTTGCATTGCGCACCGCCGCCGGGCAGGACTTCCGGCGCGGCCGATTCGTCCGGTCACGCTTTTTGCCCGCGATCGTCGTACCCCGTGGCGCAGGGACGAGCAATGCCCGAATGGCACTCGGCGGGAGCGTACGGCTTCCGGCTTTGACAAATTATGGTGAACCGGTCACGAGCCGATCGAGGGTGACCTGCCGGACGTCGCCGTGGCAGGCCGGGAGTGGGCCAGTTCGAATGAGCGTTGTGTAATGTCCGGACATATGCACCTGACTTTTCCCCGCCTAAGGGTTTGATCTGACTGACCCGAAACGATTGTGCGGAATTCTTAAGTTTTGCACCAACGTTACGCTGCACCTTCCCAGACGGAGATGGTGGTTTTGTTTGGCTTCAATACACTAGAGAAGCCACCGTGTCGGTCAGCAAACTGCTTATTAGGAAAAGAACTGACGCCGCAAACCAGCGGAGAGTCACCGTGTAAACCCGTATTTGCTCGTCGATAGGCTGCAACGCTCGCCAGAGTGTGAATAGTTGGAGGCATATTGATATGGCTGCGAAGGAAGCACAGACCGCGCCCCATCGGGTCCAAGGGCCTGAAGTAGGCTCGAAGACGACAAAACGGAAGAATAAGAGCGACGCCGTCAGCAATACGGTAATGGAAGTAATCAATCCCTGCCGATATCCGGTAGGCAGCTTTAGTTCGTCGGTCACTGGGCTTTCTCTCAGGTATGGGACCTACCACGGAGGGCAACTCCCTCTCAACCGCGTAACGATAAACTGAGACGTCTTATTCGGTCACGCGCGAAATTCGGCACCTAGCTATCTCGTGCGAAAATCTTGACTTATGCACCGATAAGGGCCTGCAATTAGCCACGATGTTGCAAGTGCCGATGGCTTGGGCAAAACCGGAAAGCAAATTGGTCCGCCGCCGGCGGATCTCAAGAGGCTTGTGGAGTCTTTAAAAACCCGCTCAGCGCAAGGCTATTGGGACGCCGGCGCCGGGGATCGTCCCGAGGTCGAATGGCCGCGCTGGCGGCAATGGAACGGCGCGGCCCGCGAAACGGCCGGCCGGTGCTGAATCCGGCGCACTTGCCCCGCCGCCCGCAGGTAAAGCCATGGGCTCCGCGTCGGCTAAGGTGACGAGGGGTGACGCGTTCCCGGCGACCACGGCGCGCTCGCGACCCTCCCAGCCGGCGAGCAATGCCGGTCCATCCGAACGCAAGGTCGCGAGCAATTTTTGGTCGTTCGATCCGGCGAGGCTCGCGGCGCCGATATATTCGATCTTGACCGGCGTCGTTCCCCGTTGGCAGAAATCCAGGGCCTCGGCGGTCTTGCGGGAAACATCCATGATGCGATGCGCGGCGAAGGGTCCGCGGTCGTTGACCCGCACGATCATCGAGTAATGGTTGCGCAGATTGGTGACGCGCGCGTAGCTTGGCAGGGGCAGCGTCGGATGCGCGGCGGAAATCGAATCGCGATCGTAAACCTCGCCATTGGCCGTGCGGCGGCCATGAAAGGCATCGCCATACCAGGACGCAAGGCCAGTCGCGGCATAGTGTTTTTCGCTCGGGTAATAGGTTAGCCCGGCGATCGTATAGGGCTTGCCGAGCATGTACATCCCGCCCCCGCGCGGCACCGGTTCACCGTCGGCGACGACGCGCGGGCTCGCGGGGCCATAGATCGAGGATGGAAAATACTCGGACGAATGCGCAGAGGCGAGTCGTTGCGGCGGCAGCTCCGCGCATCCGCAGAGGCTCACGGCCGCGCTGCCGACAAGCCCGGCAACGATGCAACGGACCGGACCAGCCTTGCGGGGAAACCGCGAAAAAACGGGGAAGGAACGGGCGGAAACACAGAGAAATCGTTTCGCCCGCATGCGCGTCCCCTTGGCTTGCGGCGCGGACCGCGCTGCGGGCCTTTGCCGTCTCCAGAAACAGGCAAATCGCTATTCTCGCAGCCTCCGGTTTCCGAAGACTTAAAGCCATGGCAACGCCTGGGGAACTTTCGGGGGGGGGAATGCGACCAAAGTGCGGCCCAGCTCCCGCTAGGAAGTCCCGCGAAGCGAGCCAAATTAGTTAATTCACATTTACCATCAGAGGGTTGGATATTTTTGCAACAGTCCGAGGAAAAACGCGCGCGGTCAGCCTCGATCACGCTTCATGCGGTAAGGCAAGATCAATTGAATCTTAAAGCTAAGGTCATCGCGTTTAAAACGGTGGAAATCGCGCGCAGTTGCTCTTCCCGTTAGAATTTGTGATTTGATGTTGTATGTGTTTTGGGAGACACTTGAAATGGTTCCGGCGGAACTCGGCTGACTCGCATCCAAGGCTTCTTGTTTCTACGGCATAGATATTGCCTCGCTGCACAAACTCTCACCAATTATATTTGATTGCTTTCAAATGTCTAAGAGATTCCATGCTTATGCTTTCTTCCTTATCGGAATCAACGCAATAATTTCTATTTTACGACCTTCCGCCGCGTTCGCGACAACCTTCTACTTTGACCCCAGCGCCACTTTAAACGGCATTGGCACGCAAGCGCGGCCATTCAATACTTGGAAATCGGTCTCGTTCCAGCCCGGTAATACCTATTTGCAGAGGGCGGGGACAACCTATCCAGGGTTATTGGCACTCTTTTCGGTCCAAGGCACAGCATCCCAGCCTGTGACCATCGATAGTTATGGCACCGGCGCCCCCCCGATCGTCACAAATGTTGTCTTATTTGATAATTCTTCATATATCATTTTTCGGAATTTTACCGTCACTACCGTTTCCTCATATCCCAGCATAGTCCTTCGAAACGGCAGCACCCATATAACAGTTAACAACAACTCGATAACCAACGCCGCCGCATCTGGAATATTCCTGATGGGCAACGGATGCAATAACGTTATCGCAAACAATACAATTCATGATGTTGCAGCGGACGTGATAGATGTAAATCAAGTAGTATGTACCAACAAGAGCCAGATATTAATCTATGGAAATACAATCTATAATGCAGGAATACACGGCATTGAGCTTGACGGTAGTTTTTTAATCATCGATTACAATGTCATCCACGACAGTGGCAGGACCTCCGCAGGTACAAGCGGAATCCACATCTTCGGTGGCGGTTTTCAAAATAGCCAGCCGGATGGTATGGGAAATAACAATCTGGTACTAAATAACGTGGTCTACCATGCGCATGAACCATTGTATCATGATGGCAATGGCATTCAATGTGACTCGTATACACACAACAATCAGATATATAACAATCTTATTTTCGGCAACGATGGGATGGGCATTAATTTGTATGATTCCAAAAATAACCAGGTGCACGACAACACGCTATTTGGGAACGTCGTGAATACAATTGGCAAGTATTTCGACCCACGGTGGAATATAACAAACGGTACCTCCGCCGCACATGCCCATACCGCAAATGCATCCACCAACAACAACTTTACCTACAATGTGATTATTCCATCCCTCCCCACGTTCTGATGCTTTCGATATAGACTCAAATAGCTTAGCAAGTGGCGCGAATAATTTTGGCGCCAACCAAGCTTTGGCGGTAGGTGGATCGCATTATTACCATTATGCAGGAAGAGATGGCGACAATCAGACCACCTGGAACACCATGGACTTCCCAGGTGGGGGTGATGACACTTTTGGAACAATACCGGTTACCGACATTGCAACAACGAACGCGACCATGGACTTCATATTTCCTTCGTCGGACGCGCTCACCTTCACGCTAGGGCTAAAAACGGTTACGTTATATGGCTGGCGAGCCGACACGGGACTCTATGGCCGCTTTGCTAGCTAACCAGCAACTCAAGCGATCTCCCGCATTAAATGCCCTGAGAGTCCGTCGCATTTCCAGCAACTATTCGCGCGAGAACAGGCCAGAACGAGACTGTCCTGCCCTCAACCATGCACGAGGTGTTCGGTCGATGTTCTGCCCCTTGCGCACAATTTCAAGAGAGCGGGCGCAGCAAAAGTCATTGATAAGCGCAGATTGAAGAGCGCGGCCGCGGATCTTGACCTTGAGCGGTCGAGCCGCCCTCGAGAAAACGAGTCGCCATTACTTACGAAATAGCTTAGGGCGAGCCTAAAAGTCTAGCCTGCTTTGGCGACCCCGGCAGGGCTCGAACCTGCGACCTGCCGCTTAGAAGGCGGCTGCTCTATCCGGCTGAGCTACGGGGCCGGCCGTGCATTACGCCCAGCGATCTTTTGACTTAGAAAACACTAGCTTGCATATCTATGTTCAGGTTAAATCTGACCGATGGACGGGTCAATGGGTCCATTGGTCGAGACGGGTTGTTTTGAAATTATCCGAATAGCTTTGGATTTTCCGGGGCGCTGGCTTTGACTCCTCGACCCGGTAGCTCAAGCCATTTTTGCCGGCATAAGCGATCGCTTCTTCCTTGGTGGCGAAATTCAACCGCACTTGGCTCGTCATATCGCCCGAACTCGTCCAGCCCATCAAGGGGTCGATCCGGCGCGGCGCGGCGGGTTCGAATTCCAAAACCCAAAGCTTGGACCTGGCAAGGCCAGATTGGGTGGTGGTCCGGGAGGGGCGATAAATCCGTGCGGTCATCTCAATTGCTCTCATCCCGATGCAGGTTGACGTTCACGCGGACTTAGGCGGGGTTATTCCGGAGTTTGTTCGCCGTCGAGAGCCAGGCTGCCTTGACATTGGTCGGGGCAGCAGGATTTGAACCTGCGACCTGAAGTACCCAAAACTCAAGTCCGTGCTTTCCGATAGTATCTTTAAGCCAGACTACACATGACCAATCATTGACTTAACGCGCCTCAAGCCATATTATGTTTCCGATAGCCTTACCTAGTTGCCATTTGGGGGGTGCCCTGGGGGTGCCCCGGCCGCTTCGAGAGGTTTCGGAGACACAATGCGAGCCCGCATCACAAAGCGCCTGGTCGACGGCCTGAAGCCGACCAGGACCGATTACTACGTCTTCGATACCGACACAATTGGTTTCGCCGTGCGTGTCCGCTCGACCGGTGGCATGTCATATATCGTTCAATACAAGGCGGGCAGCGGTCGCGGTGCCCCGGCACGCCGCGTAACACTCGGGGGCGTTGGCAAGATGACGCCGGAACAAGCCCGCACGGCTGCCAGGAAGGTTCTAGGCTCCGTGGCGCATGGGGAGGACCCGGCGGCGGATAAGGCCAACGAGCGGCGCACCCTGCCGCTGGGAGACGTGATCCAAGCGTTCCTTGCCGAGCATGCGGAAGCAAAGCGCAAGGCTTCGACCGCCGCATGGTATCGGGGTGGCCTTCAGCGCATCGTCAAGCCCGCTTTGGGCGGAATGAACCCCGGCAAAGTGACGCGGCAGGATGTCGCGCGCTTGCACTCGTCGCTGCGCGACACTCCGGTTCAAGCAAACCGCGTGCTCGCGATGATCGGTGCTCTTTATGGTTTCGCAGCAAGGGCGGGATATGTTCCCGAGGGATATTACCCCGCGCGCGGCATCGAGAAGTTCCCGGAGCGGGCGCGCGAGCGGTTCCTAACGAGCGATGAGCTGGCACGGCTCGGCGACGCGCTTCGGCAAGGTGAGACCATCGGCCTGCCCTATGATGTTGACGAGACGAAGCCCAAGGCAAAGCACGCCCCTAAGGAGAATAACCGCCGCGCCATGCTGGACCCCTTCGCGGTCGCGGCGATCCGCTTACTGATCCTTACCGGCGCCCGCTTGCGCGAAATTCTGCATGCGCGTTGGGAGCACGTCGATTTCGAACGTGGCGTGATCTTCTTGCCCGATAGCAAGACCGGCAAAAAACCGATCTATCTCAGCGCGGCATCGCTCGCGATCCTCGCGACGCTTCCTCGCATTGAGGGCAACCCCTTCGTCATTCCTGGCGAGAAGGATGGTCAGCCGCGCGCTGATCTGAAGAGGCCGTGGGCCGCTGTGACCAAGGCGGCGGGGCTCGAAGGCGTGCGCATCCACGATTTGCGGCATTCCTTCGCGAGCGTCGGCGCCGGCGCTTCCCTCGGGCTCCCGATCATCGGCAAGCTTTTAGGCCACACGCAAGCAGCGACGACGCATCGTTATGCGCATCTTGACGCCGATCCGATGCGGCGGGCGGCCGAAACCATCGGTGCCACGATCGCGGCAGCCATGGGCAGTCCCGCGCGGAATGTCGTGCCGATGGTGAAATCGCGATAAAACGACCTTGGGCGGCTAGGCCGACGGGCCGAAGGCCGGATTTCCGCATCCGGTTGCCGCCCTCCCTCTTTGCGGAGCACCTGCGGAGGCGCGTCATGCGGGACGAAGCGGAGGGCGCGAGCCCTCTGGAGCAGGCTGTTTTTTCCCTTCAAGATAAATTACAGGAGGCAAGCCTACTCGAAGGGCGCCCTGGTGCGATTGACGCGCTCTTCGCCGTCGCGGAGTTTTTGTCCGTTATTTCGTCTCGCGGCGATCTTCAGCATCAGCGGCCGATTAACGAGCTTATAAGCGCTCTCATAAGCTTGGATGACGGGAAAGTTTTGCCGATGCTGAAGCCGGTGCACCTGCCAGGCCAGTCCAAAAATTCAGTCGCCAAGGAAAGCGCCAAAGCCATGGTGGTATTCGTGGTTAAGCGATTGACCGGCATGGGGCTTGACCGGAATTCAGCTTACAAAAAGGTTGCGCGCGTTTGCCGCCAGGCGGGAGTGAGTCCCGGGCGGAAAGGAGGCAAGAACCAAATTGGGACCGAAATGACGGCCCGCACGGTTCGGGGATGGTGCGATGACATTTCGGCGGACGTTGGCTGTCATTCGCGGGCCGGACGGCATTTTTCCCTTTTGAGCGAGGCCTCGCCGCTCCTTCATGGGAGCACAACGCCGGACGCGCTTTTGGAGCAGTTACGGCGCTTTCTCACCGATACGAATACGGCGTAGCAACAATCCTAGTTCCCGGTTTGTCCAAAAAGCCACCTAACCCCCTGTCTTAGGTGCGGTGATTTAGCCTCATACACGTGGGCACCAATTGCAACAGGTGCTTACGATGCAAACTCAAAACGATCTTCGCGCCGCGCTCGAGTCGACAACATCGATGGCGGCGCTCTCACCAAAGCCACAGGCTCGTGTGCTGCGGACCCCCGCAGCGGCGGAGTACGTGGGCCTTAGCGACTCGACGCTTGAAAAGTTCCGCCTCACCGGCGAAGGCCCGCAGTTCGTGAGAATTGGTGTCCGTGCGGTAGGTTATCGAATCGAAGACCTGGAAGCTTGGCTTGCGGAACGCGTCCGGCGCTCAACTTCTGAAAAGCCCTCTCTTCACGGTGGGGGGTGCCCATGATCACCCTTCAAGAGCTTGCGCGCGCCCTTGGCGGTGAAATCGCTTGCGACGAGGTGCTTGCGCCCGGCCCCGGCCATTCCTCGAAAGATCGAAGCCTCTCGGTGAAGCCGGAACCGAACGCGCCAGCTGGCCTCTTGATCCACTCGTTCGCGAACGATGACCCACAAAAGTGCCGGGATCACGTCCTCACCCGCCTTGGCATTCACCGTCAAACACACTCTCGAAAGTCGAGAACCGGCGGATTCCACGAGGTTGCGGTATATCCCTACCGGGACGAAACGAGCACGATCCTTTTCGAGGTTGTGCGGCAAGAAAAGCCCTCACCAAACGGCGGCAAGCCCGAGAAGAAATTTCACCAGCGCCGCGTCAACGCTGACGGCACGCGCACCCGTGGCACCAAAGGCGCCAAGCAAGTGCCATATCGTGCTCCCGAGCTGCGTGCGGCCATCGCAGCGAACGAGACTATTTTCATTCCAGAGGGCGAAAAATGTGTCCACGCGTTGGCCGCACTCGATCTTGCTGCGACCTGCAATGCCGGCGGCGCGGGGAAATGGCCCGATGAACTGACGCCGCCCTTCAAGGGTGCGGATGTTATAATTCTGCCGGACAATGACGGGCCAGGCCAAGATCACGCAAGGCTTGTCGCGCGAAAGCTGCACGGAACCGCAAAGCGTGTCCGAATCCTCGATTTGCCAAACCTTCACGCCAAGGGCGATATTGCCGATTGGCTCGCTAAAGGCGGCACTCGCGAAGAGTTGTTTCGCCTTATCTCGGAGCAAGGCCGAGAAGCCTCAGCAGCCGCCGCGGCTGGGCAGGATGAAGGCGCTGCGGGTGGCGAAACGGAGAAGCGGCGGCGCTCACAGGCTGACATCCTGATCAAGCTCTCGCAATCGGCCGAGCCTTTCCATACGCCGGACGGCACTGCCTACGCCGACATCAACATTAGCGGCCATCGCGAGACATGGCCGATTCGCTCGACCAAGGGGTTCCGGCGCTGGCTGGCACGCGGCTTCTTCGAGGCGACAGAGGGCGCACCGAGCTCAGAGGCGTTGCAATCGGCTCTCAACGTTATTGAGGCCAAGGCACATTTCGATGCTCCCGAACGCCATATCCATATCCGTGTCGGCGAGCATGACGGTAAGCTTTATCTGGATCTTTGTGACGAGACGTGGCGAGTGGTTGAGATTGATGCAACCGGATGGCGCGTCATCAACAGCCCGCCCGTGCGGTTCAAGCGGTCCGCTGGCATGAAAGCGTTGCCAGCTCCGGTGCGAGGCGGGTCGATAAACGAATTGCGGCCTTTCCTCAATCTCAAGGCGGACAAAGATTTTGTGCTCGCCGTCGCCTGGGTTTTGGCTGTCTTGCGCAATCGCGGCCCCTATCCGGTGATCGTGCTGTCGGGCGAGCAGGGATCGGCCAAATCCACCTTTTCGGCGATCCTACGGGCGCTGCTCGATCCCAACACCGCGCCCTTGCGCGCTCTGCCGCGCGAGGATCGCGACCTGTTCATCGCCGCCAGCAACGCCCATGTGCTCGCCTTCGACAATGTGGCGGGACTGCCGGCGTGGATTTCCGACACGCTCTGCCGACTCGCAACCGGCGGCGGCTTCGCCGTGCGCCAGCTCTACACTGACCAGGACGAGACTCTATTCGACGCCTCCCGGCCGGTGATCCTGAACGGGATCGAAGACTTTGTTACGCGCCCTGATCTTGCAGACCGGGCTATTTTCCTCACGCTAGAGCCAATCCCAGAAGAACGGCGCAGGCCAGAGGCCGAGATCCTTGCTGATTTTGAGGCCGCACACCCGCGGATTCTTGGTGTTTTGCTGGATGTTGTGGCGCACGGCCTCCGGGAACTTCCGCGCGCCAAGTTAGCCAGGCTTCCAAGAATGGCGGACTTTGCCTTGTGGGCGAGTGCTTGCGAGACAGCCATGTGGCCCATTGGAACATTTGAGGCCGCCTATGGCGACAACCGCGACGGGGCAGTAGCCAACGTCATCGACTGCGACCCCGTGGCGTCTGCCGTGCGCTCTTTTATGGAGACGCGGGCGGAATGGGAAGGGACGGCGACACAGCTACTAAGCGCGCTTGAGGCTTTGGCTGGCGAGCGGGTCATCAAGTCGAAGACGTGGCCAAAAGCTCCCCATGCTCTTTCGGGCAGATTGAGGCGGATTGCAGCATCCCTTCGCAAAATCGGAATCGACGTTGCAATTGACCGTGATTCGAAGCTGAGAAGCATTTGCCTCACCACGACCCCAGAAGAAGGGGAAAGATCGTCATCAGCGTCAGAAGCGTCATCTCCGAGGGGAAGGCCCGATGAAAGAGCGTCACAAAATGAAGAAAGAGCGTCACAAAAAACACGAGAGCGTCATGGCTCTCAGAGGGGAGGTGACGCTAATGACGCTCGTGACGCTTTTTGTCCTACCCTTGGGGGGAGGGTTGCAGGGGAGCAGTCCGCCAATGACGGCGAGGCTAATCCAGACACGGACTTCGCCCGACGAAGCAAATGGCGGAGGGAAGCATGAGCGCGTCGGCACTTCTCAAAAAAGCACGGCAAGCTGGGATCTCGTTTACCGTTGCTGACAGTAAGCTGAGGCTCGAAGCCGATGATGAGCCTCCGGCCGATCTTGTTGAGGAGATCATCAGGCAAAAGACCGAGATCATCGCGCTGATTACGAAAGACGCTCTCGAAGAACGCAAAGGTCTCGCCACGGACAGCGCGCTCGAACGCTACCTCGATGCCTGGGCGAGGTTTCAGTTGCAATGCCCGGGCGGTGTGACGGAACAAGCTTGGCGCCAAGCTATCGACGATGCGGGCCGGTTCCTCGCCCAATGGGGCAAGCTTGCTGATAGTTTCGGCTGGTCGCCGGGCGATCTATTCGATGTGCCGCGCGATGGCGCCATGGGCCTTGCCTGGTGGCTCACGGGCAGAGCTGTGACCGCTCTCGGACCGGAACACGCGGGCGTAGGCGAGCCTGCCTACGACCGCATAACGCGCCGGGATTGGGTCAACCCCTACGCGCGGCCAGTCCGTCCGGTTTCCCTGTCTCCGATTTTGGAGCACCAGCTAAAGATCATGCAACGGGTTCTTGGCCGATGAGCGCCTACGTTCTCCTTTCCAGCATGCGCCGCCTTATGCGGCTCGCGCGATCGCCAGCAAGTGGGCTTTGATTGCCAAAACATGATCGAACCGCTCAGTTCGAACTGTATTCAGGAATCCCAGCTCCTGCAGGCGCTCGATCATGCCGCCCCGCGGGGCGTCGTAATCGTGGCCGCGGCGGGCAATCAGGGCACGATCGGCAGCACGGTCACCCGCGGTCGTTCCTGAACTTCGGAACCACCGCCGGACATCGACGCAAGCGCGGGGGGCTGAGGCGATGACCGACGAGGTTTTCCGGAACCCATACGGGCGGCTGGCGGCCGATTTGTGTAGACTCGCAGAAGGAGACCTGAAAATGGCGACTTATGTTGATCGCGTCTTAGAACCTGGCGAAAGCGTGCGCTACCGCACGACCGTTAGTTGGATTGTCTATATTCCGTCGGGGGTGCTCGCGGCTATCGCGTTGGCGGCTTCGCTCGTCGGCGCAAACTATCCCGATAGCAATAGGTTTTTCTGGTTCGTCGCAACTATCTCCGCCATGGTCGCCATGTGCAATTTCGCTTATGCATGGTTCCGTCGCTGGACAACCGAGATCGCCGTAACTGATCGCCGCGTCATTCTGAAGCGCGGTTTTATACGCCGCGCGACCATGGAGATGAACTTGGCAAAAGTTGAAAGCGTCGACGTCGATCAAACGCTGAGCGGACGTTTATTCAACTACGGCAATGTCACGATCCGCGGCACTGGAAGCAGTTTCGAAATCCTCCGCACGATCGATGCGCCTCTGAAATTGCGGTCAACAGTAACGGCAGGTTGATGTCGAGGCCGCCTACCGACGCGGCGCGGCGTCCGAAAAATCTTTGCCGGCTATCTGCGGCTCGGTTCGATCGGCGAACTGGCGGCATCACTCGACCGGGACGAGATTCGCGGCCCAGGTTGGGCTCGCCCAGGCCGGCGAAGCGGATGATTTTTTGGCGTCTGTAGCCAGGTTGATGGAGGATAACAGGCGATGAAAAAACTAACTCATGCCGCCTTTGTGGCGGCCTTACTAGTCGCGGCCACGTTCATCAACGCTCCTCCGGCGGCCGCCGACCAACTGTTCAATGGCCGACTTATCTCAGAGGGCCCGCGTCTTTACCTAGCCCTTCAACCTAAGGGCGACCGGGAATGCGAGCGGCTCAATTCAGACGCGATGATACAGAATAGGGCGGCGGCACTAAAAACCAGCGTATCTTTGCTGAGGTGTTCATCCCTAAAAGGGCTGGCGCCTCCAGCAAAATGGCTAGCTAGCACGACGGTACACCCGAAGCTCATTCCCGCGTTCGTCCAACACCTTCACCGGGGTTTGCCTCGCGCTTGCCTCCCGCGGATTACGCTTCGTCCAACAGCCGGCGCAGCGCAATGAGCACCGCCCGTGCCTCGCCGCGTTCTCGCGCCGCTGCGCGCACCGCTGCGGAGCGTCGCCCATGCCGCCAGCGCGCCTTGCGCGATTGTTCCAAGCCGGTGGCGGTCTTCGGCCCCGTACTGGCGCCGCCATGCATCCGGCACCGCCCTGCGGCCATTGCTGGTCCTTTGCAGGGCAGGCCGCCCCGGCATCGCGCACCGCAACGGGGCGCGGCATTCGCTGCGTCCAGGGCAGTCTGCCACGGCTCGGCCTTGGGCGCTTGGGGTTCATTGCGCGGGATCGTGGTCTCCCCCTGCAAAGGCTCCCCCGGTTGCCGAGACGGCACCTGTGACGATCGCCTGGCCGCCGGAGATGTTGACATGTTGCACCGTAACAACCTGCCGACCGCCGTTCCGCATCCGCAGAAGGGTCAGTGCGGCGCGCTGATAGGTCTCCATCAACCGCGCAGCCACGTTGGCCATGCGGGCGGCCTCAATGCTGCGATGCGGATGGCGCTGCCCAAAATTCTTATACCCAAACAGTTCGTCCTGCGCGTTGGCAGCAAATTTCATCGCAATCGTGTGGGCGACACCCATCTGATGTGCCAGCATCTTTTCCAAGCTGTTGCTCGCCTGGATGGTGTCTGCGGCATCCACTCCCACAGACAGCGCGCCGGCATCGGCAACCAAGTCGAGCCGGGCCACCGAGGCGGCCGCCGTTAGCATGTCGGGGTCGCTATTCGCCGTGTCCACCAGGCCGGGACGGTCCATCATGTTCTCTTTCGTCGGCACCACCAGTTCCCCGCCGCGCCCTGCGACAAGCGGGTTAAGCAAAACATTGCTAGGATCGAGGATTGCGGCGGCAGCACGGTCAAGATCGGCAGCTTCGGCAAGCTCAAAGCGTGCGCCTGTGCTATCGCCATCTTTGGCCAGCGCCTTGGCAACAGACCGCTTGCGCTTGACCTCGGCCTGCGCCTTCACTGCGGCCTCCGGAGTGGTGATGATGGCGGTGTTGGTGGCCATGTTCTCCGCACAACCGTGTATTGGATGGCATCGGGCATAGGGTTCATCGGCTCCCTTGGTTCCTATGAACCCTTTAAGCCCTATGCCGAAAATAACCCGACGTTTGTTGAAATATGGGTAGTGTCCTAATTTGAATTTCGTGACCCTATGGGCGGAATATCAATCCAGCCTTTTTCGTTGCGGCGAACCTCGATTCCATTGGCCTTCAAGTGCTCCAAAAGTCGGGGATGTGACCCTGGAACCAGCCCGTCATGATTGACGCGTTCGCAATTTTGGCATATTGAAATTCCCCAAGTAGGGACACTGCGACCGTCATAGTGGCGCATTCCAAAACGAAATTGATTCCGGCATAAAAAGCATTCAACAGTTGGAATATCAAAATCAGACACGAGTGCCTCCCGCCTTATGTTCCGCCACGATCGCCGCTCTCACGGCGCCCAATGTGGATTTGGCCATTTCATTTCCGAAAGATTGATGTACGCGGCTCGATCATCGGCCACAGCTTGACGATTTGGCTGCATGCGCCACGAATTGCTCGCAAGCGAATCGTGTGGTCGGGAGCGGGTCCAATGCGCTCGCCTAGTCGCACGTCTGCGACGAAGCACAGATCGCGGTCTGGAACACCAAATCTGCCATCTTGCGCTTCCAAGAGCATCTGCAACATGGCGACGATATATCGAGCCATTTCACGGCGGTAGTCGCCGCGACGCTGGCGCGTTTCATCAAGTTTGCATGCGTCAGGGTCCGGAGCCTTTGCTACCCGCAATATCCCGGCTCCAATGCGATGATTGCTTCCCTCTACGAGAAAATCAGGGCGGATCGATAGGATTACGCCCTCTATATTGAGTTCTCCGAATCGAGGGGGCGACCGCAGGGGCATTGAACGCATCCCGAGAGTGTTTTCGTGTCGCTCAAATAAATTGATTGCTTCGACACAACGTCTTGCTTCGTCACGTGCTTTTGGCTTAATTTCATTACTCACAGACTTGTCAGTTAAAGCTTTCTTAACCATGTCTAAGGTGGATTGGTCTCGTCGAGGGTCGCAGTTATATGCACGCAATGCTCGCATGGCGTCGCTATTTGCGGTCACGATAGGCGGTCGAGAATACCGTGAATCGTGAAGAACGTTCTCTTGGCCATCGGCGCGAAGAATTAGATACTCGGCGAGCGACGTCGCCGATAGACGTGGTTCATGATGTTCGCGGATCGAAGGATGCAAGGCCGGGGAAGAAACCATGGAGGAAGACCTTTCTGTTCCGTTAGACAATCATCGCACATTGTGGCTTACAGAAATCTCGCGTGCGACGTTCGATGATCAAGCACTTGATGAACTTGGGGGTGACGGGGGCGTTTTTGTCGTATTGGAAGATTGCGCTAAAGGCACCTTTGAAGTGCTCGCAAAAGCGGCATCGATTTGGGCCGGCGAAGACCTCTTGAACCTGTTTGCAAGCTTAATGTCGAAACGCCAGATGTTGAGTTTAGTCAAGTAATTTTGCCCGATCTATGCTCCGCCACGATTGCCGCGCGCGCCGCGTCTAGCGGCGACACGATTGGCGGAACGTGCAGCTCGGCAAAGAATCGTCGCTTAGTGCTACCCTCAATAGGCGATGACCACGCATAAGCGCGCGTGGCCTTAGGATGCCCTTCTAAGTCAAAGACGTGATTGCTCCTCCCGTTCGGCGCCGGAATCTTCGTCTTCTTCGAGGGACACAGCAGTTCTCCTTTTGGCCAAACATGTTGCTGCCGATAGCATCTAAGCGCGGCCTAGATGATTGCATATCACGACGCCGCGACGGACTACTACCGGCTCGCCTTGAAGAGCAATTTAACGTCCTTGCGGCGCGAGCATTTGAACCAAGCCGGGAAACTCTCTCGCACCTTCTCTAGCGGTGGATACCCGGGCGGACGCGGAATTTCTGGTGATAACTATGCCGCTTCGAGGCTTGTGCGTGGCGGTGCATTTGATATCAACTAATGTCCGAATTCATTCGAGATCGCAGCGGTGCCATGGATCAAGTTTCGGCTGCAGTCCGTTCACGGATGATGAAGGCTATTCGCGGTAAGAACACGAAGCCGGAGCTGCAGGTCCGGAGGGCTCTCCACGCGGCGGGGTATCGCTTCCGCCTCCATCGCAAGGATCTGCCCGGCACGCCCGACATCATCCTGCCGCGACACCGAATAGCGGTTCAAGTGAACGGCTGTTTCTGGCACCAGCACGATTGCCCGCGCGGGCGACGTCGCCCGTCGAGCAATGTGAATTATTGGGGCCCGAAACTACAAAGGAATCGACAGCGGCAGGCCGCCGCAGCCGAAGCTCTGTCAGCGACCGGTTGGTCGATGGTGACGATCTGGGAGTGCGAGCTGAAAGTCGGCATCGATGCCCTTCTACGACACCTCGCGAGCGGGCGTCAGTCGGAGACAAGTAGATACGCGTTGACACGTCGTCGCCAAATGTGCTCGTATCAAGTGACATCTTGAGCCGCGATTCGAGTACGCTGGGCGTTCATGCAGAAATGTTACGTGGTGCGGGGGCGTAGTATGCTCCACGGGGGGCGATTCGCGGGCATGGATATTTCCTTGGGATAGGCGAGGGCGATTCGCAGGCATGGGTATTTTCGGGATAGGCGGGAAATCGGGGGCGAGCAGCAAGACGACGGATGCCCGCCTATTACGTCGTCGAATAGGATTGCGTGTGGCCTCCCTGTTCGCGGGCATTGGTGGCTTCGACAGGGCGTTTGAGTTCGCGAATGCCAATGTCGTTGCGCAGTGCGAAATAGATCCGTTTTGCCGCGCCATACTTCGGCGCCATTGGCCGAAGGTTGCCCTGTTCGAAGACATCAAAGAGATCGTCCCGGACGAGCTTCCCGCGGCGGACATATGGACCGCGGGCTTCCCTTGCCAGGACGTCTCCTTGGCCAGAGGGAACCACGGTCGAAGCGGCCTCAACGGAAACCATACCAGCCTGTTCTTCGAACTGATCGACCTAGTCGAGGCCAAACCCCCGAAGGTGATCCTGCTCGAAAACGTCGTAGGACTGCTGAACTCACACAATGGCTGCGACTTCGCGATCATCCTCCGCGAACTGACCAAGCACGGCTACGCGGTGAGCTGGCGCGTGCTGAACGCCCGCTACTTCGGCACTCCGCAGTCGCGATCGCGCGTTTTCATGGTCGCGTGGGGTGGGGACTACCGGCGAGCACTGGCTTCCCTGTTCGAGCACGTGCCGGGAGCGAAAGTTGGCGCCGAGCGAGCCGGGTTCATCACTCCATACACGCATGTCAAAACCGGCGCCATCGTGCCCGAGATCGCCTACTGCCTCGCCGCGACGTCCGGCCGCCATACCGGCAACGACTGGGCCCGGTCCTATGTCTCATACAAGGACGGCGTTCGGCGGCCCACCCCGAGCGAGAGTGAGCGCCTGCAGGGGTTTCCAGCTGGCTGGACGATTCCCGGCGAAGACTATCGGGCTCCGGCGCGTGGGCTCGACTCCGAGCGATACCGCGCCACCGGAAATGCGGTTGCCGTCCCCGTAGTACGGTGGATCGCTGAGAGGGTCGTGAAGGCGGCGGCCCAACCCAAGGAGGGGCGCGAGCGCAAAGACTTCGAGCGCGAATGCTTGCGGCTTGCTCCCGAACTCAAAAAGCACACCGAGACGCTACAGTTCGACAGAATCATCGAGGATGTGGAGAGTGGCAAATTCGCCTACCGCTGGAAGGGATGCGGAATCGCTTGGGGTAACGACATCGTGGAAGGCGCCACCGCGCCGGCACCGTCGAAGATTGTCCAGTCGCGTTTCGTTGACCTGATCGACGCCGAAGTCCCGGATGACCGCTATTTCTTGACCCCGAGCGCTGCCGTCGGCATGCTTCGCCGGGCCGATTCGGTGGGCCGGACCTTTTTCTCTCCGATGCGCACAGCCCTCGAGATTATGGTAAGGGAAGTCGTGCCAGTGGCACCTGAGCCGCGGCGGACCGCCGGAGAGAACATTGCCGAGGCCAGCATTCGTCCGTCTTGCTCAGTCCAGCGCGGACATCTTGAACAAGCTGGCGCAGGCGCCGCCCGGGCCTTACGCGTCACCCATTAGCTTCACCTGCGCGCAGGTTCCGAAGGATTTCGACAACGGCTCGTTCGTCTGGGTCTGGATGGGGAGCGACAACAACAAGGGCGCTCCGACCGATTGGGCCCAAGGAATCCGCGCGCTGGCGCGCTGCCAGAGCAAGGCCACGGTCGCCAGCAAGAGGTTTGAAGTCGTCCTCGAAGACGTCTTCATCCTTCCGCGGACTGTCGAGAAATCCGAGCTCCTCGACTTCTCGCCCGCCACATACGCGAAAGACCTTTCGCAAGCCGCCATCGTCGGCCTGAACAATTACTCTTCTCAGGTCGTTCAGCTGCTCACGGACAAGGAATTCGCGACGATCGGCGCGATCATCGGCGAGCTCCTTCGGGACGTGCAGGAAGACATCCTGCAGAAGGTGCCCGGTGCCGGATCCGTCGAACTGCTCGGCGTCGACACCTCGACCTCCGCAGCTGAGAAATCAGCACGGCCTCTCAAAGCCGAGATCGGCGACGACGATGCGGTGCTTCAGGAGGTGAGACGGCTGATCGAAGATGACGGATGGGGCGGCGTGCTCCTCACGGGCGCTCCAGGAACGGGCAAATCGTGGTACGCAAGACAGATCGCGATCAAGCTGACGAGCGGCGACCGGCGTCGAATACGCGAGGTCCAATTCCATCCGTCTTATCAATACGAGGACTTCGTCGAAGGCTATGTGCCGGACGGCAAGCAGGGCTTCAGGCTCGCCGACAAGCACATGCTGGAAATGGCCGAGGTCGCTCGCCACGCGGACGGGCCGGTGGTGCTTGTGATCGACGAATTCAGCCGCACAGACCCCGCCCGCGTGCTCGGCGAGACCATGACTTACATGGAGGGTTCGCTCCGGGGCGTCGAGTTCTATTTGCCGTCCGGCAGACGGGTAATGATCCCGAAGAACCTGATCTTCCTTGCGACGATGAATCCCGAGGACCGGTCCGTCGACGAGATCGATGCGGCCATGGAGCGCCGATGGGCAAAGGTCCCGCTGAAGCCCGACGTGCGAAAGCTCAGGGCCTTCCTCGAACAGAACGGCGCAACGTCCGGCATATTTGGGCCGGTAATGGAATTCTTCGACAACCTGCAGAAGCACATTGAGATTGGCCATGCCTACTTCCGCACCGTAAAGGATTCGGCGTCGGTCAGCCGCCTCTGGAACAACCAGCTCCGGTATGTGATCCTGAAGCGTTTCCGCTTCGATGCCGAAACTCAGCGCGAGATCGAAGGCCTCTGGATCACGTGCGAGGCCGCCATGAAGGCGGCGCCGACCGGCAATACGCCCGACGCGGAGCCCGTGGGGCAATCACAGCCTGGTGAGCAGGTAACCGCACCTCAAGAGGCCGCTGTTTGAAGGCGCCCGCCGCAGCGGATTATCGCGTTTTAGCGCGAGAGGCCGACCGGAAGACCATCTGCGTCATCGAGTCCCGAAAATCCTTGGACCTCGACCTCGCCACCCTAGCCGTCGACGGCCGGCTGGAGATCTTTCCGCACATCGAGGAGAAGGGGCTCCTCTATCTGCAGCTGCGCCGTAACCGCGTGATCCTGTCGGCTGGACCGTACATCGGACTGATCCCGCTCACTCCGCGGGTTTTGATCGACGTCCGCCCGAAGCTACCCGTAAGCAATCTGGCGCGAGTGTTGGACGGCGCGCGCCGGTCGCTCACGTCCATTGCCGGCGCCGACCGGCTCTACCTTGCAGATGAGCTTACCAGCAGCAGCGTGCTCGAATTCCTCGCGGCCAACCTGCTCGATTCGCTACGGCCGATTGCCGCGAAGGGACTGCACAAGGAATATGTCCGCCGCTCGGAGATGACCAGCCATCCGCAAGGGCGGATCGGGGTCGCCGGCACGCTGCGCGCCTGGTCCCGCGGCCAATTTCATCAAGTTCAGGCCCAACGTTTCGAGCAAAGCTGCAACATCGCGGCCAATCGGCTGATCAAGGCCGCGCTGCACTTCGTCCTGCAACGGCTCCAGCCGGGCTCGCAAGGAAGCCGCGCCCTGATTCGCCGCGCGAACGCCAACTATTACGAGCTGCCTGGGGTCATCGGCAATCTGCGGCCCTCGGACTATGAGGAGTGTAAGGCGATCCTCCACACCAGCAGTATACCCCCTGCCCGCTCGTACTACTTTCGCCCGCTCGAGATCGGGGTCCTGATCTTGTCGCACCGTGGCGTCGCGCTGCAGGAACACGGCAATGACGTTCTGCTCGAAACGTTCATTATCAATTTCGAGGAGCTTTTCGAGGAGTACCTGCGCCGAGTTCTACAGCACCGGGCGCACGGCGAGCTCGCGGTCTGGGACGGGAATCGTGAAGGCAAGAAGCCGCTGTTCGACGACCGGCGCGATCCGCCCGCGCAGCCGGATATCGTGATGGCTTGGCGGCCGACGGGTCAGAAGGTGATCGCAGAAGTGAAATATAAGGACAGGCCAGACCGGCCGGACATTAATCAGGCGATCACCTACGCTCTGTCATACGGAACGAACTGCGCGGTGCTGGTCCACCAGAGGAGGCCGGGATCACCGAAGGGACTGAGCCTGCGCGGCAAGATCCAAGAAATCAAGATATACGCCTACGCTTTTGACCTCGGAGCCCGCGACCTCGACACCGAAGAGGCAGCCTTGGCTGATTGCCTGTTCGACTTGGTCCGTCCGCCGTATGCCACCCCCGCCACCGCCTAACTCAGAAAGCCGCCGCCCCGCAGGCGATCCTCCACGCATATCGCCACCCATGCGCTGACGGTCCGCCGTTCTGCGGCGGCCGCCTTTTCTAGAGCGTCTGCAACCGGGCGCGGGACCCGGAAGTGGAGGCTGCAATCGCGCAGCGTCTTCGAGTATGTCGGTGGCTCCGTCGATGACGTTCGTCGCGCCCGGCGCCTGACAACCTTCGCGGGTGTGGTCATCTCGCCACCTCCAGTGATTCGTCGCTCTGCGCATTGTACAGGTTCGGCGATGAGCCGGCCGGGAAATTGAGGGAGCGCGCATCCTCCACTGATCGTCGCAAGTTTCACGAGCTAGGGTCTGGACTCAATTAATTCGAAGCTAATAGGCGACAATCACAACGAGACAGAGTGCGGAAAAGCACCTCCGCCGCGCGCGCGGAATCGAGACGCCGAACGACGAGCGCCGCACGCAAATCTGTGAGCGCGTCCGCCGCTATCGCGCAAAGCGGAAGGCTTCCAACACCGTCGAGCCATCTTGAGAAAATCCCCAATCCCAAACGAGCAATCAGTCGCGAGGAGGGGGTTTTGAAGGAAGCGGGTGAGGGGGATGAGCGAGGAGGCGCCCCCCGCGTTAGGTCGCCGCAAGGAGGCGGCCGAGCTGTCAGGGAAGGCTTGGAAAGGTTCGGTATGCCGTCGCGCCCCGGCCCTCGCCTAGCCTCGCGGCGACATGGTGGCGACCAGAGCCTCAGCATGCTCCAAATCCGCGCCTCGAATCATCGTAAGGTCTTTGATTTCGATGGTCGACGCAGACGGGCTCGAACCGTGGGTCGCACGGCCGTGGATGGATTTCCGAACGGGTTTCCAATCGTTCGCCTGGTGTTGTCTCGAACGGCTGCAGAAACACCCGAACAAGGCTGTCGTTCTACGATATCCTGTTCAAGGGGTCGGCTGAGACGATGATCACGATCAAGGCCGATCCAAAACGCCTGCGCCCACAGCCTCGAACCGTGAGGCAAGGGCGAGACTAAAGTGAGGGCAAGGGTGCGGTCACTTAAAAATAAGTACCGCCCATTCGGGGCGTCTGGCTATCCCAAATCCGAGCGTGCAACCTCGGCGTCTTCGGCGCGTTCGGTGCCTTCTTCATCGATGGCTGCGGCGATCGGATTGCCTCCCAAGTCTTGCAGTTGTGCAAGGAGCGCACGAGCGCGTCGTTCGACCGCCTGTCGCGTTTGGTCTAGGATCGCGTGTCCGCCCGCTGGCATCGCGGCCACCTCGGATTCAGCCGCCCCTGCTTCTCCAATGACCGATTTTGCCAACGCGCCGACGCGGTCAATAACCTGCTTAGGATTGAGGCCGCATTCGCGGGCGAACTGCTGCCAGTGCCTCCCCCTGAGGTAATCGCCCCGTCTCTCGCCGGCGATCGTCTGCGCTAGTTTCTTGGTGACGTTTTCCCAAACTTCGCCGCACATGACATCGTACATCGGTGCAAGCGATGCGCCGTTGCCGCGGATCATTATCGAATAGTTCTTGGCATGGGCGTCGGTGTTGCAAGCTAAAACATTGAGTACAACCATATCGAGCAAGCGCACGATATCGGTCGGGGGGATGTGCCGCCGCGTTACCTCAAACATGTTCTTCAATGTCGGCCCGCGGAGTCCCGTCTGGTTGGATTCGTACTTGGCGGATGGCGGCGTCCCGAGCGCCTGGCAATAGTCCTCCTGGTGCAAGCGACGCCAACGGCCGCCGACATCCGTTCGGTCGTATCGCTGCACAAGTAGATAGGTTCGTTTGCCGGCTTGGCCGGTGGTGATATTCGGCGTTGGGATTTTCATGCGTTTCGCCAAGGTCAGGCAGAACGCCTCGTTCTGAACGCCGCCCCAAAGACGCGGTGCGTCCG
>Ga0185299_10002638_pt1 | contig 26916 bp, 26 predicted proteins | sample PaiPotPPA55metaG_FD_128002 | JGI IMG/M metagenome (GOLD analysis project Ga0185299, IMG submission 128002) | Iron sulfur acid spring bacterial and archeal communities from Banff, Canada, to study Microbial Dark Matter (Phase II) - Paint Pots PPA... ...
ACCCGATGGCCGTGCTGGTGGCGAGCGTGGGAGCACTCTCGGCCTTCTATCACGATACGACCGATATTTCGGACCCAAAGCAGCGCATGGTGGCGTCGTTTCGGCTGATCGGCAAAATGCCGACCCTTGCCGCGATGGCGTATAAATATTCGCTCGGCCAGCCTTTCATCTATCCAAAGAACGAGCTCGATTATGCCTCGAATTTCCTGCGCATGTGCTATGCGGTGCCGACCGAAGAATATAAGATCAATCCGGTGTTTGCCCGCGCGCTCGATCGCATCTTCATTCTCCATGCCGATCACGAGCAGAATGCGTCAACCTCGACGGTGAGACTTGCTGGCTCGTCGGGCGCAAATCCGTTCGCCTGCATCGCCGCGGGCGTCGCGTGCTTGTGGGGGCCCGCGCATGGCGGCGCCAATGAAGCCGCACTAAAAATGTTGATGGAAATCGGCACGGTCGAGAATATCCCGAAGTTCATCGCCCGGGCCAAGGACAAGGATGATCCATTCCGGCTCATGGGGTTTGGCCACCGCGTCTACAAAAACTATGACCCGCGCGCCAAGATCATGCAGCAGACATGTCACGATGTCCTGAACGAACTCGGCATCAAGGATAGCCCGTTGCTCGATGTCGCGATGGAACTTGAGAGAATCGCTCTGAGCGACGAATATTTCATCGAGAAGAAGCTCTATCCCAATATCGATTTCTATTCCGGGATCACGCTGAGAGCGATGGGCTTCCCGGTGTCGATGTTCACCGTGCTTTTCGCGGTGGCACGCACCGCCGGCTGGATCGCGCAATGGAAGGAAATGATCGAGGATCCAAGTCAGAAGATCGGCCGTCCGCGCCAGCTCTACATCGGTTCGCCCAGGCGCGACTACGTCGCGATTGACAAGCGTTCGTAATCAAAAGCCGCTTAGCGGGGGGAAAATTGTTTGACAATGCGGATAAGATCGTCCCAACGATTGCCCGGCCAAATCTTGCGCTGGCGATAGCCTCCTTGCGCGGCAAGCGATATTTTCGGATACCAGTGAGCTGGGGGTATACAACGCGATACCTCGATAAAGCTCATAGACCCTTTATATATTCGACGAGCGCTGCACGATCGGCCTCTGATAGGCCGGCGTTGTTGTAATCGTGACCGGAATTGAGGTTTCCCTGGATCGGATTTCCTTGATCGTCGAACACACGAAGCAGGAAGCTGTTCTCAGCCGATGGCTCGGTCTTGAAACCAACCTTCACAGGATCGAATTCACGCGTCCCGACATAAAAACTCGTGGGACGGTCGCTTGGCGGCAGCAGCAAGTCATAGAGCGTTGGAACCGAACCATTGTGCAGATATGGCGCGGTCGCACTCTTCCCCACCAGCCGGATCGACGCGACGTTGCGGGTGAGCCGGCGGCAAGCGAGGACGGCGCGGCGGCGCGGCGACGGGAAACGCTTGTTTCCCGCACTGCAGCAGGATAAGCGAAGGGGACCTTTTTCTCACTCCGGCATACGACATTGGTTCCGATCTCGCATGGGGATGGCCTGGTCGCCTCCTTCGTCGAAGCCGCCCGCGGCGCCGGGACCCTGGCGCTAGCTTTTTTTCGCCCGGGCGCGGCGACCAGCGCCGGGATTTCGCACAAGGCGGGCGGCTCTCCGGTTACCGAAGCCGATTATCTTGTCGATCGCTTTTTAAAGAAGCGTCTCGAGACCCTGGTGCCGGAAGCAGGCTGGCTTTCCGAGGAAACCGCGGACACATCGGCGCGTCTTTCGAAGGATATTGTCCTTGTGGTCGATCCGATCGACGGCACGCGCGGCTTTATGAGAGGCCATGGGGCGTGGGCGATCGCGATCGCGCTTATCGAACAAGGGCGCCCGCTGATCGGGGTCGTCCATGCCCCGGCGCTCGGGGAAACCTATGTCGCGATCAGGGGCGCCGGCGCCTGGCTCAATAACTCGGCAATCGAGGTCTCGAAACTCGTTGCGCTTGGTGCCACGGCCAGAGTGGCGGCGCCCGTGTTCCTCGCCGAGCGGCTGCGCGAAGCCGGGCTCCAATTCGCGTTGCAACCCAAGATTCCGTCGTTGGCGTTGCGTTTCGCCAAGGTCGCGTCAGGCGTGCTCGACGCGGGCTTCGCCTCGGAAAACGCGCATGATTGGGACATCGCGGCGGCCGATCTCATCCTCCATGAGGCAGGGGGGCGCTTGGCAAGTCTCGACGGATGCGCGATTGTCTATAATCGCCGCGATACCCGCCATGGCCTGCTCACCGCCGCCCCGGCGCAAATTCATGCCGAAGTCAACGCCGCGGCACGGTTGGTGGACGGCAGGGCTAGCCCAGAAAAATAGCTAAAAGGGGAGCATATTGCCGCATCGGCCAAGGCAACATTTGGTCATTGCGAACTCTTGGAAACCACCAGCATTGGTCCGACTCTCCGCCGAGGGCGGCGGCTTTTCCGATCAGCGTTTTTCGAGAATTTCCGCGAGGCGATCCAGGCTCGAGGCCCAACCCGCGTCGAACCCCATCTGAACTGCCGCGTCGCGATCCGCGGCCGCCTCGAAGCGCGTGTTAATGGTGAGCTTCGTCTTGCCATCGTGTTCGGTAAAGGTGACCGTCACGAGCGCGCGCGGAGGCAGCCCGCCGCCGCACCCGTGGCTGCCATCCGGCTCGCCGCGGTAGACGATCCGCTCGGGCTTGACGACCTCCCGGTAGACGCCCTCGCACGGACATATGCTGCCATCGGGTCCGCGCATATCAATGAGGAAAGCGCCGCCCGGCCGCGCGTCCATTTCGCGGACCGTGCTTATAAACCCCTTTGGACCCCAAAACCGCGCCAGATGCTTGGGATCGGTAAACATCTTGAAGACAAGCTCGCGCGGCGCATCGAATACGCGTGTGATGCTGATGACAAGGTCTTCGGACGGATTGGCGTAATTTGTTGCTGTCATGGGACTCGTCCTTTCGTGTGACGGGCCGCGAGGATTATTCAATTGTCTGCCAAGCCCTGGTCCGCCACTGTCCCACGGCGTCCATGGCCCAGCTGTTCGCGATCCTCCAGACCGCGTCGATCCGCGATGTGTCTTGGTAGCCATCACGGCTGCCGGTTAGACCATGTTCAGTCCGCCAGGGCGAGGCCGAGGCGCGCCGCGGCTATGGCGTCACGATCCCCTCCGCTCCCCGGACTGCAGCTGCAGCTCGGGAAACTTGGCCGCGGCCTCCTTGACATCGGCAGGAAAGTCCGAGAACTCCTGCATCTGGCGAACCTCGATCACTTCATTGTCCGAAGCCGGGCAGCGTGACGCCCATTCGACCGCCTCTTCTTTCGACTTCACCTGAATCATCCAATAGCCGCCGACGACCTCCTTCGCCTCGGTAAAGGGCCCGTTGGTCACCTTGGGCTTCCCTCCGGTGAACGAGACGCGCGCGCCCATCGAGGGCGGGTGGAGGCCATCGAGCGCGAGCAGCACGCCGGCTTTCTGCAGGGACTCGTTGTACTTCATCATCGCAGCAACGGCCTTGGCGTCCGGCATGGTGCCCGGCGCTGCCTTTTCGTATCCCTTGGGGAGCATCAGCATCATGAATCGCATCGTTATATCTCCTTCTGTTTCAAGGTGCCTGCTGGATTGCTTTGTTTGGCATCAGCGGGAGAGGGCACCGGTCCTCAATGCGCCACGATGATCATCCATGGCACGCCGAAGCGATCAGCGGCCATGCCGAAGCGCGAGGAAAAGAAGGTCTTGGTCAACGGCATCTGCACCTGCCCCCCGTCGGCCAGGGACGCGAACACCCGCTCGGCTTCGGCATCGTTAGGCACGGTGAGCGTTAGCGAGATGCCCTGGAAGTTCGGCTGCCCCGTGCACCGCCCGTCGGACGCCAACAAAGTTGTATCGCCGATGCGGAAGCTCATATGCATCACCTTGTCCAAGGAGCCGGGCGAGCACATGCCGGGATCGGGGCTTTCCTTGAAGCGCATGAGCGCCGTTACCTCGGCGCCGAGCACCTTGCGGTAGAACTCGACCGCCTCTTCGCAGCGGCCTTCGAAGGATAAATAAGGTTGGACTTGCATGGTATCTCCTTTTCATTGGTTGGAGGGTTGCAAACAGCGTGGTCGTCTAAGGTCAGGCGTTCGCCATGTCCGTCTCGACCCATCCGTATGTCGGCTTCTGAGGCCAACCGGGTGGCGAATCCTCAAAGTCTTGCTGCCGCCCATAGGGAGTCATGTCGAGAAGTTCGTAGGCGTCGGTGAGTGACTCTGTGCCGCGCGCGTAGACCGAGTAAGTATGGAAAACGTCGTCGTCGAGGCGGAAGAAAACGCTCAGGCCATGCTCCTCGCCATCTGCTGCATTGGGCACTTTCCTTGCCTCCATCTCAGCCTTATCCCGATAGTTGTATTCGACCGGCGCGACCTTCTCGTCGTTCGTGACATGAAAGTCGTAATTGAAGTCGCTGCCGAATGACGAAAACCACGGGACGCTCCATCCCTTTTTCGCCTTATAGGCCTCGAGCTTGGGGAGCGGGGCGCGGGACACGAGCACGAACGTCGTGTCGCGGTCGTTCAGCATTGATAAATCGCCCAAGGCGTTTACATAACTTGTGCAGCCTGGGCAGCCTTTGTTCCATGCCGGGTCGAACATGAAGTGATAGACGACAAGTTGTCGACGGCCCTCGAATAAGGCTTTGAGACTCTGTTTGCCATTCGGTCCCTCGAAGCCATAGTCCTTTTCGATCTTCACCATCGGCAACCGCCGTCGTTCGGCATTTATGCGGTCGCGATGCTTGGTGAGCTCCTTCTCACGCACGAGAAGTTTCTTCCGCTCGTCGAGCCAATGCTCTCGCGAAACGATTGGCGGGTGTGGGACTGTGCTTGTTGGCATCTATGGTTTCTCCTTTGATCCAGTTCAAATAACCCTATGCTGCCAGTTGCGAACCTAAATTCCTTATATGCTGACCGATAAGCTTATCCCCAACGGCACCGTCCGCAATCGCCGCGCTAGAATCCGGTTTAATGAATTCTTCCCGCAGTTGGCGAACGCCTTAGGATCTCGCCAGCTCTTCGGCGAGGCGTTCCAGGCTTTGCGTCCAGCCCGCCTCCATCCCTGCAAGGTATGCGGCCGCATGGGCGACCACGGCGACAGCGCGCGTTTGCAGAGTGAGTTTCGTCTTGTTGCCCTGCTCAGCGAAGATGACGGTTGTGAGCCCGTCGAGGACAGGATTTCCCTCATTGTCCGTCGCAATATTGGTGAAAACGAGCCGCTCGGGGTCTCACGATCTCGCGATAGACACCTCCGCAAGGATATTCGATGCCGGTGGGGGAGCGCATGACGATACGCCAGGCGCCGCCGACCCGCGCGTCCAACTCGCAGATCGGGTTTGTGAAGCCCATCGGACCCCACCACCGCGCAATGTGCTTGGGATCTGTCCATGCCTTAAAGACGAGCGCGCGCGGCGCATCGAAGACGCGGGTGATGACCACCTCGCGCTTTCCGGCGTTCTCGGGGGCGCCCATTCTCGCGTCGATTTTCGTCACGTTTCTTCTCCGTTAGTTGTGGCACGCAAATCGCCGGCTAGCTCATCGTCGCCAAATGCTCCACGAGACGTTCCAGAGTCTGTTTGGCACCCTCGACGGCGCCATACCTTTCGGCCACCCGGTCGCGTTCTGCGGCCGACGGGAAAAGCCCTTTCATGGTGAGCTTTGTTTTGGCCGTCGTGATCTTCGAAGGTCACTGTCACCTGAAACTGCACGGGCTCGACATCTCCGCCATGGCGGTAGACCAGCCGCTCGGGTTTCACGATCTCTTCGTAGACGATCCGATTCTCGTAATCGACGCCGTCGGGGCCGTGCATGACGAACCGCCAAACGCCGCCAGGCCGCACGTCAATCGCGCGAATGGTGGTGGTGAAGCCGTTCGGCCCCCACCATTGCACCAGGTGTTTTGGATTGGTCCACGCTTCAAAGACGAGCTCACGCGGCGCGTCGAACACGCGGGTGGTGACAATCGTCCGCGCATCCTGCCCGGTGTCGAGGCTATGTCTTGCGTCCATGCTTCTTCTCCTTGGCTTGAAGTTTCTGGAGATAATTGTCGAGGCGGTCGAGGCGGGCGTCCCAGAGGCGGCGATACTCTTCAAGCCAGTCGTCGACGTGCTTGAGGGCGGCCGGCTCGATCCGGCATGGCCGCCATTGCGCCTCGCGGCCGCGCGCGATGAGACCGGCGCGCTCCAGCACTTTGAGGTGCTTCGAGACAGCGGGCAGGCTCATCTCGAAGGGCTCGGCCAGCTCGGTCACCGATGTTTCGCCCAAGGCGAGCCGCGCGAGGATCGCGCGCCGCGTCGGATCGGCGAGAGCCGCGAGGGTGGTGCTGAGGCGGTCAGGAGACATGCTGCGTTTAACCCTATGGTTAAATAACCATTCGGTTTAATACACAGCGAAAGCTCCTTTGTCAAGCGCGGCGCGCGGCTAGCTGGCAACGGACACGCTCTGGCGTGACGAAACCGCCCCAGCCCGCTTGGTTCGTCAATGCGTCGAAAATATTCCGGTTCACGCCGCGCCGTTCGAGCTGGCCTTGTGACCACTTTTTACACGTATCCTGAACCTAGGCCGATCAGGGTCGATAATCCCGCGTCCCAACTGTCGCGGCGAGCTGTCGCGGGCCTCATGCAATCAAGATCACAGCGCCCGCGCATGCCTCGAGCGCTTTCACGACTTGCCGCGGCGCCCTACGACGCCTGCGAGAAGCGGGCGGGCCGGGTCAATGGTCTCGCGTTCACCGACCTCTGGGAATAAACCCAGGCACGCCGGTCTCTACTACGATATTGAACCGGATCCTCGTCGCGACTCCGTCCCGAATCTCCTGCATGGCGTCTTCCGGCAGGGTCGAAAGCTCAAAGTTCTCCTGGATGCGGGCGGGCGTAACTGAGGTAGTCAGGAACGCGGTGCCGCGTTGTACCGCCCAGGCAAGCAAGACTTGGGCAGGGGTTTTCCTGACACGCTGTGCGATGGCGATGATCACCGGATGATCCAGCAATCTGGGCTCCATTCCATGCCCCAACGCCGCAAACGCAAGCAGCACAATCCCATGTCGTTGACAATATTCGAGCAAGTCCCATTCCGGGAGATACGGATGGGATTCGACCTCCACGACCGCCGGCTTGATTCGCGCGGCTTCAACAATCTCTTGCAGTTTCTCCAAATTGATATTTGATAAGCCGATTGTCTTGCACTGGCCCTCGTCCACCAAGCACTCCAACGCCTGCCACGTCTCCACTAATGTCACCCCAGGATCATAGATAACCTGGCCGCGCTCGTCCCTCGGGTCCTGCTCGTCGCCCGGTTGGAAGGCAAAGGGGGTATGGACGAGATAGCAATCGACATAGTCGAGTCGGAGTCGCTGGCGGCTCGCCTCGAAGGCGGGTTTGACCCGCTCAGGACGATGATTGTTATTCCAGAGCTTCGTGGTGACGAACACATCCTTCCGCTGAATCGTCCCCGCCTAAACACCTCCTGCATCGCATCGCCGACCGCTTGTTCATTGCGATAGCGCTCCGAGCAATCGAAGTGACGAAACCCCACTTCCAATGCGGTCTTGGTTGCCTGTTCGGTCGCGAGGGGATCCGGAATCAGCGTACCAAACCCGAGGGCAGGAATTGTATCAGATCCGTGGGTGAGGGGGATCTTTGCATAGCGAAGAGCGTCGGGCGCTGTCATGCTTGTACTCCTCCGTTCTGAGATCTAGCTCGGCACGAGGAAGCGTTGAATCGCCACCTCGCGCCGTTTGCATTTCACCGCATCAGCTCGACCCATTGAGCGCGTGAAGGCCCCGGCTCAAACGCATCGCCGAAGTATTGGGTCTCGCGGGCCACCTTCCCATCTTTGAACTCCATGATGCTCACCGTGTAAGACGGTTGCCCGTCGTAAGTAAGGACGAATTCAGTGACCCAGAGGTCGGCAGCGCCGAGGATGCGCCGCACGGTGAAGCGCTTCATGCTCGGCTGTGCGAAGCGAGACGCCTGAATATTGCGCCGGCCGCGGATGCGCTCGGCCGACTGCGGATACTCAAGCACAGCGTCCTCTCGGTAGATTTGGTGTTCCAACTCGAAGTCATTCGCGTCGGATGCAGCCCAGTGGGCATCCAATGCCGCTCGAATCTCCCAGTCTTCCATTTCAATCTTCCCTCGCGTCACCGGCGCACCCCGTTGGTACAAGTCACCCTGACGTCAGCCATGTTACCATCCCTTGCCCTTGCCGTCCGCCGCAGGAACCAACTTCGCATAGAAGCGGTACAATCCCACAATTCCATTTCGATTCGGATGAATAGAGGATTAACATTGCATTCGTAATAGATATAGAATCCAATACTCGAGAAACATTTGAATATTACGTAGCTTGGCCGTGTAAATATATGGCCGTTTTTTCATCACATATTCCATGCAGCGTCATCTCAGCTTGGACTTCCGAGCTTAACCATGCCATACCATGGAGTGTGAATATTGAAGAATATTATCATAGGAACTCTTGCGTTTCTCGCCTCTTGCGCTGCCGCCCAGGCCCAAAGCTGGACAGGCAAGGCTTCTTACTACCGCGGACGCGGCCGCATGACCTGCGCGCATCGTTCGCTGCCGTTCGGAACCCATGTCCGGGTGACCAATCGTTCCAACAACCGCTCGGCGGTGCTGGTCGTCAATGACCGGGGGCCGTTTATCGACGGCCGAATCATCGATGTCTCGACTGGCGCCGCCGACGTTCTCGGTTTTCGCCGGGCCGGCTTGGCGCCGGTCACGGTCGAAACTGACGTGGATTAGCATCCGGGCAGCACCCCACGCGAGAAACGTTTAACAATACAATAACTTCCGGCACGTCGAACGAAGCTTTGGCATGCCGGTTCTAGCGGCCGGAAAACCTTCGCCGTGGCGCCGTTGCAGTGGCGTCACAGCGCGAGCGGACCGAGATCGCCGACGGCGGCCGTCCCCGGCAATAGCCCTCGTGCTCGGGCCGCGATTTTGCAATTGGTCCCGCTGCCGCTGATCTCGAAGAGATGGTATCCGGCGCGATGATGCGGCGTCCCGCGAATGACGGAGGCCGATGGCACGCCGACCACCGGCACGAGACCCTTTGGGCTTTCCATCCGCGCCAAGCAAAGCCTGTGGTTATGGCCGTGCACGATAAGCTCGGCGCCCGCGCGGCGGATCAGAGCCGCGAGATCGCCTGCGTCGACGAGGCCGCGCCCGAGCTGCGAGGCTGTGGTTTGCGGCGGATGGTGCAGCATCACGACGCGGACGAGCCCGCGCCTGCCGGTTTCGACAAGAAGCCTCTCGGCGGCTTGTAATTGGCGGCGGCCCAAATATCCCGCTGCAATGAACAACGGCGTGGGAACCCCCGACGACAAGCCGATCAAGGCAACCTCGCCGCGGATCCGCAGATATGGGAAACCCTCGCCGGCGCTCGCCTCCCCTGTGGTCCAGGGCGCGAAGGCGCGGGCGAGATAAGGCAACGAGCCGCGCACATAGGCGTCGTGATTGCCGGGCACAAAACTCACGTCCTCGGGCGCGCCCAAGGTTTCGAGCCAGTTCCGGGCGAGCTGGAACTCAGCCGGTAGACCGAGGTTCGCGACGTCCCCGGTCATCGCGACGTGGCTTGGATGATGCGCCTTCATGTCCGTGACGATTTGCGCGAGCACCGCCATGTCATGGATGCGCGAGCGGGAGCGCGTCCAGTTCAAATAGCCGGTGACCCGTTTGCCGATCAGCTCGCGCCGGCGGGGACGCGGCAAAGGCCCAACATGCGGGTCGGACAAATGGGCAAGTAGAAATTTCACGCGGGCCAATCCGTCCGTTCCGCGTGGCGCGTCAAGCTGCGCCCATAAGAATAGCTGCCGCCCACACAATGGCGCGCCCCAACCCGATTTGCAACACGACCCGCGAAATTGGGCTCGCCATGTTTTCTCATGGACACGAAATCACGTTCCGCCGGTCGGGATGTTTCCTATAGCGATCTCGCGGTTCGCATCGCTTGCGCGAAGGAAAAGCTCCAGAAAGTCGCACTTGGGAACCAATTTGAATCCCTGGAGTTTGTCGATCCCAACGCGCGCCTCGCAGAGTTTTCGGTACTTTGGGGTGATCCAGTTGGGCTTGTTGACAACTAGCCAGATCGTGAACGCACCCATGGCATGACTGGTCTGTTCGCCAAGAAAACGCAGACAGCTTGCCGCGCCCATTATGAAACCCATGCTTCCAAGCGGGCTGAATTCGAGAGTTTCCTCAGGGTCACTGTCAGCGTGTTTAAAAAAATTCATCGGATTCTTTATGACCTTGATCCACTGCTTGCGGTATTCGTCTTTGATCATTGCGCTGTCGTAAAGCAACTCCCGAGCCAGTCCTTTATGTTCCTTTAGGTCGTGAACAAGTTGGTAGGCAGCGGCAGCGAGTGTGTGGGCAGAAACCTCGTCCTGTCTAAAAACCAAAGCCCGACCGCGCTATCCAGTTGCCTGCGCGCCGCTTCGATCTTAGATATTCGCAGTTTTTGATCATTCATCGCTGGGTTCCATGAGCAGCCCATGCACCTCAAGTGTCGTGGGCGTCTACTATCGTCTAGGGCTAGACGCTGACACGTCGGCGCGATCTTCAGTTGTGAAGCCAGCCAGGGACCATGCTGCTTCTCGCGCTCATTACCATGGTGAATTGGCCCATAGTCATCGTCCTTGAGCATAGCACTGGCAGAAGTTCGCCGGAGTGGCCGGGCGCCATACTTGCCGCTGCGAAAACCGAAGGACTGTGAGGCAAAGGGACGTGAAAAACGGCCACCGTCGCCGCATAGGTCTTCCCTGAGGGCCGCCTCAAACCGGGGGCCGCGCTCCAAATTTCCGGCGATCGGCCGCTCCCATGCCTTTCGCCTGCCGCGCTCACGGCATATAGAGGAGGCGTAGCCGCATCCCCTTTTCGCGCAAGGCGGCCAGGAGTATCGACACGCCATGTCTCGCCAAATTTTTCGCGGTTTCGCCGCCGTTCTAACCCTCACCCTCGCGGCCGCGCTGGTCGGCCCCGCCTCCGCCAAGACCAAGCGGGCAAAGCCAGCGGCGAAAGCCGAACAATCCGGCGCCGCGAGCGCGGACACGACAAAGACTGGGAAGCCCTCGCAACTGGCGAGTTACGGCGACTGGGGCGTGTTTGTCGCGCAGGGCGAAAAGTCCAAGACCTGCTACGCGCTGGCGACGCCCAAGGACAGGGCTCCTCCCGGATTGAAACGCGATCCCGCCTATGTCTTCATCGCCAACCGGCCGGGCGAGAATGTGCGCGAGGAGGTCTCGATCATCATGGGGTTTCCGATGAAAGAAGGCAGCGGCCGCGCGGAAATCGCCGGGTCCGGCTTCGCTCTCATTGCCAAGGGCGCCAACGCCTGGATCAAGAACCAGGCCGAGGAAGCCAAATTCGTCGATACCTTGAAAAAGGGCGCGAAACTCATCGTCAAGGCGTCCTCGCTGAAAGGTCACGTGACGACCGACAGCTATTCTCTCGCCGGCCTGGCGCAAGCTCTCGAAAGAGTTGAGAAAGAATGCCCTTGAGGTGGTCCAAAAATCGCGAGCGCGCTCGCGAGTTGCCTCCGGGAGGAAAGCCATGTCCGGCAAAATTTATCCAGTCGCTCCCGGCTGGAAGCGACGCGCCTATATCGACAATGCAAAATACCTTGAACTCTATGCAAGGTCGGTCGCCGATCCCGAGTCCTTCTGGGCCGAGCAGGCACGCCGCATCGATTGGATCAAACCCTTCACGACAGCGAAAAATACCTCCTTCGGGCCGGACTCCGTCTCGATAAAATGGTTCGAGGACGGAACCACCAATGTCGCGCAAAACTGCATCGACCGGCATCTTTCCCGGCTCGCAAACCACACCGCGATCATCTGGGAAGGCGACGACCCGGAGGAATCGAAACATATCACCTACCAGAAACTGCACGACGAGGTTTGCCGTCTTGCCAACGTCCTCAAGGCGCATGGCGTCAAAAAGGGCGACACGGTCACGATCTATCTGCCGATGATCCCCGAGGCCGCGTATGCGATGCTCGCCTGCGCGCGAATCGGCGCGATCCATTCGGTCGTTTTCGGCGGTTTCTCTGCCGAGTCGCTCGCTGGTCGTATCGAGGATTGCCGCTCGAAACTTCTGATCACTGCCGATGAAGGGCGGCGCGGTGGCCGCAATACGCCGCTTAAGGCGCACGCCGACGAGTCCGCCGCGAAAACCGCCGGAATCGTCAAGACCATACTCGTCGTTAAGCACACCGGCGGCGCCGTCGCATGGGTCGATGGCCGCGACGTCTGGTACCACGAGGCCACGGCCCAAGCCGCGACGAAGTGCCCCTGCGCCGGGATGAACGCGGAAGACCCTCTGTTCATCCTCTATACGTCGGGCTCGACCGGCGCGCCGAAGGGCGTGGTGCATACAACGGCGGGCTACCTCGTCTACGCCGCGATGACGCATCAATATGTGTTCGATTATCACGAAGGCGATATATTTTGGTGCACCGCCGACGTCGGATGGGTGACCGGGCATAGCTATATCGTCTACGGACCGCTCGCCAACGGCGCCACGACGGTGATGTTCGAAGGCATTCCAACCTACCCCAGCGTGTCGCGCTTCTGGGAGGTTGTCGACAAGCATCGGGTCAATATTTTTTATACCGCGCCGACCGCGATCCGTGCCCTGATGCGCGCCGGCGACGCGCCGGTCAAGGCAACGACCCGCGCCTCGTTGCGGCTTCTAGGCACGGTCGGCGAGCCGATCAATCCGGAAGCCTGGGAATGGTATTACAATGTCGTGGGCGACGCGCGCTGCCCGATCGTCGATACCTGGTGGCAAACCGAGACCGGCGGCATCCTCATTTCGCCGCTGCCCGGCGCGACGGACCTGAAGCCCGGCTCGGCGGCGCGGCCGTTCTTCGGAATCCGGCCGGAGGTCGTGAACGCCGATGGCGCCGTCCTCGATGGCGCCTGCTCGGGCAATCTTGTCTTGGCCGATTCGTGGCCAGGCCAAATGCGCACGATCTATGGCGACCACGAGCGCTTCGTGCGGACCTATTTTTCCGTCTATCCCGGAAAATATTTCACCGGCGATGGCTGCCGCCGCGACGCCGACGGCGATTACTGGATCACGGGGAGGGTCGACGATGTCCTAAACGTCTCCGGTCACCGGCTCGGCACCGCGGAGGTGGAGAGTTCCCTTGTCGCGCATGCAAAGGTCGCGGAAGCCGCCGTCGTCGGCTATCCGCACGCCATCAAGGGCCAGGGCATCTATGCCTTTGTCACGCTGATGATCGGGGTCGAGCAGAGCGAGGAGCTCCGCACCGATCTCGTCGCCTGGGTGCGCAAGGATATCGGGACAATCGCTACCCCGGAAATCGTTCAATTCGCACCTGGACTGCCAAAAACCCGTTCGGGCAAAATCATGCGCCGCATCCTGCGCAAGATCGCCGCAAAGGATTTTCACGACCTCGGCGATATCTCCACGCTGGCCGATCCGGCGGTTGTCGAAGCTTTGATTCGCAGCCGGGGCGATTGAACCGCGTTTAGGGAGGTGTAGCCGCGAAATTACGTGGAAACCACATTTTAACCACCGCTGGAGATTCTCGCATCGATCGAACGTAACCTTAGATATTGTTGAACCAAGGCTTGGCTTAACTGAGCTCACACGGGTTCAATTGTTGTTCGATCGGCACGTCGATGGATAAGCAGTGCATAAGCCTTGGCCGCATTGTTGGGAAGATTCGGGTTGGCACCGCTTTGTTCGTGGGCCTGGCGGTTTGCGCAGCGGCGGGAGAGGCGAGCGCCCGCGAATTTGTCGCGTTTTCACCCAGCTATCCTGCCGGAACGATCATTATTAGGCAAAGCGAACGCAGGCTCTATTTTACAACCGGCGCCGGGACCGCCGTGCGCTATCCGATCGCGGTCGGCCGGGCGGGCAAGGCTTGGCAGGGGGAAACCTTCGTGCAAGGCAAGTTCGTCTCGCCCGCGTGGTCGGCGCCCTGGGTCGTGCTGCGAGACCACCCGAAGCTTTCGAGAGTTATCCCCGGCGGCGCGCCGCGCAACCCCATGGGCGCTGCGGCAATCACTTTGAACCTCTCCGAAGTCGCAATCCACGGCACGAGCGCGAGCATGCGCAGATCCGTCGGCACGGCCGCTTCCTATGGTTGCATCCGGATGTATAATGAGAACGTCGTGGACCTTTATCATCGCGTCGCGGTTGGGACGCCGGTCGTCGCGATTCCATAAGACGCCTTTATTTTTATCGCGGATTGGTCTAACCAATTCTTCCGGCCCGGATATTTTGCACCCGCGCTGGCCTCCGGCGCGCGTGCTGTTCTATGGCGCTGCTTGGCGGGATTGCTGGCGAGTTGGGTTCGGCGTAGAGTTGCGCGCGTGTGGTCAATGAGTCGCGACAGCGCACCCGCATCGCCGGCGCGCCCGGTGCGGCGCCCATTGGTCATTTGCAGGGAGTAATCGGTGGAAACAAAGGCCCTCGATCATACCGAGCTCGCCAACCAGATCATCGACGTGATCGTCAAGGAAGGAATGGTTGACCGCGAGAAAGCGACCTTGGATGCGACGATTGAAAGCCTCGATCTGAAATCGATCGACATCGTGATGATTTTGACCGCCATCGAGGACAAGTTCGACGTCTATATTCCAATGGATGGCCCATTCCACGAGGCAAAAAACATCGGCGATTTGATCGACGCCATCGCTGCTTATATCGGCAAAGAAAAAAGCTGAATGGCTGACGCGCGGCGAATCGTCGTCACCGGCATGGGCGCTGTCTCCGCCGCGGGCATTGGCGCACCGGCTCTCTGGCAGGCCGCGCGCGACGGGCGTTCGTGTATCGGCGAAGCACGCTTCGCGCGTCCCTATCGCGGCCGCATTAGGATTGCCGCCCAAGTCCAGGAATTCGATCCGGCATCCTATTTCACCGCGATCGAATTGCCGTTCTGCGATCCGGTCACCCAATATTTGCTGGTGGCCGCCGACGAGGCCGTCGGCCAGGCTGGGCTTGCCTTTGCAAAGCCCATGGGTCCGCGCACCGCGACCATCATCGGAACCGGCGTTGGCGGCATGCATACAATGGAAGACTCTCTATATCTGACGTTAGTCGAGCAGGGCCGTCCGGATCCGTTGGCTATTCCGCGTCATATCGCCAGCGCCGGTCCATCCCAGGCGAGCATCCGCTATGGATCGACCGGGCCATGCTTCGCGGTCGCGAGTGCCTGTTCCTCGGCAGCCCAGGCGATCGGAATGGGCGTGCATCTCATCCGCTCCGGGCTTGTCGATCGCGCCATCGTCGGCGGAACGGAGGACTGCATTACCAATAGCACGATGCTGGCCTGGGAAGCGCTGCGGGTGCTCACACCGGACGCTTGTCGGCCTTTTTCCAAGGGCCGCAACGGCATGGTCATTGGCGCGGGCGCCGCGGTGTTCGTTCTCGAAGAAGCGGAGCTGGCCCGCGCCCGCGGTGCCGAAGCACTCGCCGAGATCACCGGCTACGGGACCTCGGCCGACGCCAAGGATCCCATTCGTCCCGATGCGCAAGGAGCGGCCGCCTGCATGCGCAATGCGTTGGCCGACGCCGGCGTGGAAGGCGAGGCAATCGATTACGTCAATGCGCATGGAACCGGGACGACCGCCAACGACGCCACGGAAGCGGAGGCGCTAAGGCTTGTCTTCGGCAATCGGCTTTCGACTCTCCCGGTTTCCTCGACCAAACCCATCCATGGACATGCCCTGGGCGCTGCCGGCGCGCTCGAACTTGTCGTGACGATCGGAGCGGTTCGCGGGAATGTTGCGCCGCCAACCATCAACTGGCGCGAGGCCGACGCCAAATGCCCCGTCGATGCCGTGCCAAATATAGCGCGTTCCATGCCGATCCGCACCGCGCTGACCAATTCCTTCGCTTTCGGAGGCATTAACGCAAGTCTCGTCGTGCGGCGCGCGGCATGAAGGCCGCGCCTAACCATGCGCAATCTCATGATGCAATGGCGCCGGGGCCAAGCGAGGATGCGCAGGTTCGTCTGCCCCCAATCCGGGTCCGGACCGGAGCTAACGAGGTTGCAGGATTTTTGCGCGAGACGGGAGGCGCTCGGACTGGCGGCTTTGTCCCTGTCACTTTTCCGGCGCGCTGGCTGGCGCTTCCAGCCATCCGCGGCTTGATCTTGCAATTGATCGGCGGCCGAGGTTTTCTGCCGGTTCACGAGGCGCAGACCTTTGCCTACGAACATGAGCTGCGAATCGAAGCCGATTACGTCCTCGCCGTCGAGGCGCGCCGCACCGCAAAACCGCCGCGCTTGACTTTAAAAATGGCGGTTTCGACCGGGCAAGGGGAGATTTGCGCGCATCTCGAAACCGTACTGCGCATCGTGCCGCTTAATTTGGAACCGGCATCATGATCGAAGTCGGAACGGAGCCGGCGCCGCCTGATTGGCCAAAGGCCGGGGACGAAATTCGCGCGCAAAACTTTGGGCCTTTTGCGCGGGAAGCGCTCGCGCGTTATGCGGCCGTTTCCGGCGACGACAATCCGCTGCATCTCGACCCCAATGCCGCCAGGGCGGCCCGGCTCGCCGGGCCGCCGGTCCAAGGAATGCTGATGCTCTCCTGTTTCGAACCTTTGATCATGCGGTGGCGGCGCGATCTTTTTATCGCGCGGCTATCGGGCAAGTTTCTGCGGCCGGTGTTGGCCGGCGAAGGCATCCGCGTGTCCGGCCGGGTCATGCGCAGGCGGGACGTTCCAAGACCGGAGCTCACCCTGCGGCTGATCGCGCGCGCGCAAAATAACGATCTTGCGATTTTGGGGGAAGCGGCGGTTTTGTACAAAATTCCCGGTCCGCTTAGCTGAGATGCGGCCGCAAACCATCCTCATTAGTGGCGCGTCGAGCGGTATTGGCCGCGCGCTCGCCTTCGTTTACGCGCGCGATGGGGTATCCTTGTCTCTCATCGGTCGCGACCGCGAACGGCTGGAGGACACCGCCGCCGCCGCCCGCGCGCAAGGCGCCGAAGTCAGCATCGGCCAATTGGATGTGCGCGATCAAGATGCGATGGCGCATTGGATCGAAGCCGCCGACACGCGCCGGCCGTTCGACCTCGTCATCGCCAACGCGGGCATCACGACCGGCTTGGCGCCGGGAGACATCGCCGAAGACCCGCGCGCGGTTCGCGCCATTGTCGGGATCAATCTTATCGGCGTCTTGAACACGGTCGAACCGTTGATCGCGCCGATGTGCGCGCGCGGGGCTGGGCAGATTGCCTTCGTTGGCTCGATCGCGGGCTTGCGCGGCTTGCCCTACGCGCCTTCCTATTGCGCGACCAAGGCGGCGGTCCATGCTTATGGTGAATCCTTGCGCGGCCGCATCGAGGCGCGAGGCGTTCGCGTCAGTCTTATCATCCCCGGCTTTGTGAAGACCCCATTAAACGACAGTATCGACGGTATGAAGCCGCTCGAAATCACCGGCACCGACGCCGCCATCCTCATTCAACGCGGTCTCGAACGAGGCAGGGCGATTATCGCTTTTCCAAGGTCTCTCTATCTGGCGGCGCGCCTCGCCCGCATCCTGCCGGCTCGGCTCGTGGATAAAGTCATGGCGCGTTTTCAGGTGAACGTTCCGGAAACCCAAGAGCGTAATCCTTAAGGATTTCTTGTGCCCCGCCTGGCCGTCGGAAGCTCCTCCGCGCAGTCTCAATGGGCGCTGTCCCGCTTGATGGTGAAAGGCGCTGTTTGTCTCGCATGCCGCACCCGCGTAGCGATCGCACGCAAGAGCAGTGGCCGGCTGGTGATTTCCTCGTTGCGAACGCGCAACGGTGGCAATATTGAACAGCGGCTCAACCAAACTTGTTCATGCCAGCTTCATCTTCACTGATTTAAGTGAAGGCGACCGACGGTTGACGCCCCGGTGGCTTTACGGACATTCTTGCCAGGGTGATCAGGCTCATCCGGGCCTTTGCCAGGAAAGGAAACGCTATGAGAAACCCCAGGAAGACAATCCTTGCACTTTGCCTATGTGTGGCCGCTGCTTTTGCGACGCCCTGTTTCGCGCAAGCGGTTCAACCCGCCGTTCCGGGCAAGGCCAATCCGGCGCCAACAGCCAAGCCCAACAAGCCTAAGCCAGCGGAGAAACCTGCCGCCACGCAACTCCTCGATATCAATACCGCAACCGAGGAGGAGCTGCGCGCCCTGAAAGGGGTCGGCGATGTCCGCGCCGCGTACATCATCAAAAACCGGCCCTACAAGGGCAAGGACGAGCTGGTCCAAAAGAATATTATTCCCCCCGCCGTCTATGCCGGGATAAAGGATAAGATCATCGCCAAGCAGCAATAGACGAGTCGCGAAATGCGTGTTCCGCGCCAAGTTATATTTGGCGCGGTTTTTGAAAGCCCGGCGCGGGCGATGGCGTTTTGGCGATCGGCATCTTTACGCAAGGACAATCCATGTTTCCCAGGCCCGTGGCGCGATTACAGATCAATACATACGCTTACGAAAGCTCCCCGATGGTAAAGCCAATCGGCTTCCGCGAATATGACGCGCGGTGGCTGTTCGAACAGGAGATCAATCTGATGGGCGTGCAGGCCTTGGGACTAGGCCTTGGCACCCTCATCCATGACATGGGCGTTACGCCCGAAGCTGTAACCGGCCATGATTTTCGCGCCTATTCGGCTTCGATTAAACATGCGCTGACGGTCGGCCTCATGGCCGCGGGCATAAAAGTTCACGATATTGGCCTTGCGCTTTCGCCGATGGCCTATTTCGCGCAATTCGAACTTGATGTCGCGGCGGTCGCCATGGTGACCGCCTCGCATAACGACAATGGCTGGACCGGCGTGAAAATGGGCGCGCAACGGCCGGTGACCTTCGGTCCCGACGAGATGGGCCGCCTGAAGGAGATCGTTCTTCAAGGAAAATTCCGCTACGCGGATGGCGGTTCGTATCGTTTCGTAGAGGATTTCCCGGCCCGTTATATTGCCGACTTGACCAACCGGCCGAAAATCGCGCGCAACCTCAAGGTTGTCGCCGCGTGCGGCAATGGCACCGCCGGGGCCTTCGCGCCAAAAATATTGAAGATGCTCGGCTGCGAGGTGGTCCCGCTCGATACCGAGCTCGATTTCACCTTTCCGAACTATAATCCGAACCCCGAGGATCTTCACATGCTGCATGCGATGGCCGCCAAGGTGCTGGAGGCTGGTGCCGATGTGGGCCTTGGTTTCGATGGCGACGGCGACCGCTGCGGCGTCGTCGATAATCGCGGCGAGGAAATTTTCGCCGATAAAATTGGCGTCATGCTCGCGCGGGATCTCTCAAAACTCCATCCCGGATCCACTTTCGTCGTCGATGTCAAATCGACAGGCCTTTTCGCGACCGATCCGCAGCTTCTCGCACAGGGGGTCAAGGCGGATTACTGGAAGACCGGGCATTCCCACATCAAACGACGGGTGACCGATCTCAAGGCGCTCGCAGGCTTCGAAAAATCCGGGCATTTCTTTTTCAATGCGCCGGTCGGACGCGGCTATGACGATGGAATTCTCGCCGCCATCCAAGTTGTCCAAATGCTCGACCGGAACCCCAAAAAATCGATGGCCGAGCTTTACGCGGAATTGCCCAAGACCTGGGGTTCGCCGACCATGGCGCCGCATTGCGACGACGAAAAAAAATATGGCGTTGCCGACAAGGTAACCGGACGTCTCAAGGCGATGCAGGCAAAGGGCGAACTCCTTACCGGCCAGAAGATTCGCGATCTCGTCACCGTCAATGGCGTGCGCGTCACTACGGAGGACGGAACCTGGGGGCTTGTTCGCGCCTCCTCGAACAAGCCGGAACTTGTAGTTGTCGTCGAAAGCCCCATCTCGGAAGCAAGGATGCGCGAAATGTTCGCGGCGGTCGATGCAATCTTGCGCGAGAATCCGGAAGTCGGCGCCTATAATCAGACGATTTAGAGCGGGCATATATCAAAGCAGCGCGTGAGACGCAATGCACCGGGAGATCGTTAAATGGCGATCAATCCCGCGCTGCCATTGCCGCGCGACAGGCGAGCGTAAATCGAATCGTCGCGGAAATCGCGGCCAAGTCCATCCTCGCTCCGCACGAAATCATGGACAATCTCAACGCCCTATGACCGCCGCCACGATGCCCGGAATGGCCTTGAGCGCCTGCGAGTTGACCAATTCAAACCGCCGCGGCCTCGATCGCCTTGGCGCGCTGGAGCGCCGGGCGGGCGAGGCAGCGGTCCACATAGTCGCGCAGCGCGGGCCGCGAAGGAACAAGCTTGAAAATGTCGATCCCAAAATAAAGGTCGAGGCCGATCATGACGTCGGCCGCCGAAAACCGCTCGCCGAGCAGCCAAGGACCCGTGGCAACCGCCGCTTCGAGCACGTCAAAAACCCGGTCAAAATCGCCAAATCCTGCTGCCTCTTGTCTGACCGATACATTGGCGGACTTCCCCAAAAAGGCCTGCTCGACACAGCCTGGCGAGAAAAACAGCCATCGCAAATAACGTCCGCGCGCCGGATCCCCAACAGGCGGAGCGAGGCCCGCTTCTGGGTGAGCTTCCGCGACATAGGCGCAGATGGCGCCAGATTCTGCGACGGCAACCGGCCCGTCGGTCAGGGCGGGAACCTTCGCCATCGAATTGATCGCGCGATAGTCCGCGCTTTTTTGTTCGCCGGCCGACAGATCGAGCCGAACGCGCTCATAGGGAACGCCCGCCTCCTCGAGCACCCAAAGAGCCCGCAGCGAACGCGTGCGCGGAGCCCAATATAGCTTCATCATAAGCGCCTCCGTCTGGTTGGAAAAAATCACACATGCTCCACCGCGACGATGCCTGGGATCGCCTTGAACGCGTCCGCGACTTGCGGCGAAACGGAGAATTTGCCGGGCAGTTTGATCTCGACCTCGCCGCTGTTCGTTAGCAGCACCAGCGACACTTCGCCATCGCCCCGCGCGCGCAAATGCCGCGCGATCTCGCCCAGCGGATCTTTGTCGCGCAAAAAAACGCGTAAACCCGTGCCGATCCGGCTCGCTGCGGCGTCCAACGGTTCCACCGAGACGATGCGGGCCCGCACGTCCTCGCCTTCAAGGGAAGCCTGCACGCAAACGAGCACGCGGGCGCCTTTCTCCAGAAGATCGCGATATTGATTGAGACCTTCCTGAAACAAAATCGCTTCATATTGGCCGGATTGATCCGAGAGGTTTAAGATCCCCATTTTCGCGCCGGATTTGGTCCGGCGCTCGTGCCGCTCAAGCACTGTCGCGGCGAGCCGCGCGGCCGAGGCGCCCTGCTTGACCGCGCCGGCGAACTCGGCCCAGCGCTGCACCCGCAGCCGCGCGAGGATCGCGGCATAGGCGTCGAGCGGATGGCCGGAGAGAAAGAATCCAACCGACTCGAACTCGCGCCGCAGCCGCTCGGTGAGCGGCCAAGGCTCGGCCTTCGGCAACACGATGGGGTCGAGATTTTCGCCGTCGAATAGCACGCTTTGCCCTGCAAGCTGCTCGTCCTGGCGCCGCTGCGCCGCGGCGAGAATGGCTTCGGCGCCGGCAAAAACCCGCGCGCGGTTGGGCTCCAGTTCGTCGAAGGCACCGGCCGAGGCGAGACTTTCGAGCATGCGCTTGTTGATGTCGCGCGAATTGAGCTTCGCCGCGAAATCGGTCAAATCGCGAAACGCGGGCTTCTCCGGGCGAGTTGTTTCGTCACTGCCGTTGATCCCCGCAAGCCCCCGCGCCTGCGCCTCGCCGACGCCCTTGATCGCCGAGAGGGCATAGCGGATCGCCGGTTCACCATTGCACTCGGCGGGCTCGAAATCGGCGCCCGACGTCTGCACCGATGGCGGCAGAACCTTGATCTTCAAACGCCGCGCCTCGTTGCAGAATTCAGCGAGCTTATCGGTGTTCGATTTGTCGAGTGTCATCGAGGAAGCGAGGAATTCGACCGGGTAGTTGGCTTTGAACCAAGCGGTCCGATAGGCGATCAGCGCATAGGCCGCCGCATGGCTCTTGTTGAAACCGTAGTCGGCGAATTTGGCGAGGATGTCGAAAATCTCATCCGCCCCGGCTTTATCCAGACCGCGTTCGACCGCGCCGGTGACGAAGCGATTGCGCTGCGCTGCCATCTCGGCCTTGATCTTCTTGCCCATGGCGCGGCGCAAAAGATCCGCCTCGCCGAGTGAAAATCCGGCGAGAACCTGGGCGATTTGCATCACCTGTTCCTGATAGATGATGACGCCAAAGGTCTCCTTGAGGATCGGCGCGATCCTTGGATGGATGTAGTCGGGGGCTTCCTTGCCGCGCTTCGCCGCGCAATAGGTTGGGATATTCGCCATCGGGCCGGGCCGGTAGAGGGCGTTGAGCGCGATAATGTCCTCGAAGCGGTCCGCTCGCATGTCGACCAGGGCCTTGCGCATGCCGGCGCTTTCAAGCTGGAAGACACCCACCGTTTCGCCGCGTTCCAGCATCGCGTAGGTTTGTCTGTCGTCCAGTGGGATTTTCGCGAGGTCGACCGCGATCCCGCGCCTTTTCAGAAGCTTGAGGCAGTTGGCGACGGTCGTCAGCGTCTTGAGGCCTAAAAAATCGAACTTCACGAGGCCCGCGGCCTCGACCCATTTCATGTTGAACTGGGTTGCCGGCATGTCGGACTTCGGATCGCGGTAAAGCGGCACGAGTTTTTCCAGCGGCCGGTCGGAGATGACAATCCCCGCGGCATGAGTGGACGCATTCGAATAAAGCCCTTCAAGCGTCTGCGCGATCTGAAGCATTTTTGCCACGCGGGGCTCGGTCGCGGCGGCTTCCTTGAGGCGCGGCTCCGACTCGATGGCTTGTTTCAGGCTCACCGGCGCCGCCGGATTCTGGGGCACTAGCTTGGCCAGCTTGTCGACCTGGCCGAGCGGCAATTCGAGCACGCGCCCGGCATTGCGCATGACGCCACGCGCCAGAAACGATCCGAGCGTGATGATCTGCGCGACTTTGTCGTCACCGTAGCGTCGCCGGACATAGGCGATCACCTCGTCGCGCCTCTCCTGACAGAAATCGATATCGAAATCCGGCATCGAAACGCGTTCCGGATTGAGAAAACGCTCGAACAAGAGACCGAAGCGGATCGGATCGAGATCGGTGATCGTAAGCGCATAGGCAACCAAGGACCCGGCCCCCGACCCGCGCCCTGGCCCGACCGGAATATCCTGCGATTTGGCGTATTTGATGAAATCCGCGACGATCAAAAAATAGCCGGGGAAATTCATCTTGACGATCACGTCGAGTTCGAAGGCAAGCCTTGCGCGATAATCGCCGGCCGTGAAGCCGGGTGCCGGGCCATGCGCGGCAAGACGCGCCGCCAGTCCAGTCGCCGCCTCGGCGCGGAGTTCTTGCGCCTCCGCTTCGATCCCGCCATTCACGGCAAAACGCGGCAGAATCGGTTTGCGTGTCAGCGGCCGGTAGGCACAACGCAACGCGATCTCGACGCTGTTGCGGGGTGCCTCCGGAAGGTTGGCAAAAAGCGCGATCATTTCCCCGCGCGTCTTGAAACGGTGCTCGGGCGAAAGCTGGCGGCGGGCGCCATCGCTGACGACGGTTCCGTCGGCGATGCAAATCAAGGCATCGTGCGCTTCATAGTCCGAGGCCGCCGCGAAAAACACCTCGTTGGCCGCAACAAGCGGAAGCGAGGTGCGATAGGCGAGATCGAGGAGACATGGTTCGATCGCGCGTTCGGAGGCAAGCCCGTGGCGCTGGATTTCGACGTAAAGCCGGCCAAGAAACAGCTTCTCAAGCGCCGCCGCGCGGGTAACCGCCAGTTCCGCCCGGTCACTGGCGAAGGCTCGGTCGAGAGGACCGCTTGGGCCGCCGGTGAGCGCGATCAGCCCTTGCGTTCGCCCTTCGAGACCCGCGATGTCAACATGCGGCGTGCCCCCCGGTTCAGGGTCGAGCCAGGCGCGCGAGGCAATATGCATCAGGTTCGAATAGCCGGCGGCGTCCTGGGCCAAGAGCACGATGGATGCGTGGCAAGCGCTCGCCTCGCCGCGCGGCGCCCTTGCCGCGCCGTCTCGAAAGTCGATGCTGATTTGCAGGCCGATGACCGGCTGCACCCCTTCTTTCGCCAGCTTTTCGGAAAACTCCAGGGCGCCGAAGAGATTGTTCGAGTCTGTAATCGCCAGCGCCGGCATCGCATCGGCGAGGGCAAGCCTGGCGAGCTTGGCGACCGGCATCGCTCCCTCGCGCAGGGAATAGGAGCTGTGCACATGCAGATGCACGAAGCCAACAGCGTCGAGGATGCGGCTTGGATCGCCGGCGCCGTTGCTGTCCGCTTTATTATTGCCCTGTGCGTGCGCGATCATTGCGTTCGTGCCAATTTGCCGTCCGCTCGGCCAAGCCGCCACCGGCTTTCCCCGCCGCCGGGTTCACGATACAGCTGAGATTGGTATAAGCAGCGGATGCAAACCGGACAACCGAAGTTGCTTCGATTTGCCTCTAACGGCGGGAAGACGGCTGGAGACATTGCCGGCCTCCACGAGACCACATTCCATAACCGCCGCTTTCGTCGTGCCCCCGCGGCGGCATGGACATAGGTCTCGCTGAAGCGGCGGGCGGCGCTATGCCGGCGGCTGCGCCGGGGCGGGAGCTATGGCATTGTAGTGCTTACTCTTGGCCGCTATCGGCTACTTCCCCATGTTGCAGCTCGGATTGGGATTTGAAATGTTTTGTTGCGCAATATTTGTTGTCACGGTATGGATCTGACTTTTGTGGGCGCTGGCGGGCTCTGGTTGTGAGTATGCCCATACTCCGTTACCGCCCATGGCCAACAACTCGCAGCACCAGCCTTTACTCGACTGTTGAAACGGTGGCGGCCCGGCGTTCCCGCTGCAGTCGATCACACTGGCGGTTTGTGCGGTCCACATTGGGAAAGGCGCAACGGCTGGGTTCGCAAAAAATGTGAAGGGCGGCGGTTGCGTGATCGTGAATGTATAGCGTTGCGGCGGAGACTTATTGTCGCGAAAGAATATCGGGCAGTTCTTGGGGTTGTTGGCGCTGATGACAAAACTTGGGAAATTGGGATTTACAAGTTTTTTGGGTGCGTCAACATTACAAATGCTATAGTTCACAAACTTGATATTTTGTGTTCCAATTGCATAACTAATATTGATAGGCGGGGCAGCCGGCAGTTGGTTTTCCAAATGCTGCGTGCTCCCGACATCAATGATGAACCCGGTGCCCTCCGCCTGGATATTACCCACCGCGTCGTCGACAGAGTAGGCATACACATTCGGCGCGAAAACATATTTTTGGCCATGAATTAGCACCACCCAAGGGTTGAATACGTATTTGGCGGCAGGGAATAACCCGTAATTCAATTTATCGAACCCCAACTTGACCTTCGAATACTTGGCAAAGTTATTTGCACTGTAGTCGGGTGATGTGTTTTCAAGCAGGTTCGCCGTGGGTGGGCACCCTCCTGGCGAGGTGGCCGACTCGGTAAATGGCGCCCAACCATAGACATGCGCTATCATCACGTCATCGGTAAGCGTAATGGGCGTTCCGGTGCACGGATTTGGAAAGAGGGTTTTGTATTTTGCAAAATTCGCCGTCATGAGCGCCTTTACGTTGATGATGGCGTCACAAAAATGGGTTCCAGCCGGAGTGGGGAGGCAGGTACCCGGAGAATTGACTGTCCCTGCATAGGTTAGCCAATTCGTTCGCAAAGCTTGTATAGGCGCCCAAAGTTGATCGGGCCAGTGCTGCGGCGGAATCAGCGGCGTCAAATCGGGAGGCGGATCAGCGCCAGCTAGTCTCGCAAAGATCTCGAGGGGCGATGCAAGCTTCAGCAGTGTTTCCGGCGTCGGAGGGGCAGGATAGGTGCGAACGAACTGCGGCCAGCCTTTGAAGTCTATCAGGAAGTTGCGGAGAGCGTTTTTGAAGGTTTCGATGGGCTGTGGCGTGCCGACATAACCGACTTGGTCATTTGCGAATGGCCCCATCGTGGCTGGCAGGTGAGCGAGATTGACGTAACTCACATCGAAATCGACATTCATCACATCCAGAGTATTGGGTGGATCCGTGGCAGGATTCTTAACAACTTGTTCAACGCGAGCACCTAGGGTATATTCGGTCTGCTGGCTCGGGTCATTCTTCGGCAAATCGGCATCGTCGCTGAAGAATAGCAATGGTTGCGACGGCTGACAGTCCCCCGTGCACGTGGGAAAGACCGCGCCATTGATCGGTGGCGGAACCGGTACCTGGCTCGGCCTGTTTGTTAGATCGTCCGTCAGCGCCCTCGGCGGGGTCGCCTTGACGGAGTTATGAAAAAGTAGAATCGTGCCGCCATTCCACCAATCGATGTATTGATTGGGCATTGCCGGGTTTACGGCTGTGACTAATTGCGTATAGAGGGGAATCGTTATAGTTACATGCTTGCCTGGCCCGATGCCGGTCGATGGATTGATATAGATTCGAAAAGCTTTTGTCCTGGGGTACGGACACTGCGGTATGTTATTCTGTGGAACCTTAGAGAACGCTTGCAACCAGATATCTGCACCGGGTGCAGCGGGGATGCCAGACTTGCCAGTCGTAAGCACAGGGAAAATGTACTGAATGGGATCATCATTGAAAATCTTGATTGTCATCAAAGGCGGACTAGGCCCTAAAGGCGGACAAGGCACTTGCGCGTTGGCGCTGGTAACGCCGCCAAGGCCGAGGCCAAGCAAGATCAAGGGTACTGCACAGGTTTTCATTGGAGCGCCTTCACGTTCGCATGATCCGCCTCGCTCTGTTGTGACGGGCGCTGGCTAAAGCTACACCAAGTTTAACACGACCATTGTGCAAAATTGCTCACACCTCCGATTAAATGTATAAGTTTCTATTTGATCTGACGGACGACGGGAACTGGCTGGTTGATGTTCATGCCTCCAGTTGAGCGGTGAACTGTTCGCCTATCTGTTTTT
>Ga0185299_10002641_pt1 | contig 26890 bp, 22 predicted proteins | sample PaiPotPPA55metaG_FD_128002 | JGI IMG/M metagenome (GOLD analysis project Ga0185299, IMG submission 128002) | Iron sulfur acid spring bacterial and archeal communities from Banff, Canada, to study Microbial Dark Matter (Phase II) - Paint Pots PPA... ...
ACCCTTTTTCACGTGATGGCCGTCGAGCTTCTTCACATAGTGGCGATCGAAAACTGCCGGCCGCGGCTTTATCGAGCTGAGAAATGGCTTCGCTTTGTCCAGCAGTTCCTTTTCCAGCACCCCGGCTTTACGGGCCGCGGCATACATGTCGTCGTCGAACGGGTCCCAGCCGGTGAAGACCAGGTCATTGAGATCGGCCAGCGGCACGAATTCTTTGATTTTGGGAAACCGCCCCTCGGTACGCTTGCCCAGCCGGATCGTTCCCATCTGGGTGAGGGAACCGATCGGGCTACCAAAGCCTTTACGGACCGCCTCGACTCCGGCAACGAAGGTGGTGGCGACCGCGCCCATGCCGGGAATCATCACTCCCAGCTTTCCTTTGGCGGGTTGGATATCAGCAGTCTTAACAGTGATTTGAACGATCTTCTGGCGTTTAGCCATTGCAGGCATCTTCCTTATTAGAACGTGGAGTTATAGGCAAACGGGTATGTTCTCGTATTGGCACACCTTTTGCAACCCGCTGGGGTTGAATGGTGAAGCTGAAGCATTAGAAGGCTCTAGGTAACCCGGCAAAGGGAAGTTGCGTCATACTTTACAGAGATTCCCAGGGATTGCTCCGCGCACGAGGAATATAATGCTTGTAGCGGATCCCGTTCGTGGGTGAATTCGGAGAATACGTTATGAAATTCCGACTGATAGCAGTGACAGCGGCGCTGTTGGCGTTTGTGTATTTAGCCCCGGCTTGCTTTGCTGGCGACAACGACAGCACAACCAAGCCCTCTACTCCGGCCGCCACCGCACCGGTCGAACCCGCGGCCACCAAGGTATCGCACGATGGCGGTATCGACGATCTCGATGCCATCGGCAACCGCAACGTCGGTTGCGCCAAAGGCATGGGCAACTGGTACGGCCTCGAAGGCCAAATTGCCATGGGGAAACAGGTCTCCATGCAAGTTGAAACCCAGTCCAAGATCATCACCGACCCCGTAGTTTCGGAATATATCAACCGCCTCGGTCAGAATCTGGTAAGGAACTCTGATTCCCAGGTGCCGTTTACCATTAAGGTAATTGACTCCGACGACATCAACGCCTTTGCCCTGCCCGGCGGATTCTTCTACGTCAATTCCGGCCTGATCCTGGCTGCCGACGAAGAAGCCGAACTGGCAGGCGTTATGGCCCATGAGATCGCCCACGTCGCAGCCTGCCATGCCGCCCGTGAAAACACTCGCGGCAACATCGCTCAGATCATGACCATCCCGCTGATTTTCATCGGCGGCCCCATTGGCTATGCCGCCTACGAAGGCGCTGGCCTGGCCGTTCCTCTTACGTTTCTGAAGTTCTCGCGTGGCTTCGAAGCCCAAGCCGATTATCTTGGCGTCCAATACATGTATAAGGCCGGCTACGATCCGCAGGCCTTTGTATCCTTCTTCGAGAAAATCCAGGCCCAGGAAAAGAAGAAGCCCGGCACCATTTCCAAAGCCTTCTCCACCCATCCGCAGACTCCGGATCGGATTGGGAAGTCGCAGGAGGAAATCGCCAAGATCCTTCCCGCCAAGGCCGAGTACATGGTCACTAGCTCGGAATTTGACGAAGTCAAATCCCGTCTTGCCGCCATCGAAAACAAGCACAAGCTGAATGACGACAAGGACGGCAAGAAGCCCAGCCTGCGCCGCACTTCCTCAACTGACAAGAACGGGACTGACGACAAGACGACCGATGATGGCCGTCCGACTCTGAAGCGTCGCCCCGACGACAGCAACTAAACACCAAGCCTCCGAAACGCAGCAAAGGCGGGACTCAAAAGTCCCGCCTTTTGTTTGCTGCACTCGAGCTACCGGATTACGCCACTTTCTTTGTTGCCAAGGAGGCCACCGGTATCCGCTCGGCCTCAGATCCCACAATCTTCATCTGCTTCCAGTCGTAGGGCATCTCCTTGCCGCAATCCAGGCACACGACATAAGTTCCCGTGACCAAAGCTGCCGCGCTGCGCCGGCCTCTTTTCACGGTGATAGGAAAACTGTAATGGCTATGCCAGCAACCGAAGAATGCATCCAGGACCCTGGAAAACATCTGCCTACCTCCCAAACGCCGCATCCCACCTGAGAAGGACATGCAGCTAAATACTTAGATTCATTTTTATGCGAAAGGGTTCGATTGCCCCACCTGCTCAAAGTGCAACGATAGCGTCACTTCTGCGGAAGTCATTGGAAGCGAAATAGTTGAAAGAGTTTGCTTAGGAGGTGCAGCCTTCTGCAGTTGCCGCTTCTGGAGCGCGCTTCGGGCCGCAACAAGAACCAGCCGCGCAAATCCGCGGAATGGTTCTGTCTTCGCTTCAGGAAGGAACGGACTCTACGCGTTCTCACTCTTCTTGCGCGATTGGCACTTGGTGACGATTGCAGATCGGAGGCGGGTTCGAAGGTCTTCGGGAAGTTCGTAAAGCTGGGAGTCGCGATAAATCTCAATGGTCTTTTTTGTGGTATCGCAAACCACGTAGCAGTTGTGGCACCAAGCCAGGTGTTCTTCCAGCTCTGACTTGGTAGGGGCGTCAATGACGCCGTCCAGATAATCTGTCAACTCGTGGAGAAATTCAGAGCACTTCACTGGTTGCCATCTCCACTGATTGGTTTTTGCGACCCATTGCCTCTGTCCTTGTCTCGATTCGGTTTCTGAAAATATTTATTCAGCCGCTCACGCAATTGCAAACGCGCCCGCAGCAGCCTCGACTTCACTGCCGGAATACTCAATTCCAGCGCATCTGCCGTTTCTTCCGTGGAAAGACCTTCCACGTCCCGCAACACGAACACCGTCCGAAAACTCGCCGGTAGCCCGTGAATTGTCTTATCCAGAATCTCGCGAAGTTCGCCCTGCGTATATTGCTGCTCCGGATTCGGACTCCAGTCCGCGACCTCGCGCGGCACCGAGTCGTCTTCCGTTTTTACTTCTTCGTCCAGCGAAACCATGCGCTCCGGACGCCGGCGCCGCAGCTTCATCAGCGCTTCGTTCACCGCAATCCGCACCAGCCAGGTATAAAACTTAGATTGCCCCTGAAACTGCTTCAGATTGCTATACGCCTTGATGAACGCGTCCTGAACAACGTCCTCGGCATCTTCGCGGTTCTGCGTTATATGCTGCGCGATGCGAAAAACGTTGCGATCATATCGGCGAACTAACTCCTCAAAAGCTGCGACATCCCCGGCTTTTGCCGATGCGACCAGAGCCAGTTCATCACTGACCGGCTCGCCTACTTTTGGTTGGATTGCGCCCATTGATCATTCGATGCAGGATTTTTCACACTAAATAGAAGGGAACCTGGACCGAATGGTTATTTTACTTGGTAATGCCGGTCTTGCGCCAATGGCCCAGACGGCGCCTGCTCCAAGAACGCTCCGAGACGCTTGTGGAGCGGCGGGCGTCCCCGCCCGCCCAATCTGACCACTCCACTTCCGCCCGCGGTTTGCACCTTTTCTAAGCGAAGTTCATTTCTAAGCTACGTCATTCCGAACCGCCGCAGGCCGAGAGGAACCTGCTGTTCGCTGGCAGCGTCGTTACTGCCGCCAATCACCACAGCTCGCGACACGGGTAGTCAAACGCCAATCCGGACAAAACGCGAAGCTACTCTTCGTCTTCGCCCCCCGCCTCCTGCGACGGCGCCAGATCAAGTCGTAGTTCCGGCAATCCCGTCCCATGCAGTTGCTGGTTCAATGCCGGAATTTCCTTTTCCTTCATCTCATCCCAGCTTTTAACCACCTTGCTCAGTTCGTTTTTTGCTTTCGTGAACGCCTCCATCTGTGCAACCGTCGTCGCGGTGTCCGCTTTCTCCACTTCCTTATACAAAGCGTTGACGGTTTTATCAGCGGCGACCAGCGCGGGTTTCGGGGAACCAGAGGCTGCAGAATCCGGGGCAGCATCGAGGACATCAGAAATGTGCGTCTCCAGGGCATCGATCGAATCTGTCACTGGCCCATTCGCGCCTTTCGCAAGCTTTTCAACCTGCTCGCGGATGGAACGTGCCTGCGACACAGCCCGCGCACTGTCCTGCATCGCAGAAACCAGTTGGGTTTCGAGAGCCAACTGCTTTTGTAAATCCGCCACCGAGGTTTTCACCCGCGGATCCATCTTGACTGTAAGGGAAGCACGATAGCTCTGCCCGTTCGCAGACAGCCGCACTGTGTATTGACCCGGCAATACCAATGGCCCCAGCGGATACCGCGGCGTTGCCTGCGGGACTGCCGCGATCGGATACTCATGAGTCGTAGACGCCGGCGGCGCATACCGTAAATCCCAAATCCACCGATGCATCCCCGGCTCTGCGGAAAGAGTCCTTGGCGTCGGCAGCCAGTAGAGCGGTATTAATTCCTTCTCCAACTCGGTTGCAGTCCGCTCCGGCTGATCGCTGCTCGAATAGCTGCGTACCACCTTGCCTTGTCCATCCAGAATTTCCAGCGTTACCGGGCCGGAAGCAGCTTTCGCCAGAACATAGTCAATCACCGCGCCATCAGGAGGGTTCTCACCGGCAGGCTCATCCGCTGGAAGGGGCGTATCGGTATAGGTATCCCGCCGGACACGATACGCTGGGGCCGGTTTAAAGAGATGCACGTCAGCCTCTGCCACCGCAGGGCTCATCTGTCGCAGGGAAGAGATGTCATCAAGAATCCAGAACGAGCGCCCGTGCGTCGCCACGATCAAATCATTGTCGTGGACCAACAAATCGCGCATAGAGGTGTGCGGCAGATTCAACTGCAACGACTGCCAGTGATCGCCGTCATCGAATGAAAACCACACCGCGTTTTCGGTTCCAGCAAACAGCAAACCCTTGCGCACTGCATCTTCGCGCACCGTATCCACCGGAGCGTTTTCCGCTAGCCCGCTCGTAATCGGCTGCCAGGTCTTGCCGCCATCGTGAGTCCGATAAATGTAAGGCCGAAGATCATCAATCCGAAAACGGCTGACCGAAACGTACGCTGTCGCATCGTCAAAATGCGACGCGCTGATTTGCGTGACCTTGCTCCACGCCGTCAACGCCGGCGGCGTGACATCCTTCCAATTCTTCCCGCCGTCGCGAGTCACCCAAACCAACCCGTCATCTGTTCCCGTCCAAAGCGTATTCACATCGTGGAATGATGGAGCCAGGGAATAAATCGCCCCCCGCTGCTTCTCGGCTTTGGGATTCAGCGAGGCTTGACTGCCCACGCTGGTTGGGATTCCCGGCTTCTCGCGCGTCAGGTCACCGCTGATCTCCCGCCAGGAGCGTCCGCCGTCCTTGGTCTCAAACAGCACGTTCGCCGCGTAGTAGAGAACATGCGGATCAACCGAAGAAAACATCAGCGGCTCTGTCCGGTCCACTCGGTATTTGCGGCGCACTGGAATCGGAGTCACATTTTCTACTTGCCCCGTGCTCCAATGAAAGCGTGAAACCTCGTTCCGGCCCGCGCCATAAATGGTGTCCGCATCGAGCGGGTCAGGCGCCACATAGCCGTACTCAATCGTTCCCACTGGATGCCAGTCGCGGAAGGTAATTTCGCCGTCATTGCCTCGGCTTGCAATACACACCGACCCACTCTCCTGCTGTGCCCCACAGACTTTGTATGGAAATGTTTTGGTAGTGCTGACGTGGTATATCTGAGCCGTCGGCTGGTTGTACCAGGAACTCCACGTTTCGCCGCCGTTCACGGTGACGAGGGCCCCCTGGTCTGCCACCAGGAGAATGATCTTGGGATCGTTAGGATTGATCCACAGATTCTGATAGTCATCTCCGCCCGGCGCGCCGCGCAGACTTGTCCAGGTTTTGCCCCCGTCGGTGGACCGCACCGTGACAATGCTCGTGCTGTAAACGACGTCGGCATTCTTTGGATCAACTCTCGCAATCGGCAAATCGCCGCCGCCAATTTTCATCGCCGGACGCGCATCGGTCGTGATGCGGCTCCAGTTTTCCCCGCCATCGTCGGACCTGAAAAATCCCAACCCTTCATCAGACGCGTAGGTCGCCGGCTTGGTCGTCCCCACCGTCGCATATAAACGGCTGGGCTGGCTGGGCGCAATCGCCACATTGATCTGCGCCAGGTCATCGGGTAATCCCTTGCTCAATTTCTGCCACGTATTGCCGCCGTCAGTTGACTTGAACAGGCCGCCCTCCGTGCCCCCAAACTCATTATTGTCTTCCCACGGCCCTAGGCGTGACTGCCATAACGACGCGTAAATCAGGTCGGGATTCGACGGATCAATCTCCACATCTGACCCGCCTGTATTCTCATCCTTGTAAAGGACCTTCTCCCACGTGACACCGCCGTCTTTAGAGCGGAATATGCCGCGCTCTTGGTTCGCACCGTAAGCATGGCCCAGCACCGCCGCAAACAGCCGGTTTGGATCGCGTGGATCAATCGCCAGCGCTGGGATTTGCTGCCCATCGCGCATTCCCAGATGCGTCCACGTCTTCCCGGCATCGTTGGATTTGTAGATTCCATCACCCACTGACAAATCCGGCCGGTGCAACCCTTCGCCGCTAGCTACATAAACGACTTCAGGATTCGAGACCGACACCGCGATGGCGCCAATAGATTGCGTCGGTTGTCCGTCAAAAATCGGATTCCAGGTCCGCCCATAATCATCCGACTTCCAAACTCCTCCATTGACCGCCCCGACGTAAAAGACGTTCGGCTGGCTCGCCACGCCCGCTACCGCCCGGGTTCGCCCACCGCGAAACGGCCCGATCATCCGCCAATGCACGTCCTGATACAGCTTCTCTGAGTACTGCTGCGCCTGAACAAACCGCGCAAGCAAAAAGAAAGCCGAAAATACGATGACGATTGATATAAATCGGCAGATTCGAATCAAGACAATCTCCTATCTCCACGCCTTGCGATGATCTCATGCCGCCAGATCGCACGAGTTAAACCGAGGCTGCCCCATTTTCACCGGCCCTGAGCGTAGTCGAGTGGGTGGACCCTTTCGGGCGGAGCTCAGATCAACTTTCCACTATAATGCCCGTTTCTCGGATAAGACTTTACTTGAAGTCGAGGATCCCATGAATCTTTCCCGCATTGCATCATTCTCCCTTTTCATTTCGATGCCTCTGGTGCTGCTGCTCCCGGCGTCCCTGGCTCAAACCGCCCCACCCGCTTCCTACCCAAATTATCCCAGCGAAACGCCCTCCACATTTTCAACCCTTCAGGACGCCTGGGATTACGCCCGTCGCGAAGTTATGATCCCCATGCGCGACGGCGTAAGACTGCACACTGTGGTACTCGTTCCCAAAGGCGCGAAAAACGCGCCGATCCTACTGACCCGCACCCCTTACGATGCTTCCTCTCTGACCAATCACGTCCACAGCTCTCATCTGGGCCCCAGCTTGTATGGCTACGACAATGCCACCGACGTAATCCTTGAAGGCGGCTACATCCGTGTAGTTCAGGACGTTCGCGGCAAGTACGGCTCCGAAGGCGATTACGTCATGAATCGCCCGCTGCATGGCCCGCTCAACCCGACTCCGGTTGACCACGCCACCGATACCTATGACACGATCGACTGGCTGGTCAAGAACATTCCTGAAAGCAATGGCAAGGTCGGCATCCTCGGCATTTCCTACGACGGCTTTTTGCCCCTGATGGCGCTGGTCAATCCGCATCCTGCGCTGAAAGTTTCCGTGCCTATGAATCCCATGGTGGACGGCTGGATGGGCGACGACTGGTTTCACAACGGTGCCTTCCGCGAACAGAACATGTCTTACATCTACGAGCAGGAGGCCACTCGCAAGAACGACGAGCACTGGTGGCGCGGCTACTTCGACGATTACGACTTCTTCATGAGCGCCGGATCCGCCGGCGAAGTTGGCCGCCAGCACGGAATGGACCAACTCGGTTTCTGGAACAAACTTCTCTCCCACCCCACTTACGACGCGTTCTGGCAAGAACAAGCGATGGATAAAATCCTCGCCGTCCAGCCGCTCAAAGTCCCGGTCATGCTGGTGCACAGCCTTTGGGACCAGGAAGATATCTACGGCGCGCTCGCAGTTTACAGAGCGATCAAACCCAAAGACACAAATAACGACAAAGTCTTTCTCGTCCTCGGCCCCTGGCACCACGGGCAGGAAATCGAAGATTCCAATACTCTCGGCGCATTGAAGTTTGGCAGCGATCCTGGCTTTTACTTCCGGCAGAACATTCTGCGCCCATTTCTCGATCACTACCTCAAAGACAATGCACCCAAGTCGGATGTTGCTCTGGTCAGCGCATTCGAAACCGGGACCAACAAGTGGGAACGCCTTTCCGCATGGCCGGCAGGATGCCCCAGCGGCTGCTCCATTTCGCCCACGCCTCTCTACCTGAGCGCGGGATCAAAGCTAGGTTTCACCGCACCCAAAGCTACCGAGACTGTATTCGAAGAATATATGTCCGATCCCGCCAAGCCCGTCCCCTATCGCTCTCGACCCAGCCAGCCGATGGGCTACGGCGACGGACTCACCTGGTCCGAATGGTTGGTTGACGATCAGCGCGAGGCGTCCGGCCGCACCGATGTACTGGTTTTCTCCAGCGACGTCTTGAAAGACCCCATGAAGATCAGTGGCCAGCCGATTGCAAATCTCGTCGCGTCCACCAGCGGCACCGACTCCGACTGGGTGGTCAAAGTCATCGACCTGTATCCCGACGAAGTCGCCGGCGATGCCCACATGGGCGGTTATCAACTAATGATTTCAGCCGACATTTTCCGCGGCCGCTATCGCGAGAGTAGGGAGACTCCGAAGGCCATCACGCCCGATAAACCTCTGCTCTACCGCTTTGCCTTGCCCGCTGCCAACCATGTCTTCCTCCCCGGCCACCGCATTATGGTGCAAATCCAGTCCAGTTGGTTCCCGCTCTACGACCGCAACCCTCAGACCTTCGTGCCTTCGATCTTCTGGGCCAAACCGGGCGACTACAAGAAGGCTACGCAGCGCGTCTATCACACGCCGGGGCAGGCCAGCTTTGTCGAACTCCCCTTGGTGAAGACGTCCCCGTAACTCGAGTCACGTGGGGCGGACGCCCCTCCGACTCCGCTCAGGGCAGGCTCTCGTCCGCCTTTCCCCATGCCCGGTCCTGCGCGGACCTGTACGACACATGACCAAAGTGACCTCCCTCTGCCTTTAACCTCGGCCTATAATCGGAAAAAAGCTGGTCTGCCACTATTTTTCGGACCGAACATGCCTGAAAACACAAGGGTTGAAGAGATCGTACGTAGCGCAGTGAACCAGGCGTTGGAACGCCAGCTCGTGTCCCTGCGGGAAACTGTAGTTCAGGAAGTCCTGCGCGAGATTGGGTCCGCAGGCAAAGGCGCCCACTCACAATCTAGTTCTGCGACCTTGCAGAAAGCGGTCCTGGCAATCCAGTCCGGGACCAACCAGAGGGAAATCCTGCGCGCTCTGCTCGATAACACTGTGCTCTACAGCGGACGAGCCGCCCTGTTCGTAATCAAGGCCGGAGCCGCCACCGGCTGGCAGGGGACTTCTTTTTCAAATAACGAATCCATCAAAGACTTCTCGCTCGACGTTAGCTCCGGCCTGGCCGCGCGGGTGATGCAATCACGCAGCGCCGAGAGCGGCAGCGCCTCCGAGATCGATCAGCGCTTCATCGCAAAATTCGGCGCTCCAGTCGACGGCAGCGCGATCCTCCTCCCTCTTCTGCTGAAAGACAAAATTTCTGCCCTGGTCTATGCCGACGCCGGAACTGCCGGTGGCAACCTCGACGACGCTGCGCTCGACGTGCTGGTCCGCGCCACCAGTGCCTGGCTCGAAGTAATTTCGCAGCGCAAGCAAGCCCACAAAGAGGAGACCGCCGAGTCCGAAGTAGCGCATTGTTCGGCGCCGCCCGCGACTAACGATCCTTTTGCCGCCCACACTCCCATCCACACTGCTAAAGCGCAACATGGAGCCGAAGCCGCGCCTGCCGCCGCCATGTCCGCCGCCGCTGCCTGGGGAGGGCCAGCCGCAGTTTCCGCCCCAGAAATTCCCGCTGGGGCAGACGGCGAAATTCATCGCAAGGCGCAACGCTTCGCCCGCCTGCTCATGGACGATATCAAGCTCTACAATCAGGCCAAGGTTTCCGAAGGACGCAAGCACAAAGACTTGTACGACCGTCTGAAAGAAGATATCGAAAAAAGTCGCACTACTTATCACAAACGCTATGGCAACACACTGGCAGGCAGGGCAGACTATTTCAATGAGGAGCTGATTCGCAGTCTCGCGGAAGATGACGTTTCTCTCCTGGGCAGCAATTTTCGGCGATAATTAAGGGTCGTGGTGGGTCTTCGCAAGTTCTCTCTCTTCGCGCTGATGTCGGCAATAGTGTGCTCGGCGGGATTATCTCCTGTCGCGGCGCAGACCTCTGGCTCCGCGCCCGCCGCCCCAACTTCAGCCCCGGGAACGCCGCCTGTATCTGCCCGCTCTTCGGGGAAACCGGCCGGAGAAGCTTCTCAGCCTTCGAAAAGAAAACCACGTGCCGCATCCCAAGCCAAGCCTGCAAAAAAGCCCACGCGCACAGCGTCAAAGCCCCGCAGAAATTCGCCCCGCCTGCGCAGGATGCATCAGGCATTCGTCGCCTCAGCCACCCTAAAGCCGATGGCGCGCCAACTCCTGCAAGACCGTACTCCTCAGGCCTATACCGGAGTCGAGACGTTTGCGCGCAAACACAGCGCCGAAGACGCTGGATCGCTCGCCTGGCTGGCCCTCGGATACGCTCATTTTATCGATCGCGATTACGCTAAAGCCGTCGATCCGCTCAGCCGCGCCAAACCCCACGCCGGAGACATCGGCGATTACGTCGCGTATTATCTCGCCGCCTCCTATCTCCAAAGCGGACGTACCCCGGAAGCCGTCGCCGCGCTCAGCGCTTTCGACGAAACCTTCCCCCAGTCGCTAATGCTTCGCGATGCCCACGTTCTCTATGCCAGCGCTTTGTTGACCGACAATCGTCCGAAAGACGCTGTCGCGCTCCTCGAAAAAGATCGTGAGCCCATCCGCTCCGATCTGGAGTTGTTGCTAGGCCGCGCTTATGCTGCCGCCGGAGAACCGGCGAAAGCCGTCACCGTGTTAAGGCACCTGTATTTCACCATGCCGGTGAGCTTTGAAGCCACGGTCGCGCAAGCCGAATTGCAGAAACTGGCATCTACTCCTGGAATTTCTCCGCCGGCGTTCGCCGAACAGAAATCTCGCGCCGACCTTCTCGCCCATGCCAAGAAATTTGCCGAGGCCGCCGACGCCTATCGCGACCTGCTGCGAGATGCCGCAGCCCCGGACAGGCCCTCAATCCAACTCGCCTTGGCTGAGGCCTTGCACCACTCTGGCCATGACCGGGATGCCAAGCAATTGCTCGATAGCGTCCAGATCACCTCACCGGAAATCGCCGCCGAGAAACTCTATGACCTCGGAGAAATGCAGCGGGCTGCGAATCAGGATGACGCATTTTTGCAGACTGTCGCCGACATCCGCCAGGCTGCTCCCACCAGTCCCTGGCTCGAGCAGGCCCTGCTCTATGCCGGAAATATTTATCTCCTGCGCCACGATTACGACAAAGCCATTGCCGCCTACCGCGAAATCGAGCTGCGTTTTCCCAATGGCCCGCGCTCTCCGTATTCGCACTGGAAGGCCGCATGGCTCAGCTTCCGTCAGGGACGCACTGCCGACGCCAAGACTTTATTCGAACAGCAGATCGCGCTCTATCCCGAGTCTAATGAAGTCGTAGCCGCGCTCTACTGGCGCGCCCGATTGGCCGAAGAGGATGGCGACGCCATCATGGCCGGCGCCTTTTATCAGAAGATCATCGACCGCTTCCGCAACTATTACTACGGCCCTTCGGCCCGCGAGCGCGCCGCTAAACTCAAAGCTGCTGACGATCCGCCCAAGACCGATCCGCCGCACTATGCCATTCTGGATCGCGTTCCGCCATTGAACGCCGCCCCCATCACCCAAGACGCCGCGCCCGAAGACAACCTGCGCGTGCAAAAAGCACGCCTCCTCGAAAACGGCGGCCTACTCGATTTCGCCGTGCGTGAACTAAAAGCCGCCGCGGAAGAAGAGAAGGGAAGCTGGCTGCCCGCCGAAATTGCCCGCATGTACATCGACGTGGGACGATATGACATCGCCGTTGAAACCCTGAAGCGCGCAGTGCCCAGCTATTTTGCGGTGGATCTTTCCGCGCTACCGCGTTCCTACTGGGAGGCGCTCTTCCCCAAACCCTACTGGACAGACTTGAAAAAGTTCTCGTCCGACAACGCGCTCGATCCCTACATGGTCGCATCGCTAATCCGGCAGGAATCCGAATTTAATCCCAACGCCGTATCGAACAAGAACGCTCTAGGCCTGATGCAGTTGTTGCCGCGCGTCGGCAAAGGCGTAGCCAAACAGGAAAAGTTGAAGCACTTCTCGCCCCAGCAACTATTCACGCCGGCGATTAACCTGCAGCTTGGCACCCGCTACTTCCGCTCCATGGTGGACCAGTTCGGAGGCTTCGAATATGCACTCGCCGCCTACAACGCCGGTGACGACCGGGTAAAAGACTGGCAAGCCGCCGGCAAATACCGCGACATCCAGGAATTCGTCGAGTCCATCCCCTTCACCGAAACCCGCGAATACGTCCAGGCGATAATGCGCAACGCGAATGTCTATCGCCAGCTCTACGGTGCCCCGTAAACAACATCCGAGGCCGTCAGCCGAGCGCCTAACCAACCCTGTTATCCTGAGCGAAGTTGTCGTTCGCGAAGCGAACGACAACGCAGTCGAAGGACCCCTATCCGGTTATATGAAACCAGGGTGGTAGGGAATTCTCTCGACGCGGCTTAGTCGGGATGTCGAGAACCACGGAAGCAACAAAGAATTCCCCGACGCGACCAGTTCGGTATCGCCACCATAGGGGCCCTTCGACTCCGCCGCCCTTCGCGTTTCGCGAAGTACGGCTTTCGCTCAGGATGACAGTGGAGTTTTTTCAGGCGTCTTCACAAACAAAATCTCATACACCAGCAAACCCGCGCCCACCACAATCGCACTGTCCGCTACATTAAACGCCGGCCACTGATACGACCCGATATACACCAGCAGAAAATCTACCACCCGCCCGCTGAGCACCCGGTCCCACAGATTCCCCAGCGCGCCCCCAAGAATCAGCGACAAGCCAACCGCAGTAGCCGTCATGGCATGACTGCTCCGCCACAACAATGCCGAAACAATTACCAGCGCAACCACCGAGAACAGCACCAGGAGGACGATCTTCCATGGCGAAGGCGAGTCGTTGAACAAACCAAACGCCGCCCCACGGTTCTCCACATGTGTGATATAGAAAACCCGCTTGATCACCGTAATGCTGTCGTGCAGCGAAATATCCTTCGCCACCAGTCGCTTGCTGAATCGGTCCAGCAACAACACACCCACAGCAATCAGAAAATAGAGTCTGCGCATGATTCGGTGGCTGGTCACTGAGAGTCTCAAGAATTACGCGGTGGCCGCTCCGCCCTCCATCTGCCTCAACACCGGCGCGCACCGCTCGCACACCGTCGGATACTTCGGGTCCTCGCCAACCCGAGTGGAATAATTCCAGCACCGTTCGCATTTCAGGCCATCAGCCTTTGCAACCTCGACCCTTAGCTCGCCTCCCGAAGCATGCTCTAGACCAACCTGCGAAACGATGAAGAGATACCGAAGCTCAGCTTTATATTTCTCTAGCAGGGCACACTGCGACTCCGGCGCGCTGAGGTTCACTTGCGCCTCCAGATTCCCGCCAATGAGTTTATTATTCCGCGCTTCTTCGAGCGATTTCAGCACCACGCTGCGGACCTCGTGCAGTGCGCTCCACTCGTCGTCCAATCTCTCCCAGCCAGCTACCGAAAAAAGCTTGCCCGCAATCTGCTCCCGACTCCAAAACTGATCCAGATGCACGCTCTCCGGACGCTCCGCCGCCACCGGAACTTGCTGCCAGATTTCATCGCAGGTAAAGCTCATGATCGGTGCCATCAGACGCGTGAGGGCTTCACCAACTGTCCACAGCGCAGTTTGCGCCGCCCGCCGCTCATGCGATTTCGCGCCAAAGGTGTACAGCCGGTCTTTCAAGATGTCGAAATAAAATGAGCTGAGATCGACCACACAAAACTCAGTAATCCGATGGTAAATTCGGTGAAAAGCAAAGGCAGCGTACCAATCGGTCACCTGCCCATTGAGCGTCGCTGTCTGCCGCAGCATGAACTGATCCAGCGACCGCATCTCCTCATGCGCCACCGCATCCCGCGCCGGATCAAAGTCGTACAGGTTACTCAGGATGTAGCGGAACGTATTGCGAATCTTGCGATAGTTCTCCGCCACTCGCTGCATCAGATTTTCCGATCCCACCACGTCTTCCCGGAAATCCACTGACGCCACCCACATCCGCACAATCTCTCCACCCAGCCGGTTCGCGATGTCCACCGGATCAACATCGTTCCCTCGCGACTTCGACATCGCCCGCCCTTGGTCGTCCAGCGTCCACCCCGGCGTCGCGCAAGACTTATACGGCGAACTCCCCTTCGCCCCAATCGAGCAGAGCAGGGAAGACATGAACCATCCGCGATACTGGTCGCCGCCCTCTAAATACAAATCCGAAGGCCAGGGATAATTCGGTTCGTTCGCGGTCTCGACCAGATAGCTGCATCCCGACTCAAACCACACGTCAAGAATGTCCGCCTCTTTTTTAAAAGACTCGCCGCCGTTTAAAGACGCGTCCCCGCAGCCGCACTTTGCCCCCGCAGCCAGCGTCTCGGATTCCGGCATGTACCAGGCATCCGCCCCCGACTTCGCAAATAGTTCAACCACCTTGCGATTCACCGCCGGATCTTTCAGCGGCTTGTTGCACGCCGTGCACACAAACACCGCAATCGGCACGCCCCAAACCCGCTGCCGCGAAATGCACCAATCCGGCCGCGTCTCCACCATATTCGAGATGCGCTCTTCTCCCCACGGCGGGTCCCACTTGATCTTCTTAATCTCCGCCAGTGCCAGGCTGCGAAACGTCCCGTCTCCCACCGGCGTCTCCATCGAGATGAACCACTGCTCCGTTGCCCGAAAGATCACCGGATTGTGGCAGCGCCAGCAATGTGGATAGGAATGCTCCAGCTTCTCCTCATGCAGAAGGGCCCCGCGGCTCTTCAACAAATCAATGATCGGTTGGTTAGCTTTGAAGACCTGCAGGCCTTCATACTCCGGCAACCCGTTGTGAATGCGCCCAGCAGCGTCCACATCGCAGGTAGGATCAAGCTTGTACCGCACTCCAGTCGCAAAGTCCTCAGCTCCGTGCGAAGGAGCGGTGTGGACGACACCGGTGCCGGTGTCCATGGTGACGTAGTCCGCCAGCACCCCCAGGATGTTTCGATCTAGGAATGGGTGGGCAAAGTTGAGGTACTCAAACCTTTTGCCCGGGAACGCCGCCACAACTGCGAACCCCTCTTTTCCTAGTTCGGTTTTAGCCTGAACATCTCCGGCCAACTTTTCCGCGTAGATGTAGACCTCGTCCGAGGCCTTCGAATGCACCGCCACATACTCGTCCTCAGGGTTGAACGCCACCGCCTTCGAAGCCGGCAAGGTCCACGGGGTAGTCGTCCAGATAACCGCAAAAACTTTTTTCCCTTTCAGTGCCGGATCCAAACCTGCCGGATCATCCTTCAACGCATACTTCACCCACACCGCCGGAGTCGTATCGTTCTCATACTCCACTTCCGCTTCCGCCAAAGCAGTTCGGTCATGCATGCACCAATAAACCGGACGCAGTCCTTTGTACACAAAACCTTGTTCGAAGAACTTGTAGAACGTGGCCAGTACCACCGACTCATACTCCGGAGTCATCGTCGAATACGGTTTCTCGAATCGTCCCAAAACCCCAATGCGCTTGAACTGCTGGCGCTGCAAGTCGAGATACTTTTGTGCATACTTTCTGCATTCCAGACGAACGTCCACCGCCTTCATCTGCAATTTCTTACCACCCAGTTTTTGGTCCACCTTGATCTCAATCGGCAAACCATGGCAGTCCCAGCCCGGAATGTACGGCGCATCAAACCCAGCCATGTTTTTCGACTTCACCACGAAGTCTTTCAGGCACTTATTGAGCGCGTGCCCCAAGTGGATCGGCCCATTGGCATAAGGAGGCCCATCGTGCAAAACATAGGCCGGGCTGCCCTTTCGGGCCTCGCGGATCCGGTCATAAAGGCGCGATTGCTCCCAGCGCTCCAGAATTTTCGGCTCATTCTGGGGCAGGTTGGCTTTCATGGAAAAGCTAGTTTTAGGCAGGTTGCAGGTTGATTTGAAGTCCAGCGGGATTCTCCAAGCAATTGATTTGTTTCATTATAGGGAGCGATGGGAACAACGTCTATTAAGGGCTGTGCTTGGCTCTAGGCTCTCGGGTTTCAGAACTCGCCCGCTTGTCCTCAAGAGCCGCCTGTAAAACTTTGGTGACAATCGCCTGGAATCCCGCTGCCCGACCCGCCGCACCCGAGTGTACAATTTTCCTAAGGTGACGTTTTCCGAGTGTAAGCATCTAAGCTGATTAGTGGAACCAACGAGTTTGGCCATCAGCAAGAGAAGAGGAAGGATGGCCAGAGGTTTCATGAGTCAGGATTGTTCGGGAAGCAACTTGGCAATCAGGCTGCTCATCAGTTAAGGAATGGGGCCAAAAGAGTTGGCCAGCAAACCGGAAACTCGGGTAACATAAATGGCGACCTTGGAATTCAAACCTCCGCAACCCGTCGAATCTGAGCCTGAGCTTCATTTGCTGATGCCCCAGGGCTCTGACAAGTCGCTCTTGGGTTCGCTCGCCCAGAACGTCAAGGACACCTTTTTTCCCAAGAAACTTCCTCCTCTGATTCTGACTTCGCAGCCGATTCCGGTCAAGGATATTTGGGGCTTCTACGCTGAATATCGGAAGCAAAGCGCAACGGCTTCCACCATCATCCACATCATCCTAATTACCGCACTCATCTTCGGTACTGCCTATCTGGGCCGGCGTGTGATTGAGAAGCCGAAAGTGGAGGTCATTACCTTCACGCCCACCGAGATTCCAGTGATGAGACCATCTAAGACGCAATCGGGCGGCGGCGGCGGCGGCGGCGATCGCGACAAGTTCCAGGCGCCCAAAGGAAAAATTCCAAAACAGTCCATGGAGCAAATCACGCCTCCGGCTATCGTGGTGCGTAACCTGCATCCCAAATTGGCGGTTGAACCGACTGTCGTGGTGCCGCCACAAGTCAAGCTGGCCTACAATGCTCCGAACTTAGGCAATCCCACAGCGACTCTGCCCTCCGGGCCGCCATCGAACGGCACCGGCTCCGGCAGTGGAATCGGCTCCGGTAGTGGCGGCGGAATTGGTGTTGGCAGCGGCCCCGGCGTCGGCGAGGGCCATGGCGGCGGAGTAGGTGGCGGCGTTTTCAGAGTCGGCGGCGGGGTCAGCAAACCTCGCTTGGTCTATGGACCTGATCCTGAATATTCAGAGGAGGCCCGCAAAGCCAAATTCATGGGCACCTGCGCGCTCAGCCTAATTGTGGGTCCCGATGGTCGGCCGCGCGACATCGCGATTGCCCGCAGCGTCGGCTTGGGTCTTGACGAAAAGGCCATCGAAACCGTCAAGACCTGGAAGTTTGATCCCGCTATGAAAGATGGCAAACCGGTGGCGGTGCAGATTATCGTCGAGGTGGCGTTCCATCTGTACTAAAGCGGAGTGGGTTACCGTACGTCCGATGACCAGCACAATCAGAGATGCTGTTTTCCCTCACGGAATTAGCCGCGAAGCGGCGTAAGAATACAGCCCAGGGCGCCAGCCCTGGGTAGGCTCGCAAAAGACGTCAGCCCCGAAAGGGCGAAAGAACCGGCGGATGTCGCTTAAAGCCTACTCCTTCAAATCCACGTGTGTGATGTCCCTAATCTTCTGCCCCAAAAACAATGTTCCCAACCGATGAAATTTCTCCGCCGAGTCTGTCACGAAGAACCGCACTTTCGCTGACCCGGCCTCTTTCCTTTGAATCCCTGCTGCCCCGGGGTTCAACAAACTCCCCACCGCCAGCGCCGTGGACTCAGCCGAATCTACCAATGTCATATTTTCCGGAACCACGCGGTGCAGAATCGGTTTCAGCAACGGATAGTGCGTGCACCCCAGCAACAGCACATCCGCCGAATGGAAGCCATCACTGAAAGCCTCGCCCAGATAAATTTTCGCCACTTGCTCGGTAACCGAGTGCTCCACCCAGCCTTCTTCGACCAGCGGCACCAACAACGGACACGCCTTCTCGCGGGATTCAATCTGCAATGCCGCAAGCGCCTCCCGGTAGGCATGGCTCGAAATGGTAGCCTCGGTTCCGATTACAATCACTCGGCGCGATCGGGACGCCGCCGCCGCTCGCTGCGCCCCCGGCTCAATCACTCCCAGCACGTTCACCGAGGCCGCCTGGCGGATCTGTTCCAGTGCCAGCGCGGTCGCGGTATTGCAAGCAATCACCAATAATCCCGCCCCCTGCTGCTCCAGAAACCGCGCCGCCTCGCACGCATACCGGGCCACGGTTTCCACTGATTTTGAACCGTAGGGCAGACGGGCAGTATCGCCAAAGTATAGATATTCGGCATCGGGGATAACTTCAAGTAAGGCTTTAAGTACGGTCAGCCCGCCGAATCCGGAGTCGAATACGCCTATGGTTGTATTGCGCACTGGAATAGTGTACACTGTTGTAGTATGAAAAACATAACTCTCAGCGCCGACGAAGACCTCATCGAGCAGGCCAGGAAAGTCGCCGAGTCGCAAAACACCACCCTGAACGCGGCATTCCGGGAGTGGCTAGAAGACTACGCAAAGAGATCCGGCGACCTCGCTGCCTTCGACCGCGTAATGGAGCGGCTGCGTGGTCGTGTTGTGTCTCACGGTCCCTACACCCGGGATGAAATGAATGAGCGATAGATTTTTCCTGGACACGAACATCTTCGCTTACATGTTCGATCAAGCTGCGGCCGCCAAGGCGCAGTTATCTGAACGCCTAATACGAACGGGCATTCGAACTAGGAAGGGGGTCATCAGTTATCAGGTCGCCCAGGAATTCTTTAACGTGGCATTCAGGAAATTCCGCCCCCCCATGTCTGCCGCAGACGCATACACCTACTTCATCTCTCCTTTACGTCCATTGCTGAAAGTACCGTTCTCGCAGGCCTTGGTGTTCCAGGCCATTTCAATTCGAGAGAAACATTCAATCCCTTGGTACGACGCGCTGATCCTCGCGGCGGCGATCGAAAGCGAGTGCAAGATTCTCTACAGCGAAGACTTCCCGCATGGCCGCAAGCTTGAAGGCGTGAAAATTCTCAATCCCTTCATTTAGCGGGCGAAACGTGCATTATTTTCAATCTGTGGTTGCGTGCCTGTCTGCGCACCGCAACACCGTCCTCGTGGTATCGGCGCTCCATGCGGACACGTCCTCGGATGCCCCAGGAACGTGCAGATCTTCTCCGTCGCCTCAGGAGACAAAATATGCTCGAACTTGCAAGCCTGCTGCTCGATCTCCGACTCGCTTTCGAGCGCCAGACTGTCGGTGAACAGCCGCTCCGCCAGCCGATGCCGCCTAATGATATCCGCCGCCCGCTGCCTTCCACGCGCCGTCAGCTCCACGACCACACTTCCGTCTCCCACGGAAACCCCTGTCGGTTTCAGCGCGTCATGGCAAGGATTCACAAACGGCTTGTGGTTATGCGCCTCCGGCGGATGCGGCGCGGTCTCGACCAATCCCATCCCCCGCATCTTGTCCACCGCCAGGGTCACCGGCAGTGCGCCGTGCACTTCCATGTGCTCAATCTCGGCAATCTCGCCCTGTTCCTCCATCACCCAAAGTTCTTCGAGGACTTCCTCGAACTGCTCCTCGTCCGCCATGGAGAACACTTCCTGCGCGGCAATCGTTCCATGATGCAGTTCAATCCGGCGATCGCCAAGCCGCGCCACCACAGGATCGTGGGTTACCATCACAATCGTTCGCCCCTGGCTGTGCAGTTCCCGCAGCAGCCGCAGCACAATTTCTTCGTTCGCCGCGTCCAGGTTTCCGGTAGGTTCATCGGCAAGAATAATTTTCGGATCGTTAATCAGCGCCCGTGCGATGCACACCCGCTGCTGTTCGCCGCCAGAAAGTTGTGCCGGCAGGTGCCCCGCGCGGTCCTTCAGTCCTACACCAGCCAACGCCTCCAGCGCTTCCTGCTCGTCAGCCATGCTGTGAAAGTATTGCGCCAGCATTATGTTTTCGATTGCCGAGAGGTAGGGAATCAAATGAAATTGCTGAAAAATGAAGCCGACCTTTTCCGCGCGCACCCGGGTGAGTTCGCTGCTATTGAGCCGTGCCACATTCTCGCCATCCAGCCAGATCTCGCCAATGCTGGGACTATCCAGGCACCCAATCAGATTGACCAGCGTGGATTTCCCCGAGCCCGACGGGCCCATCACCGCAATCCATTCTCCCGGCTCGACACGCAGCGTGAAGTCATCAAGCGCGCGAATCACACCACCCGCCGCCTCCGTCTTCGCTGGATAGAACCTGCTGACATGGTTCAGCCGGATCATTTACTCTCCCCTCAAAATCATAGCGGGCTGAATGCGGCGCAGCAATTGCAAAGGCAGCAGCGTAGCCAGCAACGTGACTACCATGCATCCCGCCAGCACCGGCGGAAACACACTCAACCGTGGTGCGACCGGCGCGTGAAAATTAGCCCGCCCAATCCACGCGGCAATACCGCTCCCCGACGCGAATCCTAAAATCGCCCCCGCCAACGCCAGCACCGCCGCTTCTCCCGCCACAAACATCGCAATCAGGCTATCCGACGCCCCCAGCGCCTTCATGATGGCAAAATCACGCCGCCGGTCAAACACCCATCCCATCAACGTCGCCAGAACGCACAACGCCGCTGTGCACACAATGAATGCCGCCGACGACAGCAGCGTAGACCGCGTCTTGCCCAGGACATTAGCCTCGCCTTCGGTCACCTGCCGCACCGCTCGTACATCCGTGTTCGGCAGATTCGCTTGCAGCTGTTGGAGCAGGGAAGTCACCTCTTCCGGCGGCCCACTCGCCGCAATCTCCACCACAGAAGGCGCAATTCCCGTCCAAGACTGAAAGTCCTGCAACGACATATACACCCGGCTGTCTTCGCCAGCCCCCGTGCGAACCGTGCCCATCGGCGAAACGCGAACGTTGTGTCCTTGGAAATTCAAACTGAAAGAAGCATTGCCCGAAGTCAGAAGCCTAGCCGCCCGCACACCCACCAAAACCTGCCCCGAAACCTGTGGCCAAGACGAAACCGCCCACCACGGATTCAGTCTGCGCACCAGCTCAAAATCAGTTCCCGCCACCACAATCGGACGATCCTTTTCATCCCGAGCGACGGCATAAGCGAACGGCACAGCCAGCCCGTGGCCAGAAACCGCCGCTTGAATCGCGCTGATTTCCTCCCGCGCTAAGCCCCCGCTCTTCGCCTCCACCACAAGGTTCGCGCCGAAGTTCCGAAACTCTCTTCGCAACTTAGCCTGTACATCCACAAAGAGATTGAGCATAGCAGTGGCCGCCGCCGCCGCGACCATCATCGCTGTCAATGCCGCCACCGCTTGCCCTTTTCTCAGAGCTGCTGCCCGAAACAACATGCGGAAATACATCGCGCTGCGCGAACCATGCCGGATCACGCCTCACCCCGCAGCGCGCGCACCGGGTCATACTTCACTGCGCGTCGAATGGCGGCCGCACTGCCGATAGATGTCACCCCGATCGCAATCCCCAAAATCACCGGTAACAATACCGGCTCGACCGCAATCGCCGACCCGAAAATCGCTCGCCCGAGGCCTCGGGCCAGCCATCCGCCGCTCACAAAACCCACCAGTCCGCCCCCGCACGCCAGCAGAACCGCCTCCGTGATAAAGATCGCCGAAAGGGTAAATTGCCCCGCGCCCAGTGCCTTCATCAATCCCACTTCGGTCCGCCGCTCAAACATAGCGGTCGCCATCGCCGCCGAAACCGCCAGCCCCGAGGTAAACAGCGCCGCCAGCGTGATCAACAGCATCAGCCCCTTGATACGCGAGAGCACGTTGCCTTCGTTCTGCGCCACCTGCCGAATCTGCTCCGCATGAGAATGTGGAATCGCCTCGCTGAGCTGATAAGCGATGGACTGCGGATAGGCCGAGCAATACCACCGGTCGCGATCCGCCGCACTGAGAGAATCCGGATTGCGCCGCGCGAAAGCGTCTTCTGGCTTGGTCACCGCGCTGACCAACACTTTGCGTACCGCGCCCGGTTTTCCCGCAAGCGCCTGAGCCAGGCTCAACGGCGCAATAATCTGATCATCCTCCGCGCCTCCCGTGGAAAGAACGCCTGAAACCAGATGCGGCTTGCCGTTGATATCCATGACCTGGCCGGGCTGGATCGCCGATCTCGTGGCCAGCTTTTCCCCAACCAGAACATCTTCGGAATCGTCCGCCGGCCAAGTACCGCTCACCTTCCACCACGGGAAAGCAGTTCGCGCCCCGGTGGTGAAGTCCTGCGTCCCGAACTTCAGCGGCTTAGAAAAATACGTTCCCACGAATGTGACTTCGTTGCCGCCCACCTGAACATTACCGGCAGCTCAGGCGTGAACGCTGTAATATTGTTGCGCCAGAAAATCCCTTTGATCTTCGGCAGGGCACCCTCGTCTAGATACGCACCGGTTCCTGAAGGTTTGAGATTCACGCTGCCAATCTGCACATCCAGATCATCTTCTTCAGGAGTAACCACAAGATTCGCGCCGTAAGTCCGCAGCTCATGGCTGATCTTGTCCCCGATGCCGGTAGCGATCCCGATCATCGCGGTTGAAACTGCCGCTCCAAGAGTCACTGCGACGGCAACCAGCATCTTGCGCCGCGTCTGCCGCCGAAATGATTCGTAAACCAGTCGAACAAACATAGTTTCAACCAAAAGAGCTGGTGGAGGGGCGGGCAATCATCGCCGACTTCCCAAGGCCGCAGGCCGGTCTTGGGCGCACCAACACTAGCGCTTGAACAGCCGTGCCCCCGCCCCCAGATCAGCTTCCTGAATCACAATGACACCGTCACTGACAATCGAACGCAGTGGCACCGGATTGCACCCTCCCGGTGTCCCCACCGATTGCGAGTTGATAGGCGAAGCGCAGTTCTTGCAAACCAAACCGTTCTGGGTCCTAAAAAAACCCACCGATCCGCAAATCTCACAAGCATCGAAAACCACCGCAACCTTGCCGTCCGGCTTCTGATAAAGCAAGAACCGCATCTGCGTTCCCTCTATGGTCACGGCGTACCGGTGCAGATCCCCATCGGAAACCTGTGCCAGAGGAATGCTGACCGCGCCATTGGTGAAACTCAACGGGGTCGCGGCCGATAGCGTGCTCGCACCTTTTGCGTAAATAAACTCCGCCGTGATCAAAATAATAAAAAGAAAAGACGTGGCGTAGACCGACACCATCCAAAGCCGCTCGCGGTTTGCAGTCCACAAGGCTTTTCGCTTTTCAGCCCCTGATTCCGGCGCTGCTAACGCCTGCCGGCGCCGCGCCTCGAACAGCACCATCAGACCAGCCAGCGCCAGGATGGTCACAAAAAAGAAAAAGTCGTTGCGGACGATCGGCCCGATTAGCGCCATTTCCTGCTTGGACGAACCGATGACGCCATTCTCTGAAAGTTCGTGAAGTCCTGAAACCAGCAACTGCGCGGCAACGAAAAAAAGAATCACCGTGGTTATGCGGAAAAATTTCTGCAAGTTGATCCGCACACTGCCCTTCACGAACATCACTCCAAAAATCACGGCGGCCAGCACTCCAAACAGCGTGCCCAGGAAACTCATCAGCGCGCTGGAATTGAGGGAAACGGCGGACAGAATCAGCACCGTCTCAGCCCCTTCGCGCAGCACCATCAGAAAAACAAACAGAAAGATCCCAGCCTGCGATCCGCGGCTGGCCAACGACCCAATTTTGCCTTCAATCTCGCCTTTCAGTTTCTTGCCGGTGCGCATCATGAAAACAATCATGGTGACAACGAAGAAGGCGGCCGCCAGCATCACCCACCCTTCGAACAGATCTTGGTTGAACTGAAAGCGGGATAGCAGTATGGCCACGCCAATGCTGGCGGCAAACGCCGAGCCCAGTGCAAAAAAGACAGCCCGGCGCAGATCAAGCCGCTGAATCTTATTCAGATAAGCAAGCGTGATCCCAACAATCAGCGCCGCCTCGACCCCTTCGCGCAAAGTTATGATGAATGCCTGAAGCAAGAAAGTCCTTGTGCCAACCTATTGCAACTGAGTTGCAACTAGCAACCTGTTCTAAGGATATCACGCGAAACTTCTAGGATGTCGGGAACTGAAGGAAGCATGCGGGGACAGCCGCCCTCGGCTGTCCCGGCGAGCTCGCTCGCCGGGTTCTAGGCTATCGGCAAATCGCTGGCTACAACAACCTCAAAAACCGCTTAGCCTCATCTAGTCGGGGGAAGAGTTGCTCTTCCGCCTGAAACTCTGCCGAATGCACGCACCGCCGGCTGCCCCGCATCCTGACCGGATGCTTCAAGTGCAGCATCTCGTGATAAACGATGTACTCGACGAGCAACCGCGGAACTCTCGGGTGATCGAACACTCGGCTTACCACAATCGCGTTGTGAGCCGGATCGTAGTGTCCCAGCCGGTTGCGCGCGTGCTCACCGCTCCACGTCATCCGCGGACGCGCCAGCAGTCCGTGAAAAAATCTCGTATTCAGCTCTTCGAAGATTGCGTCCAGATCATAAGTGTGACCCTGGGCCGAGTGGATCCGCTTCCGCCCGCGCATCTGCCGTACCAGATGCGCCTTGCGCGACATGTGTTGCGCCGACACATAGCGCCGATAACGCAGGGCGTGTGCGCGGTCAACCGGACGGCGGTACATTTTTGCCAGTAGAATGTGCGCGATCGCCTTCAGAACGTAATCCGGCGCGCCCTCCAGTAAGTCGGAAACGCGAACCAGCAGCTTGCCTTCCCGCAGCCGAATCGTGTTATTGAGGTTGGCGAAGCCGAAGAACTCGACTCGCAATTCCGGCACGTCAGATCGCGGCCGCAACTCGCGGTAGGTTTCCTCGAAGACTTTGCTGATGTCTGCCGGCACCTGAAAAGCAGACTAGCACGAGCCGTCACTCCGGACGCTGTGAATCGTCTTTGCGGTCTTGCTTCTTTTTATGCCTGAAGGCTTCTTCCTGCTCCGCCAGCAGGTCGCGATGATCTTTGGCGCCTGAGTCCACCGTATCGAGCGCGCTCCCCAGGAGAAACGCGTAACTCTCGGCTTCCTTTGGGTTGTTCGCCAAAGCGGACTTGAAGACGCGCAGCTTCGATCCAAATTCAGTATCCGCCTCGATGACCGGCTTCAGCGCCTTGCGCAGATCGTCCTTGCGGTCGGCAAAGGTATCAACATTGGTGTCCAGTTCGTCATAAAGATCCAGAAAATCCTGAAGCGCGTCGCGGGTTTGTTGCTCGCGATCGGCGGCTTTGGTGTCAGCCCGCACCTGCTGCAGCTTTTCCAGGCGGGCGCGCGCAAACTCCACATACAGCTTCAGCCGTACTTCCGGAAGTTGCGCTGCATCCCGCAACTTATCAATTTCCAGATCGCTCAGCGGATCGCGGTGGTGCTGCTGTGCCGCAGCGATCACCGCTAGCAACAGCAATAGTGGAATCGCGAATCTCAATTTAGTCATTGGCTGTCAATCATTACTCTTTGACCCAAACATGCTGTGCAGCAACTCGGTGCGAAAACCTTCCAGGCGGTCAATCGCAGCCTGCACCGGCGGCTGCTCGTCGGCTTCAATATTCAGCTTGATATCGCGCAACCGGATCGCTATCTCCCGGATCTTGATCTCTGCGGATTTAAGATGTTTGCCGGAATGTAAAGCCGCCGAGTGCGCGCTGTCGGAATACTTCACGATCTGCTGCACCGCGGCGCGGAATTCTTCGGTTTTATCGGCTTTGTACGACTCGGTCGCTGATTTCAACTCCCGCTGCGCTACCTGCAAATAGAGGTCAGGTTGTTGATCGGGCCTGGCGGCGTCTGCACGGGCGATGAGCTGCTCAATCGTCTCGTCAGACTTGCCAGGAGAAACCGTGGCAGCCGCCAGCAGAAACAACACGATTGTGCCAACCAGCTTTCTCACGCCCCGCTCACCTCTTCGGCTCAATCGCAATCAGCCGGTGTCTGGCCTGCCACTCCTGGTCTGGATACTTTCCGTCTGCAACATTCAGAAACAGATGATAATACTTAGATGCCTGCTTCACGTCTTGCAGGTGATCGTACGCCGTGGCCCGCATGAAGTAGCTGGTCGGGATTTCCGGCAGATATTTTGCCCGCATGTCCACCGCCTGGATAGCCAGCGCATAGTCTTTATTCTGATCTGCGGCAATTGCGAGGTCTCCATACGCCGTCCCCAAGTCAGGCTTAAGCTGCACCGTTCGCAATAATTCCTGTTGCGCCTGCGCATATTGTTTCTGCTTCAGCAGCATGCGCCCAACCCCGTAATGCAAGTCCGCATCATTCGGATGCGAAGCCAGCAAGGCGCCGTAAAGTTTTTGCGCCTGATCGTACTTCTTGGAATCGGCATACAAGTCGGCAAGATCACGCTCTGCCTTGCGGTCGGCTGGATCAAGCTTTAACCCCGCTTCTATCTCCGCCGCTGCCTCGTCGTTCTTCCCGGAAATGGCCAGCATACGTCCCAGTTGCAGGTGCGCGCTGGCATCATTAGGATGGACCACTACCAGCTTGCGCAGTAAAGCCTCAGCATCCCCAAACCTTTTCTGCCCCATGTAGAAGTTGGTCAGCGCCGCCAGAGCGTCTGCTGACTCTGGGGCGACCGCCAATGCCTGCTGATATTCTCTCTCTGCCTCAACAGGATATTGTTGTTTCTCC
>Ga0185299_10002643_pt1 | contig 26887 bp, 19 predicted proteins | sample PaiPotPPA55metaG_FD_128002 | JGI IMG/M metagenome (GOLD analysis project Ga0185299, IMG submission 128002) | Iron sulfur acid spring bacterial and archeal communities from Banff, Canada, to study Microbial Dark Matter (Phase II) - Paint Pots PPA... ...
GTCGCGGTCAGCGGAATCATGACTTCCGGATAGACTTTGACCCCATCCTTCGCCACCGCCACCGCCGCTTCGAAAATGGCGCGCGCCTGCATCTCCGTGATCTCGGGATAGGTAATGCCCAGGCGGCACCCCCGATGCCCAAGCATCGGATTGACTTCGTGCAACTCCTCCACTCGCCGCAGCAGCGATCGCAATCCCTTCAGCTTTGGCGATTTCGGTTTCGTGGCTTCGAGCACCGCAATTTCTACCATCAAGTCTTCTCGCCGCGGAAGGAACTCATGCAGCGGAGGATCCAGGGTACGAATGGTGACCGGGAAACCGTCCATCGCACGGAATACACCGTCGAAATCCTTGCGTTGCAGCGGAAGCAGTTTCTTCAGCGCAGCGCGACGCTCCTTCTCGGTGTTGGCAAGAATCATGGCGCGCATGTGCGGCAGTTTCTTCTCGCCAAAGAACATATGCTCGGTGCGGCACAGACCAATGCCTTCTGCGCCGAACGCCCGCGCCTGAATCGCATCGCGCGGAATATCCGCGTTGGCGCGGACTTTCAGTGTGCGGAACGGCTCCGCCCAACTCATCAGCTTCATCAGCTCGGGATCATCCGCCCGCGGAGGAATCGTATTCAGCTTGCCTTTGATCACCCGACCAGTCGTACCGTCGAGCGAAATCCAATCGCCCGCCTTGAACGTTTGCCCCTTCGCATACATTTCGCGTGTCTTCTCATCCACGCGAATATCGCCGGCACCGGCAACGCAACACTTACCCATGCCGCGCGTGACTACCGCAGCGTGGCTTGTCATGCCTCCGCGCGATGTCAGAATGCCCGCCGCCACTTCCATGCCATGAATGTCTTCCGGAGTGGTTTCCGCGCGCACCAGAATCACCGGATTCTTCGTGGCTCCGTGGCCAGCCTTCTCAACCGCTTCGTCAGCAGTGAATACGATCTGTCCCACCGCAGCTCCCGGCGACGCAGGAAGGCCCGTAGCCAACACTTCAACTTTGGCGCTCTTCTCGTCCAATCGCGGCACCAGAAAGTCGTAGAGCTGGTTCGGCTCGACCCGGAAAATCGCTTCTTCCTTCGTGATCAGTCCCTCTTCCACCATCTGCAGCGCAACTCGCACCGCGGCGATTCCGGTACGCTTTCCGTTGCGGGTCTGCAGCATGTAGAGCTTGCGGTCCTGGATGGTGAACTCGAAATCCTGCATGTCGCGATAGTGCTTTTCCAGGCGCGTAGTGATCTCATGCAGTTGCTGGTACACATCCGGCATGATTTTTTCGAGTTCCGAAATGTGGACTGGGGTACGAATGCCGGCGACTACGTCCTCGCCTTGTGCATTCATCAGAAACTCGCCGTAAAATTCCTTCGTGCCGATGGCCGGATTGCGAGTGAATCCGACGCCGGTGCCGCTGGTCTCGCCCAGATTGCCGAACACCATCGCCTGCACATTGACCGCAGTCCCCAGCATGTCATCGATATTGTTGATCCGGCGATAATGCTTCGCGCGATCGTTCTGCCACGAGCGAAACACCGCGTCGCGCGCCATGACCAGCTGCGCCTGAGGATCCTGCGGAAAGTCTTGCTTAGTGTGCTTCTTGACGACCTTCTTATATTCCGCGATGACCTCTTTCAGCGCATTCGCGTCCAAATCGGTGTCGAGCTTCGCTTTCTTCTGTTTCTTCTTGGCGTCGAAAACTTCCTCGAATGCGCGCTTCTCGACGTCGAGCACCACGCTGCCGAACATCTGAATCAAGCGCCGGTAGGAGTCGTACGCAAAGCGCGGATTGTTGCTGAGCTTCGCCAGAGACTCAACACTTTGATCGTTCAGCCCAAGATTGAGGATCGTGTCCATCATCCCCGGCATAGAAAACTTCGCGCCCGATCGCACGCTAACTAGTAAAGGATTCGCACCCTTGCCCAGTTGCTGACCTTGCAACTTTTCCAGTTGTCGCAGCGCTTCTTCCATCTGGCGATCCACTTCCTCAGAAACGCCGCCCTGCCGCATGTATTCGCGACAAGCCTCGGTCTGAATGGTGAACCCCGGAGGCACCGGCAATCCGGCGTTAGTCATCTCCGCCAACCCGGCGCCCTTGCCGCCAAGATCGTCTTTCATCTTGCCGTTGCCGTCAGCTTTGCCCCCACCGAAGGAATAGACGTACTTGGTGGCGATCTTTGCGCTAGGACTCCCGTTTTTGCCGGAAGACTGGATTTCAGTTTCTGGAATTGTTGAGGTTGCCATATGAGTCCTTTAAGTCAGTATTTTATTTTGGATGTTCGTCCGTCCGATCCTACCCTCGGGAGGGTACCTTACCCGAAAGCCACATCGGTCAGCCCCGGAGGGGCGTCGCGAACTTAGCCCAGCGCTTCAGCGCTGGGGTTGGACGCCGGAATAGAGCTAAGTCCAGGAGGGACGACCGAAAACTCTAGGTCTTCCCTTCCGTCACAATCTCAGAAAAATCCGCGATGGTCGAGAACTCTTTCAACATCGTCTGCAGCAGCGCCAGTCGGTTGGCGCGCAACTCGTCGTCTTCCACCATCACCATTACTTTATCGAAAAACACGTCCAACGCGGGGCGAATCTTTGAAGTCTCAGCCAAAGCCCGCGAATAATCTCGCGCCTGCCGCAAACGGTCTGCGGCGCTGGCGATTTCTGGGATTCGCGTTCCCAGGTCCCTTTCCGCCTCCTCACGAAAGGCGTTCGGATCGACCGTGGACCCAATCCTCCTACCGGCTTCATTCGCCTGCCGCAAGATGTTCTTGATTCGCTTGAACACAACCGAAATCGAATCAAAATCCGCCGAGCCTCGCACCTTCGAAACCGCCTCAGCCCGCGCCACGGCATCGACAGTGTCATCCGCGCCCGCCGCCAACACCGCGTTCACCACATCATATTTGTAGCCAAGATGGTCGCGCAGATAAAACTCGAGCCGCTCCCGGAAAAACGCCAGAATCGCTTCCTCGTACTTGATCTCGCGCGCGAACTTCTTTTCCGCCGCGGAATCCCTGTACGTTTCCCGCGCCAGCTCGAACAAGTTCGCGATCCCAATCGGCAACTTGTGCTCGGCAATCGTCCTTACAATGCCATTCGCCTGGCGCCGCAGCGCAAATGGATCCTTCGACCCCGTCGGCTGCAGGCCCAGAGCAAACATGCCTGCGATGGTTTCGGCCTTATCGGCAATCGAGAGCACCGCGCCTTCAATCGCCCGCGGAACGGAATCCTCCGCCGACTGAGGCTTGTACTGATCGTAGATCGCCTGTGCGATCAACTGCCGTGTGGCATCCGGCATGCCGCGATCCAGGTTCTGTACCCGGGCATAGAGTCCACCGACAATTCCCTGCAGCTCGGTAAACTCCTTCACCAATTCGGTAGTGAGATCGGTCTTCGCCAGGCAAGCCGCCTTGTGCACTACTCCTGGCCGCACCTGCATTTCGTTCTGCTTGATGATTTCGCAAATCCAGCTACATAGCCGCTGCACCCGCAACGTCTTCTCGTAGTAGCTGCCGAGGTCTTTCTGGAAAGTAACGTTCTTCAGCCACGAAATACGCTCGCGCAGCGGACGTTTCTGGTCCGTCTGCCAGAAAAAGCGCGCGTCGTTGAAGCGGGCGCGCAGCACGCGCTCATTACCGTGTCGAATCAGGCCAGCCGGGTCGCCGTCCGTATTCAGGACTGCCAGAAAATGCGGCAGCAGTTTGCCCTTCGCGTCTTCGACGGCAAAATATTTTTGATGATCGCGCATCACGGTGACAAGAACTTCTTCTGGAAGCTCAAGAAATTCAGGATCAAAGCTGCCAAGAATCGCTGACGGCCACTCGGTAAGGTTCACAACCGTTTCAAGCAACGACGTGTCTTCTCGCCAACGCGCACCAGGGATGGTGCGGGTGGCGGCATCGAGAGCTTTGCGAATTTGTTGCTCGCGAGATTCCCTGCCGAGGACCTTAGCAGCACGCAGCGTTTCGACATAAACCGCGCCAGCGCGGGAAATGGTCACGCCGCCATCGGACAACATCCTGTGCCCTCGCGATTCATTGTCCGCGCGAACCCCGCCAAACTCCAGCGGGACAACCTGGTCATCCAGCATGGCCAGCAGCCAGCGCACCGGACGCACAAACCGCTCGCTCGGCTTGCGCCAGTACATATTCTTGGGCCAGTAGATGGAGGCGATTTCTTTGGGAAGCAACTCAGCCAGAATTTCCGCAGCGCTCCGCCCGCGCTTGGTGATCTTCGCCGAGAGATACTCGCCCTTTGGAGTAGTGACTCTTTCCAACCGCGCAACATCGACGCCAGCCTTCTTCGCGAACGCGTGCGCCGCCGGTGTCGGGTGACCGTCTTTAAACGCCACATTCACCGCCGGCCCGTTAATCTGCTCCGTAAGATCGGGCTGCGCCGCAGGAATCCCCGGCGCAAGCACAGCCAGCCGCCGCGGAGTGTCAACGTAGCTGACCTCTCCCGAAGCAACCAGTCGTTCTCGATTCAGCAGATCAACTACGCGGCGCTGCAGTTCCTCCTGCGCGCCCGCAATCATCCGCGCGGGAATCTCTTCGGTTCCGATTTCAAGTAAGAAATCCGGCATTGGTTTTCTAACCTACGAAAATCTTTGCCACAGAGGACACAGAGGATCACCGAGGGAAATTCGACATGAACTCCTCTGTGACCTCTGTGTCCTCTGTGGTTTCATGCGACCGGCAATGCTTCCTTCTTCGCCGTAGATATTTCCGTCACGGCAGGTTTTTCCTCTTCGGGAGCCGCAGTTTCAGCTTGAGTCTGCTGATCCACCCAAGCCCTCGCAATCCCTACCGCCAGAGCCCGCACTCGCGCAATCACGCCCACGCGCTCGGTCACAGAAATGGCGCCCCGCGCGTCCAGAATATTGAACATGTGCGAACACTTCAGGCAAAGCTCATACGCGCCCAGCAGCGGAAATCGTTTCTTCTCGGCCGCCGGAGCTTTGTTTCTGCCGAGCTCCGCGTATCCATCAAGCAGCGCATTGCCTTCCGCCTCGCACAGCTCAAAATGCTTCCAGGCGCTCGCAACGTTCGCCATTTCGAAGTTGTAAACCGACATCTGCAGCTCATCCGCCAGCCGCACGTCCCCATACTTCGTGACCTGCCCCGTCTCCGGATCGCGCGCCCACACGATGTCATAAATCGAATCCACATCCTGCAGAAACGCGGAAATGCGCTCCAGCCCATACGTCAGCTCAACCGAAATCGGCTCGAGGTCCACGCCACCGCACTGCTGGAAATAAGTGAACTGCGTGATCTCCAGGCCATCAAGCATCACCTGCCAACCGATGCCCCATGCGCCCAGCGTCGGCGACTCCCAGTTGTCCTCTTCAAACTTGATGTCATGCTGGCGCAGATCAATACCCATCGCGCCCAGCGACTCCAGATAAAGCTCCTGCACATTTTCCGGCGGAGGCTTCAGGATCACCTGCAACTGCATGTGCTTGTAAAGCCGGTTGGGATTCTCCCCATACCGCCCATCCGCCGGCCGCCGCGACGGCTGCACATAAGCAACTTTGTACGGCTTCGGTCCCAGTACGCGCAAAAACGTCTCCGGAGCCATCGTTCCCGCCCCCACTTCAACGTCATACGGCTGCTGCAACACGCACCCGCGCTCCGCCCAAAACGCCTGCAGCCGTAGGATAAGCTCCTGGAACGTCGGCGGGTTGGAGGTGGATGGATTCATTGGTCGAAAGCCGCTAGCTCCTAGCTGCTAGCTTCTAGCAAGCCCAGCACCCTTCTGAAAGTCGGTATGACTATGGCTACGCAGGAGGATAGGTAATCAACGATTGTAACGGAATGCGGGGACAGGCGTCATCAACCGCGACAGGGTCGGACAGGGGCCTAAGAACCCATTTTCTCCACCATCCCGCGCGTCACCAGCTTCTTCTCAATATGCCGCTCAAGGATCTGCAGCACGAACTTTCTCAAATCCGCGCTGGATTTCTGGGTCGTCGCCGCCCTATCAATTGTGGACAGCGGCGCCCGCAACATCTGCGCTGCCAGCTTGCGCGATTCCGCCGACATCTCCGACGACGCCAGCCGCTTATGCTCGGGACACATCAGACCGTCGGCGAGGGCGTGGAAATATGCACGGCCACCGTTCAGGGATTGTCTGCAGGAGAGGCACTCACAGAGGTCCGGCAGATAGCCCATCAGCCGGGCCATCCACAGATCGAAGTAGGTAACCGGCAGCCAGAACTCCTTGCCTCGCAATTGAGCCAGCACGGAAAGTGCCAGGCGGAACACGGCGTCGTTGGCCTCACGGTCAGGGAGAAGTTCGTCCAGCAATTCGGCGACGTGGCCCAGAGCAACCGCTCGCGGGTAGCTGACTTCGGACGCCAGGGGCGATTCCAGCACTTCGCAGGAATCGAGCCGCGCCAGCTCCTGCCGCTCGCGATCGTCATACGCAACTTTGACGTAGGTCAGCGGCTCCAGCGACCCGCCAAATCGTCGTCGCGATTTCTTGGCCGCGCGCGCCACCCCTCGAACTTTTCCCTCGATCCGCGTAAACAGCGTCACCAAGAGGTCTGACTCGCGCAAAGGATACGTCCGCAACACGATCGCTTCCGATTCCTTCAGCGCCATGAAAGCAGGATACAGCAGCCGTCAGCCATTAGCCGCCAGCCATTAGGAAAAGCAAAAGGCGCAATCCCGTTAAGGACCGCGCCCAATTCGTTCCGGCAAAACCAACCCGCCTTACCTGACGGCTGATGGCTGACGGCTGATACCTACCGCCCGAAGTACTTCGCATTGCGCTCGGCGTAGCTCTTCCACTTCTCCGGAAGATCGTCCAAAGCGAAAATCGCCGTTACCGGACAAACCGGCACACACGCGCCGCAGTCAATGCACTCCACGGGGTCGATATAAAGCATCTCCTCGGTCGCGTGCTTCGGGTCTTCCTTCTTGGGATGAATGCAATCCACCGGGCAGGCATCTACGCACGCGCTGTCTTTGGTGCCGATGCAAGGCTCTGCTATGACGTAGGCCATGAATACTATCTCCTGAAATGGCGCCGAACTATTGCGGTAAGACTAATTCTAACAAGATTTGAGCGGCGCGGTACAGTCCAGCTTGACATCCGGCGGCATGCAGTTTGTCCACGGATTGGGGGACTGGGCGCGGGCGCACCGCTGCTGCGAAACGCTTCATATCAGGATATGGCATCAGCCGCTGCGGAGCCTTCAGGCCCCCTTGCTCTCAATTGCAGCAACCTGGGCAATCATGGCCGGCGTCGTCTGGCGACGACGTTTGAGCGAGGCTTTTCGGGTTTCGCTCAGGCCTCTGAACCACGTCATCCCTGGTAGCCTTGCGATGGTCTGATCAATTCTCTCTGCGACCTCGCCGCCCGGAGCATCGCCCAGAATGTAGTGCCCAATCCACTCCACTTCCGAGTCGGGCTTTACGCCCTCGCCCACTGGCATCCAGAATCTTTGCAGGATGAATTTGGTGAGCCGCTGCGCATTTCTCGACTGCAACTCTGTTCTCGCCTTGTTGTAGTAGAAGGAGAAGTGCCGCCGCTCGTCCTTGGCCAGACGGCGCAGGATCTCCGCCAACAATGGATTTCGTGTCCGGCTCGCCAGCAGGTGATAACCCTCGAGCGTGGTCAACTCCGAGTCGCTCCCCAAGTGAGATAAACGGCATGAAAATGCTTCGACATTTGGCAGATTAGCGACGCCACCATCTGCTCCATCCACAGCCGCCACGACGCCTGCTCTTGCACCTCGACAACCCGGTTCGCAGAAACCGGCACACCCGAGGCCTCGAGAAATTGCCGCAGCGTGTAACTGTGAAAAAATTCTTCATAAGCCGAGCAGCTAAGAAATGCCGTGGTCTGCGGATCGCGAATGGCGCACGTATTCAGTATCGACTTGAGGTAAACAATCGTGTGCCCTTCAATGTCCATCATGTAGGTCAGGCCCCGGATTTCATCGGCCGTGAGCGGACAATCCGCAGTCCAGCTCCAATCCAAATCGCTGATGTCCACTTTCCTTGAACGGCGGACGTATTTCTCCACATCGAAACTGTTCTCTGCGCCCGCGTCCGTCCCCACCAGCGCTAAATGTTCGCTTTCCAAGTCCCCCCGCTCTGATAGTCAATAAATATACGACTAGCGATGCCCTTCGGATGGAAACATTCACGTTCCGAAGCGGGCCCCGCGGTCACTGATCTTCCGACAACGATTTTGCCCGCCGCCTACGACCAACCCACTGCCACCTTGTGTTACCCTTTTCCGACAAGTTGATCGTTTCCCAGGAGGCGCTCGTGCGCAGAAACCATTTTCTTGCTGCGGTTCTGCTGATCTTTGCTTTTATCTCTCTGGCTTTCGGCCTCGACCTCACCGGCAAATGGACCGGAACGAGCGGAGATGGCTATCCTCTGGTGCTGACGCTAAAGGGTGAGGCGGCTCAGGTATCCGGCAGCATGCTGGGCGCCGACGGCAAGACCGAATTTCCAATTAAGGATGTCAAACTGGAGGGAGACGTGCTCTCTTTCACTGTTGACACCGACTATCAAGGCGCGCCGATCAAGCTACTTGCCAAGGCCAAAGTAGGAGCTGACCAACTTGAGTTCCACGTGGGAACTTCTGACGGCGCGTGGAGCGCCGATGCACCTCTGAAGCGTGAGGTGAAACAGTAGCCTGCGCCACTTTTAGACTGGTGCGAGTTCGCGCTGCTGGCTGGGTTCGTATTCCACAATGTATCCCGCAACGGCACTCGCGGCGACCGTCAGGGGACTCGCAAGATACATCTGCCCAGGCCCGCTGCGTCCGGGAAAATTGCGGTTCTGGGCACTGATAACAACCTGATCTGGCCGCGTAGTAACACCAGGCCCGGCGTTGATGCAAGCTCCGCAACTCGGCTCAAGGATGTGCGCTCCCGCCCGCTGGAAGATTTCCAAATACCCGCGCCGGATACAGTAGTCCCGCGTTTCCTGCGATCCAAACTGAATATAAAACTGCACCGAATCAGCCACCCGCTTGCCCCGCCGGAGTGCGTCCGCCAACACCTGCGCGTACATATCCATGTCTTCATTCTTGCCTGCGGTGCATGTGCCGCCATATGCGAGTTCAACCGGAACCGGCGTATTCAGTTCGCGAATACATTTGCCGTTCCCGGGGTCGCCGGGAGTGGCAATCATGGGCGTGATTTCGCCGGCATCGAGTTCGATTACTTGCGCGTATTCCGCATCTGGATCGCTGCTCGCACCTTCAATCATTTTTTCCGCCTGCTCGCGATTCATTCCGCGCCGCTCAACCAGAAACTCAACCGCCTTCGCATCGGGGGCAACAATCCCGGTGAAGCCTCCAATTTCAGCCGCCATATTCGTCATGGTGGCGCGCTCATCCACGCTGAGCTCTTCAATTGCCTCACCCGAATATTCGATCACCTTGGCCAGTGCCTTGCCGCTGCGAACGTAATCGAGCGCGAGGATCTTCAGAATAAAATCCTTGGCCGAAACGTTCGGATGTCTCTTGCCGCGAATGACAATCTTCACCGATTCCGGCACGCGTACCCGCACATCTTTGGTGATCCAGGAATTAAAAACGTCGGTAGTGCCAATCCCAAATGCCACGCAGCCGATTGCGCCGGAATGGGGCGTGTGCGAATCCGAGCCTACTACCAGCTGTCCCGGCAGCGCATAGCTTTCGAGAACAATAGAGTGGCAAATCCCCTCCGAACCTTTCCGATCAGTCAACTCGCCATGCAGGCGGATCCCTTTTCTGGCTGCGAAATCTCCTTGCCTGAGCTTCAGCTGAGTCGCCAGGTCGAGCAACCCCATCTTGCGCTTCTGCTCAGAAAGAACTTCGTCCAGGAAGGTGAGGTGATCGCGGAAAAAGAGCACCGACCCCGGATCATTCACCGGAGCGTCTTTCCCCACCAGATGATCAAAGAAGATGGATGCCATGGGCGTGACGTACTCGTGGCTGAAACGCAAATCCGTACGAGCGAAACCGGCGTCACCGGGTTTAACGGCGTCCACGCCAACTTTACCGTCACTTGCGATCATGTGCCGCGCAAAAATCTTTTCAGCCAGTGTCATTGCCCGTGTGGCGTGGGCGCCCTCGCCGGCGTTTCCTATGGCCGGAAGAAATACTTTCTTCTGCATCCGCGCCACGTTGAACTGAAACAACCCGCCATATTCAATAATCTGCCGCGTAATTTCATCTTCACCAGCGGTGAACTCTGCCAGCGGAATTTCCTCCCCGCCGCGGATCCTATCAATAAGCGAAAAATCGGTAGAAGTCAGAACCCCCAGATTCTGGCAGTTCTGCTTGTAAATGCGCTCAATATTCTCTGCGATCACCACTTTGATCCCGGCGCAGAGCTCAGCATAGGGAGATTGCTCGCGGCTCGACCCCTTGCCCCGCCGCTTGCCGCTGATCGCCGCCACGAAGCCTCCACGCTTTACATCGCCGCGCTGGACTGGAACTTCATTGCCGCATTTCAGGCCGGTGTAAGGAAACTCCCCAAGCGTCTCGTCGAAGAAAAAACAGATGTGCGCCGGAGTAATTTCATCGGTCGAAATATCGTCGCGCAATTTGGGATTATTCTGCGGATTCCTGGTGTCCCAGGGCAACTCTTCGCCGCCCAGTTGGCGTTTGATCAACTCCGGGTCTTCGGTGAGAAACAAAACCCTGCCCGGCAAACTCACCGTCCCGGGCCGCTTCTCGATTTTCTTGCTCAGCAAAGCTTCAATCACTGAATCCCGCCTCGCCTGCTCAGTTCTATCTTACGCTGGAAGGGCAGGTTTCAGCCGTCACGTATCAGCCGTCAGGAAAAGCATTTACCGCCGAGTACGCCGAGCGCGTCGAGAAAACCACTTAGTTCGAAACACTTTGTTCCTCTGCGATCTCGGCGTGCTCGGCGATGAAAAGTCTTGGCCAACGACCGTTCTTAGCCTGCCCTGAGCGAGCGGAGCAAGTCGAAGGGACGAACGACCGACGACGCTCAGTGCTTTCTCACGTATTTCTCTCCCGCCAGAATCGCCACCGCCAGCCGATTTTCCTTCGGTGCCAGCGGACACGTCGCATACGGTGTCACCGCACACGGCGGACTGTAAGCGCGATTGAAATCCAGCACCACTTTTCCCTCTGCCACTGGATCAGTATCCAAGAACCTGCCGCCCGGATAAGTATCGGTCTTGCTGGTCAAATCACTGATGACGAAACTCAGCCCTTTTGCTGGATCGCCACTCAGCGCAGTCAAGGTTAGTTCCTGGCCGTTGAGTGTGAAATGCACTTCGCCGCTGATCGGCGTCGGAGTTACATCTCCCAACACGTTGGGAACGTCCACGGATTTCTTCCCGTCAGAAGGTACGAATGTCGCAGTCAACCGATACGTCATGTCCAGCGGAAAAAACACTGGCCCTGTATACTTACGGACGGCTTCGCTGTTCAGGTCCTTCACTCGGATTCCCAGCCGCGCTCCCCGCTTGATCAAATGCATGCGCAAGGCACCCAACTCAATCACTGTTGGAGTTCCCGTGACATCGGCCTGAAGCTGGCCTCTGGTCTCGTTCTTGTCACCAATCTTCGCGGCCACCCCCGGCAGCAACTCAACCAAAACCTCCGCGCCCTCCATCCGAAAGGTTCCGGCATGCGCGGGACCGGATGGGAGCACGATCGCATTGTCATCAGCGGCGCCAAAAGTATTCGCGCCCGGTTTCAGCCAGAACAATCCAGCCAGCGGCAGCCAGTTCTGTTTCAGGTCGTCAACCAGTTCACCCTTCCACTTCTCAAAATCTTTAAGGTAGGCCACATCGGGAGGCTGCCCCGCGAAGGAAACTGTGGCAGCCAACGCGAGAACTAAAATGGACAGTCTTCTCATAAGGATGGTTTCGGGACGTAGCACTTAGTCAGCGCCCATTCGACTTGGCTAAATGCCAAGTGCCAACTGCTGTCTTTCCTTACGCGCTGGCCTTCTCACTCAGCGGCAGCGGCAGCGCGTCTCCCTTTTCCAGTTCCAGCTGTTCCTGCCCGCTTAGCGCCTCGACTCGCCCGCGATAGGTCCGCAGATGCGTGGTCGCCTTGTCGAATGCTTCCTGCGCCTTGCCCAGACTCTTGCCCACGTTCTCGAACTGGCCTTGGAAGTGGTCGAATGACTTCTGCGCCTTGGCCAACTCCTGGCGGCTTTTCTCGAAGCGACTCGCGACTTCGTACCACTTGTGCACTAGCGCAATGGTCTGCAAAGTCATCAACAGAGTATTCGGAGAAACCGGGAAGACGTGCTGCTGATTGAGCCAGTCCGCCAGTTCGCGATTTCGCACCGCTTCCATGTAAAGAGTCTCGCTGGGCAGATACATCAGCGCGATTTCAGTAGTCCCGCATTCCGGTTGGATGTAGGCCTTAATGCGTTTCGCTTCCGCCTTCATCACGCGCACAAACTCGTGCCGGGCGTCTTCAAGCTGCGCTTCCGTGCTGTCCTCAAAAAACGCCAGCACCTGCTCACGCGGAAACTTTGCGTCAATCGGCAGCCGGCGATCGGGAAAGCTGATCATCGCGTCCACTCGCCCGCCACCGTTCACCGCGCACTGCATCTCGAACATGTTCGCCGGAAGAAAATCAGACAGCAATCGCTCCAGGCTGGCTTCCCCAAACTGCCCGCGCAGATGCGGAAGCTTCAACAGATTATTCAGATCATTAATGGAATGCCCCAGCGCCCCGACTTCGCGCAACTGCTCTTCCGCCGCGCGCAAATGCAGTTGAACTTTTTCAAATTGCGCAAAGCCTTCCTTCAGATTTTGATCGAGCTTTAACTGCACCTGCTCAGTGATGGCCATTAGCTTTGCATCCACCCGCTCGCGAATAGATTCCAGGCTCTCCGCCGTCTGCTGATTCAGCCGGTCGAAATCGGTTTTCAACGAAGAAGTGGTTAACGCGAGAGAGTTGGTGAGTTCCTTGCGGGTCTCCCCTAGCCTTTCGGCCTGCTCCCGCCGCCCGGCCTTCATTTGCTCCTCTACGGTCGCCCGAACGCCCGAAAACCCGTCCCCTAGCCGATCAGCCACCTGCTGCCGCAGGTCTCCCTTGGTCTGTTCTAGACGGGAAGCCATGTCCGCAGTGGCGGTCGAGAGCTGACGCGCCAGGGCTTCATGCAGCCCCGAAGCTTGATCTGCAAGTCTTTTAATTACAGTAGCTTGTGAAGAGCCTGAACGTCGGTACAGTACCAGCCACAGCAGCAGTACCACATTCGTGGCGACAACGAGGCCTAAAAGTAAGGGGAGAATGGCCAATCGGTTATATCTCCGGTGTAACTCGCGTTAGCTGGATTCTAGAAGGTATCCTTTCTTTAGGCAAAGCAGTTTCTCCTAGGGGCATCTGGAACGTAGGCAAGAAAGCATGTTCTGGGCCCTCATCACGGTAATTTCCCTACATTTGGCTGCGGGCGGAGCCCCGTCTCATCCCGCGCCGGATAAGACTCCAGCCAACTCATTGGTTGTGCCTTCTGATTCATCCACTTACGACGTCCAAGCTGAGCGCCAGTTGCTGGAAATGGCCAACGCCGAGCGCGCCCATGCCGGCCTAGCGCCCCTCAAGATGGACGACGGCCTCGTCCGCGCAGCCCGCGCCCACGCCGCCGAGATGGCGTCGCAAAACCAGCTTTCGCACCAATTTTCCGGTGAACCCTCCCTGCCCCAAAGACTAGCTGCGAGTTCGACTCTGCGCCTAGAACGTGAGGGAGAAAACGTCGCCATGGCTGGCAATGCTGACCAGGCGCACCAGGCACTGATGTCATCTCCGCCGCATCGCGACAACCTGCTGAGTCCCAACTTCAACGTGGCCGGCTTCGGCGTCTTCCGCAGTGGCCACATGCTCTATGTGGCCCAGGATTTCGGCTCCAGCCTGCCGTCTTATTCCGTGCGGCAAGCGGAGGAACTGGTCTCGGCCAGCGTGGAACAATTGCGCGCGCAGGCGAAGATGCCCCGGCTGCAACGCGTGGACAGCGGCAGCATCCAAACCAGCGCCTGCGCCATGGCCCAAGCTGATTCGCTCAACGCCGCCGCTCCTCCGCCCGGAGCCTACATGCTGCGCTACACCAGCATGACGCCCGAAGCCCTCCCCGTCGGTATCTCCAAAGTGATTGCCGCCCGCGGCCTGCACACGTACTCCGCCGGTACCTGCTACTCCAAGACGCAGAAGTATCCCGGCGGCGCGTATTGGGTTGTGCTGGTTTTCTACTGAGAGGTTCTCTGGTTGAGGGAACTCTACGCCGCGCTGGTAGCGGCTTTCTCCAGCACCGTCGCTAACGCCTGAACGATCCTCTCGTTTCTCAAACGGTCCTTCACTGCAATCCGCAAAACTCGCGGCCCCAGCGACTGGCTGATATTCCCCGCGTCGCGCAGATAAACTCCCAGCTTACTGGTTTGCGCGCAGATCTCTGTGGCTGGCAGCAAATGCTCCGGCACATGACACATCAGGGAATTGGTTTTGGTCGGAACCACCTCGAAGCCGAAGCGATCACGCAGCGCATTGGCAAGCTGTTCCCGCAGTTCAGCAGTTTCTCGATATCGAGCTTGATAGTATTCGCTCGCCTCGAGCGCAGCCACCGCCGCCACCTGCGCCGGCAGACACACCGACCAGGGCGGAGCAAAGGCACGCAGCTTCGTCAACTCCGTCGCGTCACCCACCAGATACGCCACCCGAATCCCGCTCAGCGCGTAGGCCTTGGACATTGATTTGCAGACAAACACATTCTTCGTAGCCGCGGCATGGCGCTCCAGAGAATGCTCTGCGCCCGCGTACTCGATGTAAGTTTCGTCAATCCAAATCCGTGTGCTGGACGGTGTACCAGCCAGGACCTTTTGCAGATCGTCGACCCCAATCATTGTTCCGGTCGGAGAATTCGGGTTCACCAGCACGATCAAGTCGTATCCGTTTGCCAGCCGCTCCGCCAGAGCCGCCGGATTCAGGACATAGCCTTCTTCGCGCCGAAGCGGCAAGCGGTCCACCGCGCACCCGATCACCGTTTCGAACAGATGCCGGTACTCGCCATAGCTCGGATCCAGAACCAGGGCCCGGGATTGTCGAGTCAGCCAGCGCGGGAAAGCAAGATAGATCAGTTCCGACGATCCTGCCGCCGGCAAGACATTCGCCGGCGGAACCCCACGTACGTGCGAAATGCAACGCACCAGCCCAGCAGCATGAGTGGGCGGAGAAGTCCGAATCAATGCCGCGAGATTGGTCTCGATCGCGCTCAGCACTTCCGGCGCAGGGGGAAACCAGGCATCCAGAACATCGGCGCTGACCACTTCTTCGAGCCTTTCCAGGGAAGCAAAATCGTCCCCCACCGCGTCCCAAAAGGCGCCTCCATGCTCGCAACTATCCGGAGCACGAAACGCAAACGGCAATTGCCAGTCGCACTGAGTTTCGATTCGCCGCAGTACTTCCGGATACGCTTCCGCCTCGCGCCTCGCATCCGCCACGCTCGCCGTCATCAATTCGTACAAAACCTTTCCCGATTGCGTCTGCATCCCTGTTCCACGCAATCCGAATCGCAGATACAAATCCAGCACCTCACGCCGCCCGATCGCGACTATCTTCGTTCCGCCATGCTCCTCGATGTAACGCAATGCCGCATACATCATGGCGGCCGCCAGCAAGCGTCCGCGATGTTTGGAGATCACGGTGAGCAGGCGGATTTCGAATAGGCCGGCATCAAACTTTACCGGGACTTGTGAGCGTTCGAAATATTTGTCGATCGAATACTTCACCACAGGCGGGGTAATGCTTACGAACGCCAGAAGTTCGTTCCCCTGCTGCGCAATAATATAGACGTTGAACTCGTCCAACGCGTCGATCAGCCGCCCGCTCTGGTTTGCAGCGTGCTGGCCGAGTTCCATCGCGTAAATCGCGTGGCGCACCCGGTAGATGAGTTCCCGCCGCTCCGGCCCAGCCAGTTCAATCCGCACTTGCAGATCTAGCTCCGGACTAGGTGTCTCCATAGGTGCGATAATTATGCACGGCGGACACGCGTCCGAGTGAAATTATTCCAGAGTTAAGCAGGCTAAAACCAGTGAACGATTGCAGCAGCATTCGGGTAGGCACGGCCGGCTGGTCCTACAAAGACTGGGAAGGCGTTTTCTACCCTGCCGGAATGCAGCGCAGGAAGCGGCATCCGCTGGAACTGGTGGCCCGCTGTTTCGATGTGGTCGAAATCAACACTTCATTTTACGGACACATCAAGCCCGAACTGGCAAAGCTGTGGGCGCGGATCGCCAACGACGCCAATCCGAACTTCATTTTCACCGCCAAATTGCATCGCTCCTTCACCCATTCTCCGCTGGCCGCCACAGAACCAACCTCCGCGGTATCCATCCGTCCCAATGACGAGGATGAAAGGCTCGCGCGCGAAGGACTGGAAGCGCTAGCTGCGACCGGGAAATTTGGCGCCCTGCTGATTCAATTCCCCGTCTCATTCAAGAATACGGCGCTGAATCGCGAGTACTTGGAAACTCTGCTGCGGCAGTTTATCGAGTATCCGCGCGCCGTCGAAGTCCGGCATGCCACCTGGAACAATCCTGAAACCATCGCCTATTTCGCGGAAAGAAATGTCAGCTTCTGCAACATCGATCAGCCGCAGATCGGACGCTCTCTCGAACCCACTTCGCATGTCACTTCTGCGATTGGCTACGTCCGCCTCCACGGACGAAATTACGACCAGTGGTTCGAAGCCGATAAATCCGCCGACCGCTACAACTATCTTTATAAGACATCAGAACTCACCGGCTGGAAAGAGCGCATCGACCAAATTGCGAAAAAGGCTAAGGTCACATTTGTGGTGACCAACAACCACTTCGAAGGCAAAGCCGGAGTCAACGCCCTGCAACTCAAACACATGCTCACCGGACGCCGCCTCCTTGCGCCCGAACCGCTACTGGAGCGATATCCGCAGCTGAAAAGAATTGCTGACCCGATCAGTGAAGGTCAGCAGGGCACCCGCCTCTCATTGCTGGCGTAACTTCGTCTTTCGTGAAGAATACCGGTTTTTTATTTGACAAACATACTGCCCTCGCGCTAACTTCTGTCCACCGTGGGCAACTTACTTCACGGCCATCTCAGTAAGAACAACAACAAAAACGCCGCTTTCGGTGGGAGAAACCTGTGGCCTCCAGGAACCTATTCTCGTCCTTTCTTTCGCGCAATATTCAGTGCCTGTTTCTGTTCGCCGCATTTTTGCTAGGGTCATCGGTCGTCTCCGCCGCGCAATGCGGAACGACGCCTAACACCGGCGCCATATCCTGGACCACCCAGTGGTGCGACGAATTTAATGGCGCGCTGAATAGTCCCATCAACAGCTCTAACTGGACCTTCGACACCGGCAACAGTGGCTTCGGGAACAACGAACTTGAGACTTATTGCGATCCTTCCTCGAACGTTGCGCCCTGCAGCGCCAGCACTCCGAACGCATTCGTTGACGGCAGCGGCCATCTCGCTATTCAGGTCCGAGCAGTGGGAAGCGCTTGGACTTCAGCGCGCTTGAAGACGGCGGGCCTGCAAAGTTTTCACGCTGGCCGAATCGAAGCCAGCATTCAATTTCCCTCTCACGCCGGAATGTGGCCTGCATTCTGGATGCTTGGGTCGCAATCAGGAGTCTCCTGGCCGACTGTCGGCGAATCCGACATCATGGAAAACTGGACCACCAGTGTATTCAATGGCCCCGGCGCCACTGGAAACCGATCAACTATTCATACGCAAATTACAGCCGGCAATGGAAAGGGCGGCGCGTTCACGTTTCCCAGCGGCCAGCAAGTGGACACAACGTTTCACATCTACGGCCAGATCTGGTCCGCCAACATGATCCAGTTCTATGTGGACGATCCCAGTCAACCCTTTTTCGTGGTAACTGCGTCTGAGCTGCAGTCCAGCGACACCTGGCCGTTCAGCAACCCGAACAATCCATTTTTCATCATCATGAATATGGCCATCGGTGGAACTCTGGGCGGCACGCCGGACGCACAGACCGGCACCCAGCTTCCCATGCTGGTGGACTACGTCCGCCATTACACACCTTCGCAAATCCCCGCGCCGCAGATTGCAGCACCCACACCGATCACCGTCGCGCCGGGTGCCACCACGGGCAACACCACCGCTCTGAACCTCACCGGAACCCTGGGCACCGGACGCGTCACCTTCTCCTGCACCACGACCGCGCCTAAAGCGAGTTGCGTCGTCACCTCGTCCGATCCAGTGAACGTGCACACAGTTGATTTCAGCAACTCGACGACCGCCAGCGCCACAGTCGCGATAACCACCACTTATTACGCGCAAGCCGCGGGCTTTATGGGTCCGCACAAATGGACCTTCACAAGCTGCATCGCCTTCGCGCTGATGGTATTCGTCCTGCTGCGAAATGGACGACAGATCAGGCGGGGCTTCGCTTTCGCCAGCCTGGTTCTGATCATCGCGATCCTGCCCTCATGCGGCGGAGGCTACGGCGGTGGGGGAGGAGGCGGGGGTGGCGGCGGCGGAAACGGCACCCCCAAGGGCAGCTACGCCGTCACGGTGAATGCCTATACCATCGGCAGTTCGGATGCGTCAGCCCCCGACGCTACCACCACGTTCAACCTGACAGTGAACTAGAAGACGATAAACCAGGAGATCGCGTGGGGACAGCCGTCCCCGGCTGTCTGCTCAGCGCAGCTGAGCGATTCAGAACTCACTGGCGTATTCTGGGATTCGCCACCGAGTACAGCAAGTCCGTCAGAAAATTCACGGCAACATAAGTCAACCCAATCGCCAAAATGCATCCCTGCACCAGAAAGTAGTCGCGATTCCCGATTGCGTCCACGGTCAGCCGCCCAATTCCCGGCCAGGAAAAAATCTTCTCGGTGACAATCGCCCCCGCCAGCAGCGCGCCAAATTGCAGCCCAAGAACCGTAAGCACCGGCAGCATGGCGTTGCGCAGCGCATGACGATATACCACCGTCCGCTCCGGCAGTCCCTTCGCCCGCGCGGTTCGAATGTAATCCTGTCCGAGTTCTTCGAGCATTGAAGTGCGCACCATACGGGTGAGAATTGCGGCCAGCGCGCCGCCCATAGTGATTGCCGGCAGCACCAGATTCGCGAGCGTCCCTGATCCCGAGACTGGCAGCCATCCCAACTTGATGGCAAAGAACAGAATCAGAATCGGCCCCAGCGCAAAGTTCGGGAATGACAGCCCGAACAGGCTGACCACGCTCAGCAATTTGTCATCCCATTTCCCCCGCCGCTGCGCCGAGCGCACGCCCGCGGGAATCGAAATCAAAATCGCCACCAGCAATGCCGCAAGCGTCAGTTGCAGGGTATACGGATAGCGATGAAGAATCAGGCTTGTTACGTTCTGATTGAATCGCAGCGAGGGCCCCAGGTCACCGTGCAAGACTCCATTCCAATAGTGCAGATACTGCTTCCCCAAGGGAACATCCAACCCATAGGCGTGACGCGTGGCAGCAATGTCAGCCGCCGGTGCGCCTTCGCCTAGCATCTGCAAAATGGGATCGCCAGGCACAAGATGAATGAGAAGGAAGACGACCGACACGACCAGCCAGATCACTGGAATCGCGTAAGATGCTCGGACTAGTAGGTGGCGCAGGATTTTCACGAAGCGGCTCTTGGCTCTTGGCTGTTGGTTCTCACCGAACGCGCCGACGCCGGTCGCTCTTAAGAGCTAACAGCCAATAGCCAAGAGCTTTCTTACGGCAGCAAACCATACACATCGACTTCGGTCCGCGTTCCAATGTACACCCTACCATTCGCCACCGTAGGCACCGTGAACTTCACCGCGTTCCCGGCCTGATCACGTTGGTTCAGCGCCTGTGAACTGTCCCAGAGTTCAAGCCCAACATTGTTTGCATCGAACGCGTACAGGACCGCTGGCAATGTATTCTTTGGACTGGGAAAACCGTATCCGGCCGTGTCAACCGCCCACACAATCCCATTTGTGGTTCCAGAAGACGAAACTACCGGCGTGGCTCCGGGAAAGAAAAATGAGTGCACCGACGCCGAAGCAGTAGTGGTATTGAATTGCCCGCTGGCGGGAGTGAAACTATACGTCCTCAGATTGTCCGTGTTGCCTTGGTAGGCTCCGGCAACATACAGATTGTTCTGCCAGAAAGCCGGAGTGGTAAACGACCCCTGGTCCGCGAAAAAGTTCTGCACGATCTGGTTGTTGCTGACCGACTGAAACTTCCCCATGTTGTCGCGATCAACAAGATAAAGGATGCCTTCCTTACCTCCACTGATAAGCAGGTGCGCGACCGGCCCTGCCGTCTGATCGGGCAACAACACGATCCCGCCCGAGCCGAGATCGGTATCGTAGAGCGCAAGCGTCGCCTGATCATCAGGAGTGAAATAGTCGAGCAGGTTGAGTCCGCTGGATGTCCCAATCTTCAGCAGGCTGTCGCCGTAGTCGTTATTAGGCACTGAAACCATGTTGGCGTCAAACACTCCGTTGCCGGTGGACACGTAAAGATTCCCGCTCGCATCCGCGACTGCCGCGCCTCCTCCCATCCAGATCCCACCCAAGCCTCCGTTGGGAGTGGTATTGAAGACGCCAACCTGTTTCTGCACGTTGGCAGCGTTGTAGCCCAGAATCCAGCCATGATACGGATACGTGTCCTCATGTGAGGCCCAGCAGATGTAAACCACGCCCTTCACCAGCGCCAGTCCAGTTCTCTGCCCCTCAGATTGCAAGTTAAAGGTAAGCATCCCGCCCGAAGAACCGTCCCCGGTCCCCGCAACTGACGCGCTGATGTTTGTTGGAGCATTGAACTTTTCGTTGCCGGTCGTAACGTCAATCGCATGCAGGCGCTGATAGAGCAGCGGACCGCTGGTTTCGGATTTGCTGATCAGGTATAGCGTGCCGCTGGCCGGATCAATCACCGGCGTACCAGTTACGCCAATCTCCGGAATAATGTCTTGGTAGCCGGAGCCTACGTCTGACCACAAGACAGGAGTCTCTCCTGCGATTCCCCCATGCGTCGCATCGAGCAGGTTCACGTGCCATAACTGCTGGCACGGGCTGGCATCGGCGTCGAATGCGTAAAGGCTGTCGTGCTGGGTAGCAACGAAGATTACGTTGTGCACATATCCGTTGATGTTCAACCCCGGCAGCCACAACGTTTCGGCGTAGACCGCTCCATCCACCGCACAGGAAAACAGCTTGCCGAAATTCGTGGCTCTAACATTTGCCGTGGTGAGAGCGAATTCCTGAGCATTGACGCCGTCGCGTGCCAGGTCGTAGTGATAAGTAGAAATCCCAGCAAGGTCCGTGACTCCTACCGCAGATGAGGCACTCTTCGTACTGTCCGTGACGCTGGTGGCGGTGACGGTATGCCTCCCCGCGGATGCCGGCGGAGTGTACAGCCCCGCAGGAGAAATGGCCCCAACCGCCGAGTTTCCGCCGGCAACCCCATCCACCGCCCAGGTTACGCCCCGGCCGTTCGGTTCTCCGGTGACGGTTGCAGAAAATTGTTGGGTCTGAGATCCCGCCACCACCGACGCGCCCGCGGGATGAATAGCGACCCTAATGATGGGCGGCGGACCGCTCGAGGATCCTCCACAAGCCCCTAATAGCGCCACCGACGCGAGTCCAAGAATCGAGAAGATACACCGCAGCCCACGCGAAGCCCTCATTCCGACCTCCCCTGTCGAAACCTCTTAAGCCCCTGCTTGTACCGCTACCGGTTGAACGTCTTCGATCCTAACCCTGGAAATCCGATGCCCGTCCATTTCCTGCACCGTAAACCGCCGCCCACCGTAGTAACAGGAATCGCCCATAGCCGGGATTTTTTGCAGCCGCGAAAGCATAAACCCCGCCAGAGTCTCAAAACCTGCGTCTCTCGGCAACAGCAAATCATATTGCGATTCGAGGTCACGCAGACCCACCGTTCCATCCAGCACCAGACTCTTGCTTTCGCCGAGCGCCGACGGCTGGTGGGGAACCACATCAAACTCGTCTTCAATCTCTCCCACCAGTTGCTCCAGGATATCTTCCACCGTGATCAGTCCCGCAGTGGATCCAAACTCATCCACCACAATCGCCATGTGCCGCTTGCGCTCTTTGAATTCATCGAGCAGTTCGGAAAGCGGCTTGGTCTCTGGGACCACAAGCGCATCGTGCATCACTTGACTGATTTTCATTTCCCCGATGGTCGTTTCGCCGATTCTCATGTCCCCAATCCTCACGTCGGGGCCACGCGCTGGCATGCGATGCAAGGGCCGCGCCGTAAGCCGCAGCACCCAGCGCATCAGATCTTTGGCATAAAGCACTCCAATAATGTGCTCCGGGCCGCTCTTCGGATCGTAAACCGGTACTCGCGAGTGTTGCTCCTCCACAACATGCTCCAGAGCTTCCTGCAACGTCAGATGCCCAGGCAAAGAGAAAATGTCGGGCCGTGGCACCATCACCTCCCGCGCCGTAATGTTCTCCAACTCCAGAGCGTGATGCACCATCTCCTCCTGCGCCTGAGCGATCTGCCCCAGTTCCCTGCTGGCGCTGACAATCAATTTGACTTCATCCGGCGAATGCACCGGCCCCTGCCGCATTTTTCGGAGTCCAAATATTCTCAGAACATAACCCGCCGACTTGCCCATGAAGAAAGTCAAAGGCCGGGTCAGGGTCAGAAAAACCTCCATCGGCGCCGCCACCGCCAAAGCCACCTGCTCCGCCCTCTGTAGCGCCAGCGATTTCGGCACCAACTCGCCGAGGATGACGTGCATAAACGTGATCAGTCCGAAGGCAATGACAATGGCAATGGTGTGGGCATACACCATGGCGTGGGGGACTCGTTGCAGGAACTGGAAGCTCTCGACAAAGTGAGCCACCATGGGCTCGCCAATCCAGCCCAGGGTCAGACTGACCACCGTGACTCCCAATTGGACCCCGTTGACCACCTCGTCCAGACGGCGATGGAGTCTTTGCAGAATGCGGGCGCCGATGCGGCGGGCGTCAATCAGTTGCTGGATGCGGGTGTCACGGACGCTGACCAGGGCAAACTCGGCCGCGGCAAAGAAGGCGTTGGCCGCGACCAGGAGCAGCACCAGCAAGACCCGGAGCAGCACAAAGGCGATCATCTGACGGCTAATTCTAACATTCCAAAGTGGGTTCCCCGCCAGGCTCTTTGCGAGCTGCAATTCAGGCTACAATAGCGACAACCTTCGGAAGCTGGCCTGGCAAAGGGCTAGGCAATATTGCCGACTCTGCCGAAAATTCCCATAGGCTCTTGCTTCCATTTTTCACTCCGGCTGGTCTAACTGATAGAGATGCTGGAGCCGCACTAACCTGCCGGCCTCGCCTGGCACCGTGGGAACAAATCCTCTGTGTGCTTCGTACCTAAGGGCAGGATCGGAAAACAGACTCAACAGTTCTGCAGGAGGCAGATGTGAACGGTAACGGAAACGGACAAAAGAAGAAGCGGCGCAAACGCATCATCATAATTTCGGCCATCGTACTGGTGTTTGTACTCATCGCGGGCGCGGTTGTCGCTTTCTCTCATGGCAGCTCGAAAATTGATCCTTCCAAGCTCGCCAAAGTCGAGAAAGGCGATCTCGCCAAGAGCGTAGTCGCTACCGGCAAGGTGGAGCCGATCACCAAGGTGGAAGTCAAATCCAAAGCCAGCGGCATTGTGAAGAAGTTGCTTGTCGAGTATGGCGACCGGGTGAAGAAGGGACAGCTCCTGGCCCAGCTTGACAAGATCGAAATTGAGGCCGGCGTCGAACAGTCCCGCGCATCAATGACGGCTGCACAGGCCAACCTCGCCAGCTCCAAGGCCGACTACGAGCGCGCCAAGGTTGACGCCGAAGGCCCCGACGTTCCTCTTCTTAAGCGGTCCTATGACCGTGCTCTGCAAATGCAGAAGGATGGCGTAGTTTCCATGTCCGCCCTCGACGATGCCGAGAAAGAGTACAAACTCGCCGTCAACAAGCAGAACGTGGCCCGCGCGCAGATGCTCGTGCTCCAGGCCAAGATCGCTCAGGCCCAGGCCCAGGTCGCACAGGACGCGGCCAACCTCAAGCAACTCGAAGAGCAGTTGAACTACACCGACATTGTATCGCCCATTGACGGCCTCATCCTCTCCCGCGATGTGGAGATGGGCGACGCAGTCAGCTCCATCCTGGTGCTGGGTTCGGGCGCGACCCTGGTGATGACGCTCGGCGATACCAGTCAGGTTTACGTGAAGGGCAAAGTGGACGAAAGCGACATCGGACGCGTCTATCTCGGCCAGCCAGCCCGGATCAAGGTTGAATCGTTCAAGGACAAGACCTTCAAAGGAGTGGTCACCAAGATTTCCCCCATGGGCGTAGAAAAAGATAACGTCACAACCTTTGAAGTACGCGTCTCCATTGATAACCCCGGCGGCGAGCTCAAGGCCGAGATGACCGCCAATGCGGAAATCATTCTGGAAGAACACAAGAGCGTGCTCCAGATTCCCGAAGGCGCAATCATCTACGACAAAGACCGTAACGCCGCCGTCCAGGTCCCTGATCCGAAGGGCAAAGATGGACAGCGCAAGGTTGCAATCAATATCGGAATTTCTAACGGCGCCAAAACCGAAGTCCTAAAAGGATTGAAGGAAAACGACCAAGTCATACTGCAGTAGGGATTCATGCGGTCCCGGTTTATAGCGCCGGGTTTTAGGGCACGGGATACCGCTTCCGTGCCCTTTTTTTGATGGAATTTCTAAATTGCAATGAATTGAAACGAGGAGGAACTATGCGTCTCCCAGGTTTTGCTCAAAAATTCGCCGTCGTAATCGGCATTGCCACCCTTGCTATCTGTACCCTCCCCGCCTACGCCGCCGAGGGCACTTTCGATCGCACCCTGCAAGTCAATGGCGCCGTGAACCTGCAAATCGAAACCGGTTCCGGCTCCATCAACGTTCGCACCGGCAGCTCCAGCGAGGTGCGTGTCACCGGACACATCCGCTCCAGCGACTGGATGGGATCTGCGGAAGACCGAGTGAAGAAGCTGGAAAGCAATCCTCCCATCCAGCAAAGCGGAAATGACATCCGAATCGGCCACATTGACGATCCGGACCTGCGCCGCAATATTTCGATCAGCTACGACGTCGTGGTTCCTGCCAGCACCCAGCTGCGCTCGACAACCGGCTCGGGAAACCAGGAGATCTCCGGCATCTCTGAATCTCTCGAAGCCAGCACCGGCTCCGGAAGCCTGAAGATTTCCAGAATCGGTTCCAGTGTCCACGCCCATTCAGGATCAGGAAACATAGACGTCGACGGCGCCGGAGGCAGTGTCTGGGTACGCACCGGCAGCGGATCCATTCACGCCACCGGCGTGGCAGGAGGCTTCGACGGCGAAACCGGCAGCGGCCACCTCACCCTGGAGCAAACCTCTCCAGGTTCGGTGCGCGCCGAAACCGGTTCCGGCGGTCTTGACCTGCATAACGTGCACGGCTCGCTGCAAGCCCAGGCCGGCAGCGGCAACATCAAGGCCGAGGGCGAGGCCACCGGAGGTTGGATGGTTCACACCGGCTCGGGCAGCGTGGAACTTCGCCTCCCCCAGAACGCGTCTTTCGATCTCGACGCCCATACCGGCTCAGGATCCATCAATCTAAGCCACCCCGTAAGCGTGCAAGGCTCAATCGGCAAGAAGGAAGTCCGCGGCAAAGTCGGCGGCGGCGGCGTACCGGTAGAAGTCCAGACCGGCTCCGGAAATATCGAAATCGAGTAATGCGACACCTGGGGACAGCCGTCCTCGGCTGTCCCCGGGCCACAGGCCGGTTGCTTTTGATCTTGTGCGGTCATTGGTCGACCGCCGCCTCAAGTCTTTCGCTCTGGCAGGGTTCCCGAGCCTGCCTGAACCAGTCCGAAGGCGCCGTACTCTTCCTGAAGCCCGAAGCCCAAAACCTGGGTTCCCTCGCCCCTTACCTCTGTGCCTTGACGTCGTTTCTCCGAACCGTTACTTTCGAGTCAGTCCAAACTCCGGACCATGAGGCTGCCTTGGCGAACCGCCCTATCATCACTTTGACCACTGACTTCGGCCTGAACGATCATTTTGTAGGAACGATGAGAGGCGTCATTCTCGACATCGTGCCCGACGCGCAGATTGTGGACATCTGCCATTCGGTGCAGCCCTTTGACATCCTCGATGGCGCTCTGACCATTGCCCAGGCCTATGCCTACTATCCGGCGCGCACCGTCCACATGGTGGTGGTGGACCCGGGCGTGGGTAGCGCCCGCCGTCCCATTGTCGCGAGCTCAGAAAAGTATTCTTTCGTTGCGCCCGACAATGGCGTTCTGTCTCTCGTGTATGCGCGGGAGGAGCGTTTGAGCGTCCGCCACCTCACTGCCGACCACTATTTCCTGCAGCCGCTAAGCAATACCTTTCACGGCCGCGATGTTTTTTCTCCGGCAGCGGCCTATCTCGCCAAAGGCGTAGACGACGAAAAGTTCGGCCCCGAGATCACCGACTTCGTCCGCTTCAACGCTCCCAAACCCAAAGCCGCTGACGCCAAGACGCTACGCGGAGTGGTTTTGAAAGTCGACCGCTTCGGGAACCTGATCACCAACATCACTCCCGAAGACGTGCCCTGGCTGTTTCAGCCGCAGATTCCGGCATTCAAGATTGTCGTCGGCAAGCTGGAAGTCACAAGCATGAAGATGAATTATGCCGAAGGCGCGCCCAGCGAAGTCTTCGGGATCCTCGGCAGCATGGGCTATCTGGAAATCGCCGCCAATCGCGCCGCCGCCGTGCAACTGGCTGGCGCAGGCAAGGGATCAGAGGTAAATGTGGTCCTGGAGGGCGCAGTAGCAGCGGGCAACGGCAGTTAGCATTTGGCACTTAGCATTTTGCCTTGGCCGGACAACTAAATGCCTAGTGCTAGTGCTAAGTGCTGCGTTTCACTCCCGGCCGAACATACCGCTCCATCTCCCCGGTCCACTTAAGA